>Ga0209298_10000299_pt1 | contig 33435 bp, 31 predicted proteins | sample S_140806_EF_Meta_FD_187325 | JGI IMG/M metagenome (GOLD analysis project Ga0209298, IMG submission 187325) | Freshwater microbial communities from Lake Simoncouche, Canada to study carbon cycling - S_140806_EF_MetaG (SPAdes) (version 2) | ecosystem: Environmental > Aquatic > Freshwater > Lake ... | reverse complement strand
CTTGTCTATTAAGTTCTATTTCGTTATATTCTTCATTAACAAAATACATTGGTGTTTTATTATTACGTTTAGAAATAAACGTTTTATTTTTTACAGAATGAGTTAATGAGTAAGTGTGATTAAACATACCCATCCCATCAAGTGGTTTTGCGGGACACGATAGATGATCAATTATTATTGAACAATCTTCCATTTTTTCATCTAGGTATAAATCAAATTGAATTTCAGCTGGATAAATATCGTCCCAAATTTTTATAACAAAATAACCATTGTCTAGTACTGCAAATCCGAATTAAACCTTTAAACGATTCATTTGATATATATGAGATCGAAGGTTCTCCTATTTGTTTTCCTAAATAGTGTTTATGTATTATTTTAAGATGGGGTTGGTGATCGCAAAAATGTTTTTGATCATAATCTTCGCATAAAGAATTAATAAAAGTTTTAAATAGGTGTTCATCTTTTATTGGATTAATTGTAAATCCATTAATCACTAAATGTGAAACTATTTCTTCATCATGGGAAGTCTTACCGGGGGTTTATTTTTATTTGTTGCTCTTCTGCGGACATATAAAAATATTAGCTTATATATAATCAGTTGTCAAGTTTTGCTCGGGCATTTAAAATAGGTCAGAAGTTTCTGATTCTTCAATTATGGGCGCAGTAATATTATAGAACTCTCTGGCTTCTTCAATGGAATCAAACCAATACCATCCGTCTATTGGGTAGGTGTGGTCGTCTTTGGTTTCCTTGAGCAGTTCGTATTCGGGCGCAAGGACATAGTTTGGACCGTGGTGAAGTGTTAATTCTTCATATTTATAAAAACCTGAAGTGTTGTCGCTCATCCTGTGACTATCCAGCCTTTATTTGTTGCGATTGTTGGGTCGTCTCCAGAAACTCCTGGGTTACTAGTAACCGTGATTGTTCGGTTGTCTGTTATTGATGCGACACCACCAGAAACATATGCTCCAGTAGCGGCGTTGGTGACGGTGAATGTTCCTGTAGTTCCTGCACCTGCGGTGACAGTTCCGACTGTTGCGCCAACTAGATTATAAGCAACTGGGTTTACGCTAGTGATGGTAACGGTGCGGGCTGCTACGAACGCTCTAATGTCGTCAACGGTGTAAGTGACGACGCCTGCTGCTGCTGTCACATTGGTGACATTAGGGTTCAGTACCGCAAGTGCAGTATACATTTCGTTTAGTTGTGATGCACCCATTCTGCAGTTCTGAAATGTTTGAGTCCAACGGTTGCCAGTGAGTTTCGCTTGACCCAAGTTTGATGTTGCGATTGCCGCTGTTGCATTACCTAACGACATGCCATTGTTTGAGGAAGTAGAAACTTTTGTCAAATTTAATTCGGGAATGTTTTGCAACGAATAGCAACTACTAAACATACTGCTCATGGTTGTCACCAAGGCAGTGTTAAATAGTGGTACTGTTTGTAATGAACTGCAACCGTTAAACATGTTACTCATGTCCTGCACCAAGGCGGTGTTGAATAGTGGTATCGTTTGCAACGAATTGCAACCATAGAACATACTGCTCATGCCTGTCACCGATGCGGTATTGAATAGTGGTACTGTTTGTAATGAATCGCAATTCCTAAACATACTTGTCATGTTTGTCACTGAGGCAGTGTTGAACAACGGAACGGTCTGTAATGAATCGCAACCGTAAAACATGCTGCTCATGTTTGTCACCAAGGCAGTGTTAAATAGTGGTACTGTTTGTAATGAACTGCAACCGTTAAACATAAGGCTCATGGTTGTCACCAAGGCAGTGTTAAATAGTGGTACTGTTTGCAACGAATAGCACTGATAAAACATGTTGGTCATGGTTATCACCAAGGCAGTGTTGAATAACGGAACGGTCTGTAATGAACTGCAACCGTAAAACATGTTGAACATGTTTGTCACCGATGCGGTATTGAATAGTGGTACTGTTTGCAAAGAATTGCAACCATTAAACATACTTGTCATGTTTGTCACTGAGGCAGTGTTGAACAACGGTACTGTTTGCAAAGAAGAACAATATTGGAACATAGTGCTCATGTTTGTCACCAAGGCAGTGTTGAACAACGGTACTGTTTGCAAAGAAGAACAATATTGGAACATGTTACTCATGTTTGTCACCAAAGCAGTGTTGAATAGTGGCACTAAACGCAGGGACGAGCAGTTTGAAAACATAGACTGCATTTGCGTCACCGAGGCAGTATTTGATATTGAGACAGATTGCAATTTTCGGAAATCTACAAACATGTTGGACATGTTTGTAACATTATGGGCAACAATATTTATTTGTTCACATAACTGCATAGATGCAGTGGTTCCTCCACTAGTACTGGTACTGAATGCAACCGTAGAGGCATTTGGTGCAGAAACGGCGATGTCCAGCCAAGTGTTTGTGGTTGCTGCTGTGCTAGCACTTGAGGCGCTATTCCTACGGTCTAAATTTACAGCGGAAAAAGTTGCCCCAACAGTCGTTGGCGTAACAGTGATAACTGCCTGACGATAACCACGAGAACTCAATGTTCCTGCCGACAAATCACCAAACACATAATTCTTCTGTGCAGTCGCAGCACTTGTGTGAGTTGTGGAAGTACCATCACCCCAATCCACTGTGTAGCCACCAGTGACCGTGCAAGCAAGCGCAATATAATTAGAATCTTGGTTGTAGACGGCAACAATGCCAATCACTTTCTGTTCAGCGGATGTTGGAGTCGTAAAAGAAACCCAGTCACTAGGGCGCACCCAAGCAGTCTGTACAGTGTTGGTAGAAAGACGCAATCTTTCCCTACTCAACCCAACAGGCGCATTACTTCCAAGCCTGACTGCCATTAACTAATCTCACTTCCAAAGGCACTAAAAGCAAACGACGCATTTGAGGCGTACACCGTAATCACATCAGTAGTAGCAAGCGTGATACCAAGCGTGTATGTAATTGTGTCGTTTGCGCTCAATGTTCCATCGTATGCAATGTAATGTTGGTTAGCAAGAGACGCACCAGCAGGTCGGATAGCGATGCGGTAAGTTCCAGAAGTACCCAAATTCGCCACAACAATAGTAGAAACAATGGTAGATGTAGCCGCCGGAACCGTGTACAGCGTAGTTGCAGTTGTTGCCGATGGATTGGATTGTCCTAATACTTTGTATGCTATTGCCATTTTATGCTCCCATTAATAAAAAAGGTGATATTGAATCTCCACTACTACCGCCACCGCTAGAAACTGCAGCGTATACTGAAACTATAACAGAGTCAGAAGTAACAGGAGAACTAAAATCAACTGTTATTGTATTTATAGTTGTAGCTTCCCAACGAGCATTAATTACTTCGTATGGTGATGCAGCGTTTCTGATCACTACAACAACGTTCCTTGTTCCAAATCCATGTGTAATTACATAGCTTGAATTTGTTCCATCGCCTATGGTTGCACTGTAGACTGTGCCGCTAATATCACCTTCTGAAGCAGGTGTAAATTTAGTGCCATCAAATTTTAGAACTTGACCAGAAGTGGCGTTAGAAAGATCAATTTGTACGCCATTGATCGTAGCGGTGTCGCCAACTACTAATCCATGCTTGACTACAAAATCTTTGTCTGCCACTAAAGTTCACTGTCCCTCTAGTTTTATATTTTAAAACTTAATTACTATTATATCACACTGCTATAAGTGTTCTTGCTACCTTGACTGTTGCATTTGTTGATGCGGCGTCTGTAATTGTCACTCTTAATAATACGTTTGATCCAGAGATCGAAGTTGATACAGTCATTGGTATTCTTGATGCGCCAAGTTCAATTACTGCATACTCCGACATAAAGGAGTCTGTGCCGTCGTGTGCCAAAAGAACTTCAGAAGTTGTGTACTTAGTGCCTTGTGTTACCTGCACTAGGTATTTAGCTGTTCTGTAAGTGCCCTTAGCAAAGCTGTCAACGGTAGTAATTGTATTAACATTAACAAGTTGAGTTGAAGTATTAAGTTCACCAGTTCCAGAATCAAGTGTTATTGCACCCGTTGCTACGCTTGCAAAGGTTACCGAAGCCGATGTGGCAACGTCTTGACCAATTGACAACGAGTGAGTTGTTCCTTCTCCAGTAGTTGCTGCTGTTGAGGTAACACCCGTTCCACCAGTTATTGTAGCTACATAGTCACCAACAGTGTCTGTACCAAGATTAATTGCATCATTGACCCAAGCGCTTCCATTATACTTGAGGAAGTCTCCAGAAGCGGCACTAGTGATTGTGACATCACCAATATCGTCAATGTTATTGATTGTTGGAATTGAAGCCCATTCAACGCCAGTAGCTGCCGAAGAGTTAGCTCTTAAGAAATGGCCATTTGTTCCAACAGACAGAATTGCTGGAGTATCATTTGCGCTACCGACTATCAAGTCACCCTTAGCATTTATGTCAGCTCTAACAATTGCCACAGTACCAAAGTTTGACACCTGGCTAGCAGTAATGCTAACACTGGCATTAGAAGCCGCTGTAAGGCGTCCCTGAGCGTCTACAGTGAACGTTGCCACTGTATTGGCTGCTCCATAGCTACCAGCTGTTACAGCTGTGCTATCAAGATTTAAGGTTATAGTATCAGTTGCGCTAGCTACTGATGTGAGACCTGTGCCACCCGAAATTGTTAAAGTGTCGGTACCTGAACTGATGGTCTGGCTTGAACCACTGTCTCCAGCAACTGTAAATGAAGTCGCAACGTTGGCGATATCTGAGTTGCTGGCGATATTAACATAGTTTGTTCCATCATTGGTGAGTTGCCATTTATCTGTAGACTCATTCCAACGAATCTGCACGTTATCAGACGTGCCACGCTCTACTTCAAGACCAGCATTTGCTGCTGGAGTTCCTGTTACATTTGAATTAAGGACTACGATATTATCCTCAATTAAAAGGTTTTCAGTATTCAAAGTTGTGACATTACCATTAACGGTCAAGTCTCCAGTAACAGTGAGGTTATTGGAAATTGTTACGTTTGATGGGAGGCTCAATGTGATTGCACCAGCTGAGGCACTAACGGCAATTTGATTTGCAGTTCCAGTAAGTGAAGTTACAGCATTTGAAGAAAGATCACTTACTTGGCTTGCAAGTATGCTAATTGCAGTGTTTGCTGCTGCTGTCAAACGTCCTTGAGCATCAACAGTGTAGTTTGGAACTGTATTTGCATTTCCGTATGATCCACCAGTGACTGCAGTATTGTCAAGATTAATGGTGATTGTATCTGAGGTTGCAGCAGATGTAAGACCTGTTCCACCAGAAACAGTGAATGTATCTCCTGCTGTAATTGTTTGACTTGCACCACCATCTGCAGCTGCAGTGAAGGATTGATTTGCTACAGAGAAGTTAACTTTTGCGTTAGCATCATCATATGTAACTGTAATTCCAGATTGTGCTCCTGCAGAAACTAAAGATCCAAAAGCATCTTGTGCAGCTTCTGTAAAATCGGTTACTGCTGTTGAAGCTACTGATATTGCAGTATTAGCTGCGGCTGTTAAACGACCTTGCGCGTCTACTGTGTAGTTTGGAACTGTACTTGCGTTGCCATATGATCCTGCTGTGACAGCAGTTGCAGCCAGGTTAAGTGTGACTGCACCTGAAGTGCCACCACCGCTAAGACCTGTTCCAGCTGTTACTGATTCAATGTCACCTGCGTCATTAGTAAAGCTAATAACACCAGTTGAACTATTATAGGCAAGATCTCCAGAAACACTAATTTGCGCTCTTGTGTTTGCGGAAAAGTCCGAAACTTGGCTTGCAAGAATGCTAATTGAAGTATTTGCAGCTGCGGTCAAACGACCCTGTGCATCGACCGTATAGTTAGGTACGGTGCTTGCGTTTCCATATGATCCTGCTGTTACAGCAGTGTTATCAAGATTTAATGTGATTGTATCTGTTGCGCCAGCTACAGATGTCAAACCAGTGCCACCCGAAATTGTTAATGTATCTGTACCAGAAGTTATTGTCTGACTTGATCCACTATCTCCAGCTACCGTAAAAGCTGTTGCTACGTTTGCAATGTCTGAATTGCTAGCAATGTTAACGTAGTTTGTTCCATCATTTGTGAATGTCCATTTATCGGTAGTTTCATTCCAGAGAATTGAAACATCTGTTGATGTTCCTCTATTGACTTCTATGCCACTGTTTAATGTTGGGGCACCTGTAACGCCAGAGTTTAATGTAATAATATTATCTTCAACGTTCAACTGTTCTGTGTTAACAGTTGTTGTGTTACCACTAACTGTCAAGTCTCCAGTAACAACTAAGTTATTTGAAATAGTTACGTTGGCTGGAAGACTTAATGTTACCGCACCAACGCCAGAATTAGAAACCGCAATTTGATTTGCAGTACCAGTTAAACCAGTAACAAGGTTTGTACCCTTGTCGCTGATCTGCGAAGCGGTAATTGAAATTGTTGAGTTAGCAGCAGCAGTTAGGCGACCTTGTGCATCAACCGTAAAGGTTCCAACAGTACCCGCAGAACCGTAGTTGCCAGCAGTGACAGCCGTGTTAGCAAGAGTTAAAGTAACTGCTCCAGAAGCGCCACCACCAGTAAGTCCAGTGCCAGCTGTAACCGATTCGATATCTCCAGCGTCATTTGTGAAACTAATTACACCAGTGCTTGAGTTATAAGCAAGATCTCCAGAAACGCTTATCTGTGATCTTGTGTTGGCGGCAAAGTCTGAAACTTGACTGGCAAGAATGCTAATTGCATTTTGCGAAGCTGAAGTCAAACGACCTTGTGCGTCAACAGTGATGCTGGCTGCAGTGCTTGCGTTTCCATAGGAACCAGCAGTAACAGCTGTATTGTCAAGATTAATCGTGACAGTATCGGTATTTGAAGTTACAGATGTTAAACCAACGCCACCTGCAATGGTAAGCGTATCTCCACTTGTGCTTGAATTACCAGTTGTAATGGTTTTACTGCTACCTGAATCGCCAGCAACTTCAAAAGATCTTACAGCTGCATTAGTATAAGTTTGTGCATTAGCATAAGCTGTTGCAGCAGCAGATGAGGCTGCACCGAAGGCATCAAATGTATTTGCCGTTACTGCTATTGTTGGAGTAGAGCCTTCACCGGTATTATTAGAAAGAGTAATTGCAGTTCCAGCTACTAAACTAGAAACATAATCTCCAATAGTATCAGTTGAAAGATTTACTGCGTCGTTAATCCAAACTGAACCGTTATAACGGAGGAAGTCTCCATTAGCGGCTGAAGAAAGAGTAACATCACCCAAGTCATCAATTGAACCTATTGTAATAGTAGAGCCAGCAACTGCTGCATAAACGCCAACTCTAACCGAGCTAGCAGAAGGAGCTGCCGAAAAATCTAAAGTAACTGTTCCAGTTGTTGTGGCTTCCCAACGGACGTCGATGACTTCATATGGGCTTGCAGCATTGCGTGCAACAACTACAACATCTCTTGTTCCCAAGTTATGAGTAACTGTGAAGCTAGTAGCGCTACCATCTCCAATTGTTGAAGTGTAAACTGTTCCAGCTAAACCAGTGTCGGTGCCAGGAGCAAACTTAGTTCCGTCAAACTTCAATACTTGATTAGTGGTGGCTCCAGTTGTATCAATTTCAATTCCGTCAACAAATAGAGTTGAAACATTAGCTTGACTAGTCTGAATAGTAGATGGAAGACTTAGAGTGTAAACTCCAGAAGTGGCATTAGCAGTTACTGAAACTTGATTTGCGGTGCCAACAACATTGGATATTAAATTAATTCCGTATTATAGCATTAGCTGTTTTATTCTTATAAAACAACTTACCATCAACGACGTTGATTGCTAATTCACCCTCAGCTAGTGAGGTTGGCGCATTTGCTGCCTCATCTGATCTTTTTAATAAAAGGGTATTATTTACTGCAAACTGGGATCCACTATAAGCCACGAGGCACCTCTTCCTTTATTGAGATAAAATCTTATTATATAGTAATATAGGTTCTGGTTGTTTTAATGCCAAAATTTACTAATCTAGAATAACATATAATTACGTATTATGAAAATTAAATATTACCATTTACCTAAGGGGCAAACTGCTGCTTTTAGCTTTACTTTCAGTGGCATAACGCATCCGCATTCTTTGCATTGCTTCGTAGCTGATATTAATTTATCACATTCAAGACAAACGTCATATCTAGATTTAGCTTTTTCTTCGGAAACTCTTTCTTCATTTGGATTTAATAAATCCCAAGGTCGAGTTACTCCTAATTTTTCTTTATACTCTTTCCAAGCTGACATAGAACTTTATTCTGATGCTGGAACAAAAGTAGTTCCATTATACACCCAACCAAGTTGCACTTCATTTGCTTGTTCTTGAGTCATTTCTACAATGGTTGGATTAGATTTCATCCCAGCCATTATAGGACCTCCACTTCCTGTAATACCAACTTTACCGGTGTATTCTCCATCTACAACAACGGCAAAAAAAGTAAATTCATTATCACTAATAGTTTCCGGTACATTAATAGACATTAACGTTTCTCCTTTTTAAAAATTTATTTATATATTTCATTATATCATATTTATTAACAATAGAAACCATTAGGTGGGCCCCAAGCGCCCCAGACTACAGTTGTTGGGCAATCGCAACCAGTGCAGCCAGCAGGGCCACAGGTACCATTATAGGATATTCCAGATCTAGTTCTTGTGCCACCTGGCAAACATTGCTCTTCAGTTACAGCTGTTCCATTGCAGTAAGTACAAGCTGGAGGAACAAAGAATCCCGGAGGACCAAAGAATCCCGGAGGACCAAAGAATCCCGGAGGACCAAAAAATCCTGGAGGAGCAAAAAATCCTGGAGGAGCAAAGAATGTTGGTGGAGAAAAAGCTCCGACAGTATAATTAATAGCGCTACCCAATAGTGCCACACTGCTGTCAGTTAATGCAGTGTGTACTACGTCTCCCAAAGTACTATCTTCTGTTGCTGTATTGCTTACGGTGCCAACAACAAAACCAGCGGCAATTATTGCAGCGTTAGCAGTAGACTTTGTTGCCTTTTGTGCAATTAAAGGTTTGGTTGCTTTTCTTGAACCGCCCCGAACTGCCTATTGGAACTGTCATGATTAAGCCTTTAGATCACCCATTGCCACCCAAGTGTTAGCCGCTAGTTTAACTAGTGTAGCACCAGAGTATTGTGTACGCAAATTAAGACCAGGAGTTCCGCTTACGCTAACTCCACCTGCAGCAATAAATGTCACTAAACCAGTATTAATTGTAACAAAATCTATTCTATCACCAACATTAAAATTAACTGTATTATCTGCAGGGACCGTAATATTAGCAGTAGAAGAGCTATTTACTACTATTAATTTAGCAAGATCTGAAATTACAAGAGTATTACTTGAGGTAACTGTTCTTAATGTTGAATTGAATCCTGCCCTAGCTGCACCAGATACTAAGTCGGTAGTAGCAATCGAGTTACTTAATGATAATTTAGAATAATCAATTGCAGCCGATGCGCTGATATCAACATTGGCAATAGTTCCATCCATAATCATCGAAGATGTAACCGTATTTGAAGGAAGAGTTATTGTCCCTGTAAATGTAGCATTTGCAAGAGGAGCCTTTAAGTCAAGCGCTGTTTGAACAGCATTTGATATTGGTTTTCCAAGGTCTGTTGTATTATCAACACTACCAAGACCAACCATTGCTTTTGTGATACCCGCAACAGTTCCAGTAAATGTAGGATTAGCAAGTGTTGCAAAACCAGAAATTGAAGCGCCTGCTGGGATGGTTACGGTTCCCGTAAATGTTGGCGAAGCCAAGTTTGCCTTTAGATCAAGAGCAGTCTGCTGAGCTGTAGAAACTGGTTTTGCTGTATCTGCCGTGTTGTCTACGTTTCCAAGACCAACCATTGTCTTGGTTATACCAGAAACATTTCCTGTAAAAGTTGGACTAGCCAAAGGCGCGTAAGTTGTTCCAGCTGTTGAAGAATCAAGTTTGTTATTGATCTGTGTCTGAATTGCAGAAGTTACACCGTCTAAGTATCCAATTTCTGTGTCAGTAACATTAGCAACACGTGCTTGAATCGCTGAAGTGTCAACCGTTATAGTTGGCGTTGCACCTTCGCCTGTATTATTAATTAGAGTAATACCAGTTCCAGCTACAAGTGATGTAATATATCCACCAACTGTATCTGTGCCAAGATTAATAGGGTCGTTAACCCAAAAGGTTCCATCATATCTTAAGATATCACCAGTGGTTAAGGTGTTAATTTGTACATCAGATGCATCATCGAGTAGTAATGTTTTGTTGTACCACTTACTACCATTCCACACAATGTATTGCCCTGCAGTAATTCCAGCACCAGCAATAACAAAGTCATCTAAAGTGCTTAAAGATGGAACGCTTATTATGGCACTAGAAACGTTAGAAAATATTGTTACTGAAATTGAGTCAGTTGTTGGCGGTGTTGAAAATGTAAAAGTAGCATTATTAAGATCTGTTGCTGCCCATCTTACTTCTATTACCTCATATGGTGCATTTGTAGTCCTGCATGTAACAAAGATGTCTCGGGTGCCAAGTCCGTGAGCTATTGTGAATGTACTATTTGTGTTATTTCCCAAAGTAGTCTTATAAGCTAGACCAACAGGAAGCTCCCAATCAACCGTGCCATTAACCCACTGTGAAGTGTTGCTATCATATTTAAGCACTTGATAATCCCCAAGAGTACTAGGATCAACATTAACATCTGATAATCTATTTATATTAACAGCTTGATTAATCCAAGCAGAACCGTTATACATTAATAGGTTATCTGAAGTTGGAGTAGTGATAACTACTTCTGTAAAATCATTCAATGTTCTATTGTTAACGTAAGTTACCGCATTTGAATAAGCAGTGTTTCCAACACCGTCAGCATAAGTGCTCACACTTGCTGCGGAGTTTGCTATATTAGAAACCATGTTTGTAGTATAGGAATCTGCTATTTTAATGACTGGCGTCATTCCTTCACCGGAATTATCAGTTATTGTTATACCGGTACCCGAGACTAAGTTTGCTACATATTGACCTGTAGTGTCTGCACCAAGCGCTACCGAATTAGAAGCAATTGTTGTTGTTATAGTAACATTAGCGCTTCCGTCTATAAATACGTTACCAGTTACGTCACCATCTAAAGTAATTTTTCTTTGATTAGTCCAAACTAATGCGTTACTTGCTGTGCCAGTTACGTTTCCAGTGTGAACTCCGTTGCTGTTCCCAGTTAAATTACCAGTGACATTACCGGTTAAATTTCCAGTGACATTTCCAATTATGTTTCCAGTTACATTACCCGTGACTGCGCCTACTAAAGAAGCTGTTACTTGATTAAATGAAACGTTTGCATTGGTGGCAACCGATTGAGGAATTGAGATAGTTGGAACTGAAGCTTCACCAGAATTGTTAGTAATCGTTATGCCAGTGCCCGCACTAAGGTGATCTACGTAATCACCTATTGTATCTGTAGATAAATTAATAGCATCATTAATCCAAACAGATCCATTATATCTAAAGAAGTCACCATTGGCTGGAGTGGTTAAAGTAACATCTGTTAAATCATCTATTGTTGCATTAAGTGTTATTGTTGGAGTAGCAGTTTCTCCAGAGTTATTAGCTAAAGAAATTCCTGTTCCAGCAACTAGAGAAGCAACATAATTACCAGTTGTGTCAGTACCTAAAGCTACAGAATTGGCAACTATAGTTGCAGTAAGAGTTACGTTAGCAGAGCCATCTATCGAGACATTTCCAGATAGGTCGCCACCTAAAGTAATTAATCTAGCATTGGTCCATTTTGCTGCTGAGCCAGTATATGCATTTGCTGATAATACTTCTGTTCCATTAATCTTAAATGTTTTACCAGATGCAAGATTTATGTTTTCAGAAGAAGTCCAAGATGCGGTGCTATTGCTCCAGTTAAAAGTTTTATCTGTAGTTCCCTTTAATGTTATTCCACCACCATCTGCTGTCACGTTAGATGGTGATGATACGTTAGCAAGTTCAATATTTTTATCTTCAATAACAATTGATTCTGTATTTACTGTGACGATAGTGCCGTTAACAGTAAGATTTCCAGAAACTACTAAATTTCCAGAAACTTGAACACTATCTTCTGTTGTTATTTGAGTATTCGAAGTTTGAAGTAAATTCAAAGATGAACTAACTAATGAACCATTGCTATTTTTGAAGAAGAATACTCCAGAAATAGGATCAATGGCTATTTGATTGCCGGTAATACTTGGATTAGCCACTATAAAACCTTTCCTTTATTTAGAAAGTTCCACCGTCTATTGTGTCACTCCATGTTGGAACTCCAGCTATAACTTGTAGAACTTGTCCACTAGAACCTATTGACAATTTAGACAATGTGTTTGCTGCGCTAGCGTAAACCAAATCTCCAGTTGTATAAGTTGTGAGTCCAGTACCACCCTTAGTGGCAGCAATTGCTGTACCACTCCATGTTCCAGTTGTAATTGTTCCAACTGTTACGATGTCATCATCACCAGAATAAGTTCCAGCAGCAACGTTTGCTAATATTGAATTATAGGCTTGTACGTTTGAACCAATTGCCAATCCCAAATTGGTTCTAGCATTTGCTGCATCTGTTGCACCAGTACCGCCATAGGCAATGCCGACAGCTGTTCCTTGCCAGGTACCTGTTGCGATTGTTCCTACTGCTGTTAAGCTTGAAGTGACTATACTAGAACCAAGTGTTGTATTGCTTAATACAGATGTTCCATTAATCTCATAAACTTTACCAGAAACTAAATTCATATTTTCTGATGAAGTCCATGCATCTGTTGCATCAACCCAGGTGAACGTCTTATTTGTTGCACCAAGAACTGTAATACCAGCACCGTCAGCAGTTATATCTGTTGGTGATGCGGAATTTGCAAGAACAATATTTTTATCTTCTACGACAAGCGTTGCCGTATTAAGAGTTGTTGTATTGCCGTTAACAATCAAATCTCCAGTAACAGTTAGATTATTACTAATCGTAACATTAGCTGGGAGACCTAATGTTACAGCTCCAACTCCAGAGTTTGAAACTGTGATCTCGTTATTAGTACCGGTCAAACCAGTTACGAGATTTGAGCCCTTATCACTAATTTGTGAAGCAGTGATTGAAATGGCTGAGTTTCCAGCAGCTGTTAAACGACCCTTTGCATCAACAGTGAATGTAGCAACCGAGTTTGCAGCTCCATAAGAGCCAGCAGTTACTGCGGTGTTATCAAGGTTTGAAGAAGTTAAAGAAATTGCCGTATTTCCAGCTGCTGTTAAACGACCTTGAGCATCTACAGTAAACGTAGCAACCGTTCCTGCACCGCCGTAAGAACCACCAGTTACGGTAGTGTTGTCAAGATTTAAAGTAATTGTGTCAGTTGCACTTGCAACAGAGGATAGTCCCGTGCCACCAGAAATGGTTAAAGTATCAGTACCTGAACTAATTGTTTGATTAGATCCAGAATCACCCGCAACTGTAAATGATGTGGCAACGTTTGAAATAGTATTATTAACACTGGATATCTGCTGGTCAACATAGAGCTTTGTTGATGCGTGAGTGTTTGCGCTTGGCGTTGGAACGATTATTGTACCAGTAAATGTTTTATTTCCAGTAATTGTTTGATCAGCACTTAATGATACAAATGCGCCTATGCCAGCAATTGCTGGTACAGTATTTGCTGTTCCGGTACCGTCGTCTCCATAACCATAATAAAGAATGTTGTCGACTTCGTTAAACGCCAACTCAGCATTTTTGAGTGAACTAGGTGCGCCTGCAACGCCACCTCCAGCCCTTCTTTTAATTCTCAAAATATTAGCCATTTAAAAATTTCCTCCATTAATACTAAGCTCTGCACTGTTGTTACTTAATGATTCAACAGACTTATTTACCCATTGAGATCCATTATAAATTAATACATCTTTAGTCCCGATATTGCTTATAGTAACATCTCCTAATCCATTTATACTACTAATGTTTGATTCTACCGCTATTATTCTATCTTTAATGGTAAGATGAGAACCAGCTGGATTAACGCCCAATACGGTTTGTACTGCTTCTACAGCATCGTTTAAATTTGCATGCTGTTGATGATGGGGTACTGTGTTTGAATTGAGCTTATCAGTTGCTGTTGGATTTATTAAAACATCTAATTGATTTGGATAATTTGTTGCCATATATTTTCCTATAAGCTAATAATTTTTGTTGAACTATTATTCCATTGCAGTGTCATTGACGAAGACTCTGCAGTGCCAGCAAAAGGTAGCCCTTCAGAATCATCTATAAAAGCTATTAACCTTGAATCAGAATCTGTTGTACCGAATTGATAAAAGACAATTGCATTAAATGCTACTCCATCATGAACAATCGTTAGGTCATCTGCGTCTAAGACTCCTAAATTATTAGATACATTGCCTAAAGCTGCACTTCTATATTTCTTTGCTGCAGTGGGTATAATTGATAAAAATTCATCAGTATTTTGATTTGGTGTATACAAAGAAGTATCTATAAATGCAACTTTAAGACTATTTGTAGATAGATTTATTTCACCACTTAACATGGATTCTTTTGCTTTTTTGTATACAAAATTAGCCATCTTATATACCTATATCTTTAGAAACTGTTATTCTATACTTATAACCTTTTTCAAAATAATCTTTATTCTCAGTATAATATGATGGTGTTGCATCTATTAAAGATGGAAAGTCTATGTATATTTCAGGTTTCCAAGAGTGCATCTGCGTAACTGTTTCTATGTTTTCCCAACGAGACGGTGACTTCTGAATTTTTTTTCTTTGAGCTTTAAAATACTTAGTGGATAAAAAGTTGGAAGCTGGACGAGCATTAAAAGTAATGGTGACTCTTCCATTGTTATTGTCATTTGGTAAATAAAAAGATCCGTTTTTTGGCTCAACAGAATCAATATAGAACTCTGGATTTTTAGCTATAATTTGATAACTACTATAGGCTTCGGTTAAAATTGAGTTATCTTCTACTAAAATCTCTTCTATCACCGGAACAACGGAAGTTGAAAAACCAGAAGGTGTAGCTGCATCTTGTTTTGTAAATTTTATATACTCTTCTGCTACGACTTCATTTGCAGCGTCTAATATACCTACTACTCTTAGATAGTATTCCTGACCAGAAACAAGGACTTTATCCCAGTAAAGAGTAAGAGTTCTAGATATTGTATTATAGTCAGCTAATGAGTTTATTGCTTTAAATGGACTAGATACAAGAGTCGGTGTTGCAGCTGATGTTTGAACAATAAATTTATTATTTGTTATAGAACTAATCTTTACTGTTCTACCAAATTTAATTTTTACCTTATCGGCACCTACTGAGGCATAATCTATTAAATTTAATGGCACGATTTATCTCCTCAGGAAAAGACTTATACTTAACTAGTAACGGGGGTGGTGCAAAAAAATAAGGGGCAGCTTTCGCTGCCCCCTACTTTCTAAGACTGTGTCGTAACTATAACAGTCCTAAGGTTCTATTACATTTCGTTAGTAACAAGTACCTCGTAGTTACGGGCAAGTCTAACGTTCTTAGCAACTGTGATACCTTCACCATCACCAAGCATTACAATGTCATAACGCTCTTTCATCTTCATTGAACGAATGTCACGTGACGGATCATCGAACTGATCTGTGCTCATGTCATCCTTAACAAGAAGACTGCCGACCTCATTACGATCAATGAGGAACAAGTCTGACTTAGCTAATGTTGCACCGCTCTTAGCCGTGAAGCTAACAAATGGTGACACTAACACGTTCAAACCCATAGGGGCTGTTGCGTTAAGAGCAGCATCCTTCGACTGTGGACGGTAGCCCCAGCTGGTATTAACAGCTGATGCAGCGCCGCCCATGTGGAAGATCGAGTCCTTAAGGAAGACCGACCACATCAGTGGGTGAAGAATGAAGTCTGTTGGTATATGGTTTTCGGCCATTAGAACAGCTGCCATGTCGACAACATCGTCCCAGGTAACAGTGCTATTGTACGCACCATCAATCCCACGACCTGTTGTATCGTCATAGCTGCCACTGTCGTTGTCGAATACAATTGTAGCTGCATCCTTAAAACGACTAAGAGCAATTTGCTCTTTCAAACGTGCCATTGCACGGCCTGCGGCGCGTACATGGAGGCCTACGATGTCCCAAAGAGAATCAGCAATAACTTCCTCTGTGAAAGCCAGCTTAACGCCCTTCTTCGACACCTTACCCTCGATTTGCTTAGCAAATGCGAGAGCTTGTTCTGGGTATTCTTGTCCTTCTGGGATCTCAGCAGCTTGAATTGCGTTTACCGCTGGAAATTCCAAAGAACGACCCTTACCAAGGCGTACTGTAGAAAGAAGCGGGGTTACCAAAAGCTGTGGTTCGGCTGCTTCGCGCAGAGTACGAGAAATTACCTTAGGAAACAAAGCGGCTGCGTCTGACGAACCGAATGCTTCCTTGATTGTAACTCTGTTATCTGTGTCGATGTAGCCATCTTCAGCAAATGCGGCTTCCCAAGCTGGGAGACCCGAGAGGAGTTCTTGGATTGTCTTACTCATCTAGGATATTTCCTCCTGTTTAATTATTTCTTTTTTTATTTTCTTTTTTTTATTAGAGTGTTAAATTGACGCGGAAAGCACCAATAACATTCGTAACATCTAGGTTTGCACGGATACCGAGTTTACCGGAGAACGAGCCTGATCTTGTGAGCTCATAAACTGTCTTGAGCGCACCTGGATCCGATGGAAGTTGCATGTAGGAAAGTAGTCCGTCATCAAAGTTTGTAGCAAACTTCTCGACTTCAATAACCTTACCTACCATTAAGTGTGGGTAACTAGCTGCATCAGCTTGCGACAAGAGTCTTGGACGACCCATGAAGTCTGGAGCAACTAAACTACCTGCTGTTAAGTCTGCATTGAGTCCACTAACCATTGGATACTCAACATAACCTCTAACAATAAAGCCTGCACCTTGCGATGTGCCCTTGTCGAATGGTCTGTAGAGATCGTACTGTGCACAACCAACTGGAACTGAACGTGCAGCAACTACTTGTGCGTCACCAGTAGGTGAAACAACTGGTGTTGCTCCTGCAAGTGGGTTCCAGCTTGGAATTGTGTCTCCCCAAGTTACTGAAGAGCCAGTACCGTTAGCTGGAACGAAACGTGAATCACCGCTTGAATCTGTTACTACCGAAAGGATTGTTCCCTTTGGAATAACAATTTCAAAACGATCATCTTCTGAGTCTGAGTACCAAGTTGGAAGGCCAACTGATGGCAAGATGTATGCGGATGGTGCAATACCTTCCGAAACAACGAAACGACCAGCACCTGTTTTGGTACCTACTTTACGAAATTTTGCTAATGACATTTATTTTCTCCTTGTATGTATATTTTGTTTTTAAAGTTTGCGACGGCCCATAAAAGCATCTACGAACAGCTCTTCAACTGTGTTGATTTTAGCCTGTGGTGTTGTTTCTACTTCTTCATCTTCTAGTATAACATTATTTTCTTCTTCTGAAACAATGTCATTTTCGATGATGGATTCATTAAGTTTTTGAATATTCTTTTTTGCTACTGGAAGTTTAGCTAAATCTCTTAATGAATCAGCTAACGATCCTGCGGATCTCTTAGTGTGATCAATAATCAATTCTTCTCTACTCTCAATAGATTCTGTACCTAATGAAATTTTTGTATCTACAACTCTTTCGGCTAACGTACGGTGTAGTGCTTCTTTGAGTTTGGCATTTTCTTCTTGGAGAGCCTGAAGCTTATCTACTTCATCATTGGTATCTTGCTCATCAGCTTTTACTTCATCTGTGAGCTCTACCTTTAATTCTTCTTGCTCTTCCTTTTCTGCGGGGATTTCAGCATTTGCAGAATCAACCACTTCTTGTTCAATTTGTTCTTCTGTTGTCACTGATATCTCCTTAGACTCTGTATTATCAATTTCTTCTGATTCGTTTGCTGGCTCCATAGGTTCTTCCTTTAAAGAAGACCTTAATTGCCATGCCCACTTCTTGTGCTTATCATCGCGCTCTGCAAGGAAGTTTGCAATTCCCTGTTCGTTAGCTGCGTTTGCCACAGCAAATGCTGCCATCACGCTTGCGTTCACCATATTGTTCTTTTCGAGAATACCTTGTGCTAAACCAAGAGCCTCTGTTATTGTCATGTCATCTTTGAATGACGAATTCATTACTGATTCAGTAAGAGTTGCAGGGAAAGCTTGAAGTTTTCTCATGTTTTCTGCAATTTGATCAACCGACCCAATGGCATCTTCATATATATTTGAAAATAGCTCATGGTACTCACTAAAATCTTCGCCTTCAATATTCCAGTGCGCTCTATGAGCCGCAAAGTAAAATACTAATGTGTCATTCAAAACTCTTTGAAGACTTGCTACTAAGCCTGTAGCGTCAGCTTCTTCAACTTGTACGGCTTCTTCAAGCTCTACAGTTTCTTCGGTCTCTACAGAAGAGGCAGCTATAGTGGAAAGATCTTGGCTTAAATTTTCAACAGCGGCCAAGACGTCTTCACCCTGAATGGTTTCGTCCATGCTAAAATTCTCCTCGTCAATAATAGTCTTTTCTGATAGTAACGAACTATTATCATCCTTTGCAGTTTCGCTTTCTTGAAAAGCTAGAGCTGTAAGAAAAGCTCCTTTAAGATGGAGGTAAAGTGGTCTAGATTCCTTTTTCTTCATACCCTTTAAAATAGACTCATTTTCTTCCACAGTGGTTATATCTTCTTTATCCATATGTAAGATAAAGGCTGTGCTTTTTGCTGTCCAATTTTCTGAATCAGTAACAACAGTTGATCCATCAATAGCTTTAGAAGCTCTTACACTAGACCTTTGATCCGCTGGTTGGTTAACAAATGAGTATTCTTTAAAGGAAATGTCTTGCATATCAACGAAAGCAAGTTTACCCTTATAAACTTGACCACGCTTAAATTTAGCTGTCTTTGGTCTACCGTCTGCTGATTCAGCAGCTAGGTCTTCACCCGAAATTGAACAAACTGCTTTGCCGGCTCTTCCGCCAACTGATCCGGTCAAGTATCTCTTATCTGAGATCTTCTGAGCAGCCAATGGATCTGTGATTGCTACCTGCAATCTTACGTATGGTGCACCGTCTTGTTCTTTGTCCATCTTAGCAGCAATGATTCTGCCAATTGGCTCAGAGTTTAAATCGTGATTTAAAATAATAGGCTTAGGGTATGGCTCGACCCATGATTGGAGAGCCTTTTCTAATTCTGCTGCTGAGTAATTATTATAGTTAGCGGTTAGTCCGCTCATGTATGGCAGCCACTTCTATAATAAGACCGTGGTTCTTACTGAATGATTCGGAAAAATCATTTTCCAATCCCGATAGGTCAGGAAGTTGAAGTGTAAAACTTTCAACAAAATCAAATGCCATTTTAGCGCTCCGTTTATTTTAATGTAGTAGTAATAGTAATTAGCTTTTATAAGATTAAACAATCTTATATAAAGATATCATACTTTTATGCTGTTGCAAAAAAATTACCCCTAGAATCTCCATTTGAGAGAAAATCTTGCATCATTCGCTTATGCATTATGTGTGGAGCGTAGAGATAAGATGCCGAGTAGAGCTTATAGCCCATTTTTGCTGCGTTTCCAGACCAACCTAAATCTTCACCTTGTGTATGAAGCGAATAGTCAACATTCTTGTATACATCTCTTGACATCATTTTTGCTGCCATAATAACATCTGACTGGAAATACTCACCAAGTGGATATTGTTCTTTACGATAAGCTTGACCACCAGGCTCCTTTATCCAATTCATTACACTTGGATACATTGTATTTGTTGGAGTCATAAACATTAATGGACTCACTGCATCTGCGCCAGAGTTTACGTGTGCAACTAGTAATTGAATAGTATTTTCATTAGTTAATAGTATGTCAGAATCCAAGCTAAAAAAATAATTTGGATTAATATCTCTAACTTTTGATAAAAGAGAATTTCTTAGATTAACCATATTCTGATATTTAGATATGCTCCAAGTTCTTGTTCCTTCTTCATGGGAAAAATGAGGAGTATCTTGTTTTATATCTAAAATAAATTCCGGTATGTCTGGTCTTGCATTTCTATACTTAATTAACATCTCTATAGTTTTTTCATCATCTGGAGATGCTTCAAATATAAAAGCGGTTTTTGAAAAATCAATATTTTGATTTTCTATACAAGAAATCCAATAAGGAAATATCCAATCTCTTTCATAGATCGGACAACCAATCACTAGTTCAATCATAGACTACTCTGAAATAGGTTTTGTTGTTTCTTTCACACTCTTCTTAGAAGGTGTAGCGGTTTCTGCGCTTGCTGATTCAATCTTTTCTTCTTTGATTTCAACAGCATTAACGTTCGCTACTGGTGCAGCTGGTATAACTTGTTCTGCCGTCTCTTCTTCAGGTTCTGAAGTAAGAAACTCAACTATGGAATCGATAACATCCACTAAAGCTTCAAGAGCTAATCTAGTTTGACCATTGCTAACTGCTTTTTTAAATACTACAAGAGCGTCTGCTTCTGTATTATCGCTACTCGTAATTTTATCATTTACATTAAACATCATTCTTATCCTTTTCAACGTCTGATTCTATAACAGTATACTCGCTATCTAGAAGAGATTCAATTACTGATAGAAAATTATTATCATATCTTTTAATGTCCGGAGAAGTTTTTCTTCCATTTTGATTCATTGGTCTCATAGCATTACCAACGCCTCTTCTGTTGTTTGGCATATTCTTTTGTCCTGGTCCTGCAGATTTTTGACCGTCAGATGTTTTTGGGTCTGGTGCCTGATTTGTACCCTGTGCCTTTGCTTGAGCTTGAGCAGTTGCGTTAGTTGCATCGACTTGAATATCGCTCTGTATTGATGCATGTGTTTTATTCATATCAATATCAGAATCGTATCCCAATTCTATGCGAGCTTCGTCTAATGTAATCAAATTAGACACATATTTTTGAATAACATGATTTTCTTTTTTGACTTGTGTATCAACATCTATCTCTTTAAACTTAAAGAAACACCTGTCGGAAGTTCCACTTTCAATTGGGTTTGAGATTGGATCAAAGCCACCTTCAAACAATAATTCATTAAATATATTTAATCTTACCATCTCTGAAAACAGTTTTTGCATTTGCTTTATTCTGTCATACAGTGCAACATCTAATCTTTCTGTAACGGATCTATTGCCACCATTCATTGACATTCCAAGGTGATGGGGCGCAACACCTAGCCCAATTGCGACACGTTCCTTAAAGTGATTTAAATATTGACTTGCATCAAGAGCAGACCCTTGTGATCCAATTACTTCTACATCATGTCTAAATGGAAGAATTAATCCACCTTCAGCTCTTAAATTTTCTATTTCTATAGCTGCTTGTTCAATTTCTTCTGGCTCAGCTGGTTGCTCTGCAGTTCCAATCTTATATTTATAAAGTGGAAATAATTCTCTATGAACAAGATTTTGAATATCTTCTTCAATTTGACGAAGCGCAATAACATCATCCAATACGTTAATTAAAAATGGAGTGCCAAATGCTCTACCTGTTTTTCTATCAAAATGAAGATGAATAACTTTTTCTGCTGTCCAAACTGGATTTCCCTCAAGTGGCATATAAGTAAGAGGATCAGTTTGTTGACGATAAGACTTTGGTTTATTATGCTTGTCTCTAAAGATTCTTACTTGCTCAGTAGGAATTAAGTAATAGCCTATTACTGGAAGATCTCCAGTCATTGGTGTTAGCTTATCTGGAAAATACTCACCTAAATCACCTCTTGCCTTAACAATAAAAGCATTAGAAAATTTAAAAAGTTGATCTGAAACTTCAATTAGAAAATCAACAAATGGTCTCTTCATTGCTATTTCCATAAAATCTATTCTTTGAAGAAGATAAGAAATAGCTTCTGGGTTTTCAGAAACTATTTCCCAACCCTCTTTCCAAAAAAGATCTTTATATTTAGACATAGCTTGCTTAACATAAGAGTCCGTATCAACAGCCTGCATAAGCCTCTCAAAGTCATATGCAGGTCTTTCAAAGGTAGCTCTATTATTGAAGTAATAGTTGGTACCCTGAAAACCAAGAGCAAGCGATGCTATCTTCATAGCCTTAGATAGACCCTTTACCTGTTCTGGTGCTAAAGCCTTATCAGAAAAGGTAAGATCCTTATCTACTGTTTGAAATGGTAGGTAATCCCTAATTGCCATGGTACGTCCTTATTTAAGCCTATATCTAATAGTAGACTCAATTTGTCTAGGCTGTAATTTATTGTTTTTCTAATATTCCTGCGGCTTCAAAGGTCTTCTTGATAATAAGATCTTTTACAGCCTCAAGCCAAAAAACTGTTTCAGCCTCTGTAAAGTCGCTCTTGTAAGATAGGTTCTTGTCACTGATCTTAATTTCAACTACAAATTCTGTTTTTACTTCTACTTCTGGTGTATCACTCATTTTACATTTGTCCTTTTAATCTTTGAATAATAATTGATTGTTGTTTAATTGTTGCTTCTTTTATAACTAAATCAGTCATTAAGCTGCTAAGTTTTTCTTGAAAAACAGCTATAACTAAATTAACATCTAAATTAGAATCATTAATATCTGATTGAGAAGTTTCCATTATAGCAGTTTCCTGTTCTTCTTGCTTGCTTATTCTAGACATTTTGTTATTATACCACTAACTAAGTTTAGACTCAAGTTCATTAACTTTAGCTGATAGCTCTTGAATAGCTTTAACTAAAATGGGAACTATTTCAATTTCTTTCCACATTGATGGTTTCCAAGAATTTAAATCAAACAATCCACCTTCTTCATCCCATGGCTTATCTGGATCCGGTGGACTAAGCCAAACTAATTCTGGTTGCGCTTCGTGAACTTCTTCAGCTATAAAACCGTAGCTTTTATGAGCTAGTTGATGTATAACTTTAGCTTCTGGTGTCCAGGGTTCATTTGTGCTTGGATCTATATCACCTTGTTTCCAATTAAATATTCTAGGTCTTAAATTTTCTATAATAGCTAAACCTTCTGGCATATCGATAATATTTTCCTTAAGTTTTCTCATGGAAGAAGATTTAACAATTCTTTCAACACTACCAGCGCTTGCTGCTACCAAAGTAGTCCCAGTACCAGATGGGAATGAACCGTACACACCTATATGTTAAACCTTCGTTTTGTGAGTTAACTGTAATATTTCTAGCTTGTATTGACCCTGGGCTATCAACAGAAAAACCTCCTGTAGTAATGAGTGAACCACTTATAGTTCCACCGGAAATTGATGGAGAATTAATAGAAATAGATGCTGTAATTGTTCCACCTGAAATTCTGTCAGCATTTAATGATCCTGTGGTAATTTTGTCACCACTAATTGTTGTTGTACCACCATTGATTGTTGTAACTACTTCTCCAGCTGTTATTTTTGTTGAAGCAAGTGAATATGCGTCACTAGCGTCAGATTGTGCAGATATTGCTATACCTTGTGCACTGATGGCCGTGTTGTACGCCGTTGATGCGTTGGACTCTGCGTTACTAATAAGCGTAAGAGTATTACCACCTGTAATGTTTACGTTACCGTTTACGGTTAAAGATGAACCATCCCAGGTTAATTTATTACCTAAAGAAAATTGACTATTGCTATCAACATAAAATGGAGTATTAGTATTACTGTAAACGCCTGTTCCAAGAAAAATCTTTGAGTTACTTGACATAACCGTATTGCCAGTTAATGTTAAACTTTTAGTTGTTATTGTATTAGCTGTAACATCACCTTCTTTTAAAACTTTAAATGGTGCGTTCACCAAAGTTCCAGAACCAGACCATAAATCTCCAGAACTATTTACGTGGAATGATCCAGAGTCAAATCCTCCAATATCAATGCTTCCAGCAACTGTGGCATCATAAAAGTATGCTCTACCGCTACCATTTATTAACCACCCTGTTGTGGCGTTTGCATAACTTCCTCCACCAACATCAACTCCATTAAATGTAGAAGATTTAATAATTGAAGTTGCACCAGCCATTGTGATGGTGTGTGCACCGATTGTTCCAGCTGTGATCTTAGACGCAGTTAGATCTATAATGTGCGCAGAATCTATAAGTGTTGTAGCAGTTGATGCCACAATTGGTGTCCATGCAGATTTATTTGCAGATGTATCAATAGATTGAACTCTGGCAAAGTAAAGCTTTTCTGTTGTCACTACAGTTGTGACTCCAGTATTTGCATTTACCTGATTAGTTGTTTCGGAGTTTTGTGGAACATCAACAGCTATAACGTTTGATGCAGAAAAGCCAGAAAGATATGGGGTTGATCCACTAATGATTACATACGTAGATCCGCTTTGGGCAATGTCTTCAGGAAGATAAACCTCATAGTTATATCCTCTTAAGTCTGATTCATTAGAAGGATTAAAGCTAATCATTATAGATTTATAGTTTCCAACTATTGTTAAATCACCAAGCTCTGCCGGCTGAGTAAGGTCAGCTGGAACAGTGAATCTTACAGCTGAAGCCGGATCTAGAAGGACGTTTAATTCCACATCTTTTGGTTTAACTGTTAAAAGATATTGTTTTCCAGGTTTTAAATTTTGTATAGTTTTTTTAATAGTAGCCATTATCTTAATCCTCCTATTGACTTAAAGGTCAAATCTGGATTTATTTCTTGATCATCTAAGGAAAAATAAAAGTTTTTTAAGAAACTTATTTTACTTATATATATTTGATTATTAGCCGATAAAATATTTTTATCTGATAAAGTTTCAATCTCTAAACTGTAGTCAAGATATTCTAAATCATTTTTTTGAAAAATTATTGATTCTTTTTCTTCAGTTGAATAACAATCAATTTCATACCAGTCCAAAACTATATTTTCAGTTTCTACTGAAGATTCATATTTTGTAGTTATTCTAATTTTACACTTACCATATCCTGGACCAACTGCGCCAGTTATTTTAATGTTTGGTCCACTAAAAGTTCCGACTATCTTAGATCCAACTTTTGTTGACAGATTATTAATCCAATCTGTTCCATCGTTAAAGTATGCCAATCTATAATATCCAATAGAGTTTTTATTAATCTCAGTGTCGTACAAATCAATACTCGGTGGAGTTGCGCTATAGTAAGGACTGTAGCCTGGACTTGCTTCAAGTGAATTAATAACAGTATTTGGATATTCTACGTATTCATAAGATGTTACTGAATTTGATGTAACTGGAGTTGCATGAATATACTTTATATAGTCTGATCCATAGTAAACGCTATAGGTTCCATCTGGAAGACTATTTGCTTCGTGATTCTTTGCGGCCTTAAAATACATTATACCGTCAACAATTCTAGTAACCACAGGAGTTGAAGCCTCTAATGTTGAAACATTGGAATTTTCATAAACGACTAAATATGAATGATCTTGCTCAACTTTAAGAAGACTGGAATTATATACATAATTTAATTCATTATTTCCAATATCTGCAAATAACCAATCATTAGTAGTTATGTAGTCTTTTAATTGATCTATTGCTATTCCGTCTTTTTAAGGGCGGAGTAGTATAAACCTTTTGTTGAGGACTTGCTAAATTACTTGTATTGTCTAAATATTTAAACCAGCTCATGTCACAACTCTATGTATAATATTTCAAAATCGTATTTGTCCTTAAATTCATCTGGTATATCGATGCTGATATTCACATCTGCAACTGGAACTCCACCTATTAGTATATCAGGTGTAATAGAGTCAATTTTGATAACAACTTCTTTTGCGGCTGAATTTATTTGCTGTAAATTAATTTCATTTCTTACCGACTCATAATCTATGTCTATAGATCTTATTCTCTTAGATCCATCTGAGCCAGAATGAGAATGTTCACCTATCTGTACTCCATCTATCTTTGCAGCATTTTCTACCGTTATGTCTCCAACTATAACTCCACCAGACTTCATTAAATACTGAGGATGGCTGTCTTCATTCAGATCATCTAATAAAGCATGGCTAGATTTTAATGAGTTAATTTGAGACTCATCTACGAATAAACCAGAAAGCAAAAAAGCATAATTTGAATCTGTTTCTGTAGTGACAATTCTTTCTCTATTTACAGCTTTTGCAGAAAGCTGAGATATAAAGCTTGTGTATTTTCTTCTTTGAACTATAGATTGATATAAAGAGTCTATCTTTGCAGATGTATTATTTCTTCTCTCTAACAAGTCAGTTAAAACTGATTTAAAGTTACCCTCTGCAGCCAGTAGTGCTATTGCTGCTTCTTCTGATAAGCTAGGTAATTCTGTTTTCATATTTGTAGTTCTTATATCTAAAGCAAAATCTGCAACAACTTTTGTTTTAAATCTTAATGATGGACTTAAGTACTTATTGTAAAATACATTGCAGTTAGTTACCAAATCTTTATGAAGGGTATCTAACTGACTGTCTATCATGTTTGTTAAAGAGTTTACTTTGATAGAAAAAAATGCTTGAAATTGAGCGGCTTGCTTTTTAGTTGTTTTATCCACTTCGGTTTCTGGCAAACCTGTTGGGGATGATTTGATTGATTGGGCAAAGAGTTCCTTATAGTGGATTGCCATTTTGAGCCAGTATAAGTAGTACGACGCGACCTGTTGTTGTGAGTCATCTTCATAGTTATCTCCAAAATCTGCACCTAATGAATTTATAATGCAATTAGTTTCGTTTACTAAGTACTTAATAATTTCTCTAAAATCGTAGATATGACCAAATGTAGTATTTGATATTAAGTTATCATATTCTTTTACAAATTTTCTATAGCCTCTTGTTTGAACTCCTTCCGCGTAGAGATATTGATCAAAACAGATAAAAGGCGGCCTAGGATATTTTAAGGTACCTGCATATCCCTCTATTTCTATTTTAGGATATGGATGATCAACTTTATTAATTTCATCCCAAACATAGGCGTGTGCTTCTTCTAAGTTTGGATTATTTAACGGATCTAACTTTACCTGTCTTAATAAGTCTTCTAAGTCTTTTAAAAATTTAAGTAAGTCTGAAAGGCTATTTTTTGCTTCTTGTTTGAGAGACTGTAAGGGGACTGAATATGGCTGATCATTACCATATGATACTCCGGCTTGGAAAAGAACTGAACTTGCTCCGCTTCTAGTAAAAGACGATTCAGTTGAACTACGAGAAGATGATTCAGTTGTTGAATAATCTAATGTTACCTTTTGCTCTGTTGAGAGTTGATTGTCTATATTGTTAACTAATGACATATTTTTACCTAAAACATTTTTCTAGAAACACGTTTTGCAGGTCTCCCTTTTCTGATACCTGGCATCAAGTCAGAGTTTCTTTTAGTAGTTACCATGATACCAGATGCAGGTGCTTCTTTATCCCCATCGTCAGATACACTATTCGCCTTTGGCATAAAGAATGTATTCGAAAAACTCTCTGTATTTCTTGCTACCTTTAATTTACTAAAGTCTCCATAATTTTGAGTAATGGCAAGAAGTGCTAACATTAAAGCATCATGGGCGTGGTCCATAGCTGATCCACCAGCTTCAAATATGGGCCTTCCTGTTTGAGTAGTTCTAACAACAACATATGAAATTAACTGCATGTAGAGTTCTTCATCTGAAGCTGGAAACAAGATAGCTTCTCTTTCAAGATATTGAGTTAGGTTATCTACCATGTATGGTTTAATTTCTTTTTTAATTGGAAGCTTGGTATATGGATCTCTTATCTCAATGCTCTCGCCAAACCCTATTCCCTTAACTCTATCTCTAAGATTTGATTTTGGATTTTCTGTTCCATATTTTCTAAGTAGCTCTACTTGAACTTCTCCATATCCTCTGTCAACATAAATGTGCTTTGGTTGAAAAGATTCATTCAACTCAACTATTCTATTAACTCCATTTGTTAAAGTATATTCAGACTTGGGAATTTCTTCTCTGTATACAACTCTAACTTTATTTCTAAATCTTTCATCTTCATAATTTTCGTTACAAGTTTCTAATACAACTATATTTGTTCCAGCACCGTACTTGTCCCAGTCAACTCCAATTGTATAAAATGATCTAGCTGATTGTGTTTCGGGAGTGTAGTCCCAAGATGGATCTATGAAAGCTTTATCTATAAATTTTCTAGGATAAACACCTTCTGCGTCTTCGCCCCAATCTGCTTCAATTTCATGACGATAACCCATCTCTGAGTATTGCTCTCTAAATTCATCTTCTTGCTCTTTAGAAAAATAGGGGTTGCAATATGATGGAAACCAGAACTCTTGAAATCTAGCGCTTCTACACCATTCCCAAAATCTTTCTCTTCTACCAGTTGGCGTTGAAGCTCCAATGAGTATTTTATCCGGTTGGTCTTCTGCGGTCTTCTGTAGCATCGCGTAGAGTGCGTCAAGGTCATCTGCATGCATGTAGTCCATTTCGTCCAACACAATCACGTGGGCTTCTTGACCACGAGCTACGTCTGACTTTCCACCTGAACGCATACCAGATGTAAAGAATCTAATTGTAGATCCATTAGAAAACTGAATCATAAACTGAGGACTAGTTACTTTTCTCGTAATTGAATTCATTACTATTTCATTCTTAGAAGCTAATCTAAGAATTTCTTGATAAATTAATTCAACGTGCGATTTCATTGGTGCAATAACTAGGCACCTGCCGTCTTTATGAGTGTAGCTATAGTGAAGCAATGCAATAGCCATGCTAAAAGTTTTTCCTAAACGACGACCTGCTCTTAATACTTTCCTCAAAGCTGGATCGCGCAAAATCAAAGTTTGATAAACTCTTGTTTCTGCTTGAAGAAAGTGTTTTGCCCATCTACATGGATCTTTAGAAATATGTATTTGCCTTTGTTGATCAGCCGATATTCCGCATGTCTAACAAGCTGTTATCAACTTCAAATGGTTCGTCAATCAATAGAGCTAATTCTCTATTTGTAAATTCTCTGCCTTCAACTGGTGTTCCATCAGCCCAATTTATGTGATTTAATTTGTTTTTAAAAACCCATTCAATTCTGTTTACTTGTTTTGAATATTCTGGATCTTGGGCGTTGATAATTTCTAAAAGATCGTCTCTAGATAAACCTTCTAATCTTTTGCGAAACTCCTTAGTTTTGTCCATAGTATATTCTACCCGAAATGCGAAGCCATCATCGCACCTTCTGATCCAAGTAGTGATCTAGCGTTTAATCTACTGTTTTGAATTGCGGCAACGCCTCTAGATCTGGAAGTTGCTCTAACTTCATCATCTTTATATCCTGCTCCAAAGACTCCGGTATACATATTACCCTGCATTGACTTCATGCCGTCTTTACCAAAATTAATTCCAGCTTTAATAGCTTTTCCGCCAAGTTTAGCTAATTGATAAGCCATATCTGCTGCAAATATTAAATTAAGACCAGGTATTGCTGCTAATGCTGCTTCTCCTGCTACAGCCATACCGACTCGTGCTCCACCATGTTTAACTGCAGTCATGGCTCCACGAGTTCCTAAGGATTTTAATATACCTTTTTCTACAACTTCTGTAGCCATTCCTTCATACCCTGAAATGGCGCTCATTCTTATACCTGCACCCGCTGCTCTTGAGCGTAAGACTGAGCTATTTTCAAATGCTTTTGTTAATGGATTTGCAATCTTAAAAAATGATTCTGTCATTTGAATTGATGAAGTTCCAATTGTTTTCATTCCAGCTGTTCCCATTCCAGTGCGCATTTCTACACCGCCACCAGATGTTAATATCCCACGCATAAATGACCTACTTGCAGAACCCTGCACACCTTCTACCATTGCATATCTTCTAGCGCCAACTGTTAAAGCGGTTGCACCCTCCGCCCCTACTAATGATGCTCCAAGTGCATTTAAACCACCAGATTCAAATCTAGCTGCCATTGCTTCTGGTGTTCCCAGTGTTGCCCTTGCTGAAGCTAGTCTTTCAGCGGCTGTTGAACCAGGACCGCCAAGCGTTCCACGCATATTAAGTCTAGCTGCATTTAAAACATCTTGTTTTGGAACTAAAGCCATAGGGTTGTTCATAGCGGTTATTCTTGCTATGTTCATATCAGCTCCAGCTGTTGATAGACCTCTAGCTGCTCTTCTTTCTATTTTATTAATAGCACCAAGTCTAGAAAACATTCCACCACTAAATTTAGGATTAGCTTGTCCGTCCAGTTAACATATTTCCTAAATTAGCAAATGCTCCACCGTTATGCGCTGCATAGAATCCCTGACCCGTAGGACCAAATCTACTTACGCTTGCGTGTCTACCAAATGCAAATGGGTTTAATGTTAAGTTTTGCCTTCTAAAACCTTTAAACATTGGCGCTTTATAATCAAGCCTTGAAGCTGTTGCAACGCCTTCTCCTCCACCCATCCCAAGCATTCTGCCTAGTCTGTTAGCTCCATGCATTTGCTTTGGTCTAGATAACTTTGCGCCTCTTCTAGTTTGTCTACCAAATATATTTACTCCACCAACGTATGGACTTCCTGCTCTTTGTACTGTTGTTGGAGTTAACGCACCTTTTCTAAAAGGCCTAAGTTTAGTTTGACCTTTTGTTGCAAACATACTTCTATTATCTAAGAAGCCACCTTTAAGAATTGTATTTTGACCTCTGTACTGATTTAATCCAGCTACAAGAGGAATACTAGTTACGCCAGCTGCTGTCTCTTGAGTGCGCATAGCATCACCGAGAAAACCTGGAATTTCTTGAGCGCTTCCTGGCGCTTCAAGATTTTCAAAAGAAGAAATATCACTCATTTATTACATTCCTCTTCTTAGGTTGTGCATCCCCAATACGATGCTTCCGTCTGCGTTTAGGTCTTGCGCATTTTTTAGTGAAACGTTATTTGATCCTGAAACTTGTCCTGGATCATATTGCATGTTGTCTCTTCTTAGGGTTCTTCCTTTTCCAGCGTATGGTGATTCTCTAAAAAATCTTTCATTTCTATTTACATAACTTCCAATTGCGCCACCAACAGCAGCTAAACCTAAACCAGCTCCAACTATTCCACCTATTGTTCCGCCTCGTAAAGCTTTAGTTGCTAATTTACTACCTGCTGGATTCTTTATCATATTTCCAACCATTGCACCCGCTGCTGTTCCTAGACCAGCTCCAATTCCAACTGCACCAACTGCACCAACCATTCCTGTGGTTCCAGCTCCACCAGTCATACCTGGAGCAACGGCGTCAAATACACTACCTGGACTTAACTTTCTACCAAGAAAAGATTCATCTGCATTGGGGTCACCAAAAGCTACATCCATAGCTGCGTCTCTTGCAGCTGGTAGTGTTTCCTTGGCTAATCCAGCCATAGCTGCTCCACCTATGATTGCAGTTGCGCCAACTTTAGAGGTTGCAGCTTTATAAGTGCCTTTTCCTAATTTTGCCAAAATTCCCATTATTATCCTCCAAATAAATGAGAATGCTTATCGCTTCCCATCATCGAGTGTCCTATCTTAGATCTATCTAAATTTCCCACAACACCAGCAGTAACTAATGGATCTCTTCTTGAAGAAGACTGATCGCTCTTCATTAAAGCGTCCTGAATACCATATGGCCTAGAACCAGACTCTACTGGTGCAACCTCTATAGTACGCTCATAAAGCTCATTTTCCTTTCTTCTTTGATTAAATTTATGAGCCCCATAAGCGGCAAAGCTTACTGCTGCTCCTACAGCTAAAGTTTTTTTGTTTCTTCTAATAAACTCAGCTCCAGCTTTAATCTCTTGAGCCCCTATTCCTTCTGTAGCTTTTGTTCTTGCTTGTCTAGCTGCGCTAGCAAATGCTTCGTCTGTTCTTAATAATTCAGCGTGTTCACCAAATGTTTCAAGTGCCGTTTCTCCAGCTCTAGCGGCTTCTCCAATAACGGCTTCTCTAGCTACATCATCAGCTATGCCTTCTGTAACTTGTTTAACTCCAGTTCTGATGACCATATCTTCGCCCTCAGTAAAAGCTGCACCGCCTGTATCTGATATTACCATTCGAGATGTTAGCGTTTTAGATTGTTCATCATTATAAAAGTCAATTCCGCTTCTTATAGCGTCTTGTTTCATAGCTTGAACTGCCGTTGCGTCGGTATTAGTATAGGCTACTATTCCACCTTCTCTTATTGTTGTACCTAGCTGTTCTACTGTGTTTTGATAATTTCTAACACTACTTACACCTTTACTTACAGCTTCTTCTGATTGATCATATGCTTCTAAGCGTGCAAGTCTTTTTGCTCCATTTAAAGAAAATAATTCTTCTACTAATTTTGTATCTTCAACATGTTCGCCAAAAATTGCTTTACCCAATGAAACAACATCATCTGCCATTTGTCCTTTTTGGGATACAACTCTAACCCCTTCTACTTCAGTTGCAAATCTTTTAACTTGAAGACCCATTACTTGTTCTGCTAAATCATTTAAAGCGGTTTCGTTTAATCCACTTGGATTAAAGACCATGTTAACACCTTCTGTTGTACCATTATTGTAAAAAGATTTATAAAAATTACTATATCTACTCGAAGCAAATGCTTCAGTGCCAACCTGAATCGACTCATCAGCTCTTCCTCTAATTATTAATTGATTAAAATCATCAGATGTCATAATAACTTTAGATGCTCTATTTACACTTTGTGATTGAGTTGGTAGTCTGAAGTAGCTATTATCGGCAAAGCCCGATGATCCAAACATTGAATTTTGACCTTGACCAGCAAACCACTGTAATCCCATTTCAGATAAAAGGTCCATATTTTCTACAGCTACTCTATCTCCAGCTGATTCAATAGCTGAACTTATTGCTTGTAGTTTTGGGTTTGTTGCATTTTGCAATATGGCTCTTCCAACACTGCTTGTTGATTTAGCATTTTTTACAGCAAGTATTCGCGTTTGCATATCTACGTCCGCAAAAGGTAAACCTCTCTCTATTACAGATCTAGAATAAGCTTCTGGTGTCATCATTGTTTTATCTAATCCAGCAGTGAGAGACAAAGATTCTGCTGACATAGGTTCCGCTGTTCGTGTTATAGTGCTAGCTATTTTTTTAGCGTCCACCATTTGATCAAATTTTGTAGCTTGAATATTTGTAAAATGGATGTCATTAGTTCTCCATTGACCAGTATTTACTGTTGTTGAAATTTGTTCTCCAGCTTTTGTACTACCCAATACTATATTCTCAGTCGCTGTGGCGTCACGAGATTCTAATAATGTTCTTCTTATATATTCTCTAGCTTTGCCCTCTTCAACTAATTGAGTTTGATTATCGCCAAAGTTTCTATATTCAAATTGTTTACTCTTTGAGTTATAACTTAATTCTCCTTTTGCTCCTTCTGAAAGATTAAGTCCCAATTCAGCATTTAGTGAATTGTCAACTTGTAAAGACAATCTTTGTTGTCCAGATGAAGTTTCAGATAAAAATTGAAATACTTCATCAGATACTCTATCTACTCCAGAAATATTTGTAGTTGGAGTTACTGCACCGCTTCTCACTGCCGATCTA
>Ga0209298_10000298_pt1 | contig 33472 bp, 46 predicted proteins | sample S_140806_EF_Meta_FD_187325 | JGI IMG/M metagenome (GOLD analysis project Ga0209298, IMG submission 187325) | Freshwater microbial communities from Lake Simoncouche, Canada to study carbon cycling - S_140806_EF_MetaG (SPAdes) (version 2) | ecosystem: Environmental > Aquatic > Freshwater > Lake ... | reverse complement strand
TTCCAACTAAAATGTAGCAATGTATCTTCTCTAAAGTTAGTTCTTCCATTATTTCCCCGTTTCCGTTTCTTCTTCTTGTGTTGTGGCAACTATCGCCCCGACAATTTCTTCTTTTGTTGCGGTCATAGGTAATGTCACCGTTGGACGGTCAAAACCTATGCCCATAATTACTATTTCACCCATATAATTTCCGTTCTGTTTCTTATTCTGCTTTTGCATCGTTCCCTAGTGAGTGCGTGACACTCTGCCGACTGTATCGGTCTAGGGATAACCTCGCTTAGTGGGTGAGAGTTCCGCACCCCTCGCAAGTAACCTTGTCACTTGAGTATCGTGGCGTCCATGACCAGCGCACCCCCGTTGCTTCGGCTTCTTCTAGTCTCGCATCTACATTCGTGCCGTATTTCGGGTGAGTAGTCCAACGGTCATCACCGCAACTGTCACAGATTATGCCCTCGTGGTCAGTGTTTGTCTGATAGTAAGCCACTACTCCCCCTCGCAATCGTGCCCGTAATAAAACTCGCTTGCGTCCTCTTCGTCCATTAGGTTGAACACTCGCCCACATTCTGGGCATTTTGCTTTACTTTGTAGTTTCATTATTTGCCAGTCTTGTAACATTTTTTCTCCCTTTTGTTGTTGGATATTGTCTGTCTGCTTTCGCATTGTCCCTAGTCCCGATTGAACGAGCACGGCTTGACCGCTAGGGGAATTGTCTAAAGTAGTCCGCAAGCCGTGAAGAATGTCTCCCGATTGAATCGTGGGTTCTCTTCTTGCAAGTCGAGTGCCATTGAGATAATTAAACGGCGGGTGCTCTCCTCGACTGTCTCACTCTTGAATACTTTCATGTCTTTAGTTTGTAGGTGACGCTTGAAAGTGTCGGCGATTAGTTGATAATCTTTTCTTGTCATTCTTTGCCCCTATTCGTTGTGGTTGTTGTTATCCCTTACAAATACAACTATATCGGAGCGTAATACACTTGTCAAGTCTTTTCTCAATATACTTTTGATATATCACCAAACAATATCCCCATCACTGATACAGATAACAAGAGGTGAACCATCACCACCACAGATACACAGTAGGCGACCTTGCGCCTTACAAACTATTTGCAGTGGTCATGCAATTTGTTTTGTTACTTGTGGGTAGGTTACTGGTCGGTAACATATTTTTTTGTGGTTAGATGACCGTTCACAGTAACGCTTATTAACTAATCGGTCAGTTAATTAAGGGTCGCAACTGGGGGTCTGCCGAGGGTTAAGGGTAGGGGCGTATAATATATCACCGCGGGATGTTTTCACTCTTTTGTTTGGTTGCAGCCTGTCGTCTTTGGCGTGATACGTTTCGAGTTTGACCCATGCCTTGGAAGGAGCAGGTTGGGCTGTCATACAGTTCAAGTTCGACCCACCTCATTTATGTGCATTGTTTAAATCTTTCCGCAGAGGATAAAAATGTTCAGACTGGCTGCACCGTGTCAGTTGAGGGCAAGTCGCGTATGCGACGCGGCAGATAAGTAAAACTAAAAGTAACAAAAGACAAAACACAGTAATGCTCCCCCCACAGTTCGCCCTAAAAGGACAGGTCGCCGTAGCCAAGTTATTTAGCCGACACCAAAATATAAACATATGACGTTGTTTACGCTGCTCCCCCACATCAAGCATGGAGGTCGAACCACGTTCCCGTGGATAAGCCCCACACCACGCAAACGGTGCACAACCCTGAAGATTAAATCTGTTTGCTGTCTCCCGACAGGTGTCACAAGAGAGTACCACATGTCTGCTATTCTTGCAACATGGCAAAAGAACCTTTACCACAACCTAAACGCGGCAACCGTGCAGACGCAAAACGTAAAACTGCTGAAGCAGTAGTAGTCGCATCAGCCAAACTACAAGACATGACCTGGCAAAAACAACAAAACCCTGGTATCGGTTACCGTGTGAACCCTAAAACGTTTAAAGAACTAAAAGCCTTTATGAAAGAAAACGTAAAGTAGTAGTCTTATCCCTACATGGGAACCAAACGTAAAGTCAACCCCGAAGACAAACAACGATTCTTCGCAGCCATCGCAGCAGGCTCCTCAATAACCGAAGCGTCACGTATCTCAGGTGTACACATCAACACAGGTTCACGCTGGTTAGCCCAATCCAAAGCAGCCAAAGCCAAACTAGACGCAGCAGTACTCGCAGTCACCAAAACTAAATCACGTGAAGGCGGCGCACAATACCGAGCATACGAACAAGACCTTGACGAATCCAACAACCTCCTACCCGCCATCCCCCACAACCGTCTATGCGACGAAGCACTACGCGGTCTACATGACTTCGACTTTTTTAGAAAACATTACCTGGGTCGTGTTCCGTCACCGTGGCAAGTAGAAGCAGCCGTCACCCTAGTAGAGATGTTAGAAAACCCTGAAAAAGAATTTGTTGTCTTAAACGTCCCACCAGGAGCAGGCAAATCCACCCTCTTCCACGACGTAGCCGTATGGTCCATAGTCCGTAACCGTGCCATCCGTGTAATGATTGGTTCCATTTCCCAAGCAATGGCAAAACAATACAGTCGCCGAATCCGCGAAACTTTAGAACGTCAACAACCAATTCACCCAGACCCAGAAATCGTGAAGAAAGGTTTAGCGGTGGACGCTCAAGGGTGTCTGTCAGTGGACTACGGCAGATTTAAACCATCCGACAAAGGCGCACTATGGCGTGCAGAAGAATTTGTTGTAGAACAACTCGACGGGAACGGGTTAGATAACAAAGAACCAACCGTCCGTGCATACGGAATTGACTCAGAATACATTGGACACCGTGCAGACCTGTGCCTGTTCGACGACGTAGCATCAGTCGACAACGCCCGTGAAGGCAACACCCGCGACAAACTGTTGGAACGCTGGGACCAAGTAGCCGAAGCCCGTGTAGACCCAGCAGGCTTACTCGCTGTCGTAGGACAAAGACTAGGTTCAGGCGATTTGTATGCTCATTGCCTCAACAAAATCTCGTATGACATCGACGAAGAAGATTATGACGGGTCAGACATGACCACACCAGAGTCATTTGCTGCCACAGAACCAGTCAAATCCTCTAAATACAAGCACATTGTGTACAAATCTTATTACCCTGAACTAGATGACGGTCCAAAATCACGTCGATATGATGCCAAACCGTACCCCGAAGGACCATTACTAGACCCGCAACGTCTCGGTTGGAAAGATTTATCATATATCAGGTACTCAAACCCGCGCACATTCAAAGTTGTCTACCAACAAGAAGACGATGCAGACGACACCAACCTAATCTCACGGGTGTGGATAACAGGTGGACTAGGACCAGACGGTGTTCTCTACCCTGGCTGCATAGACAACGACCGTTTACCAGGTCAAGTCCCTGAAGGACTCACCCCGCCAGTCATTTCACTGATTTCTGTTGACCCATCCCCATCACAGTTCTGGGGTATCCAATGGTGGCTGTACCAGCCTGCAACAAACCTCAGATATTTGATAGATGTCGAACGAATCAAACTCACCGCCGAAGAACTCTTAGGATATGACACTTCTACTGGGGAATACTCTGGACTGTTAGAGGATTGGACTAACCGTGCGTTCAGTTACGGCTACCCTGTATCACACATCGTGGTTGAGGTCAACGCCGCCCAACGATTCCTACTAGCCCACGACTTCGTACGCAAATGGCAATCACGACAAATGGTAAACATCATCCCCCACACAACACACCGAAACAAATTTGACGAAAAACTTGGTATCGAAGCACTACTCCCACCCCTCTACCGTTCAGGAGCAGTACGACTCCCAACGATGCGCGGCAACTGGAAAACACTTGCACTCGTAGACGAACTCACCAAATGGTCACCCGACAAAAAAAATGGTACCGACCTTGTGATGGCAAACTGGTTTGCAGAACTACACTTCCCAACAGTCGGCGGCATAAAACTCCCACCACGACAATGGCGACCTTCATGGATGCTGAGTGGTAACTGAGTATAGTATTGTTGGCATAGCCATCTACTGTAGGAGAACTACAAACAGTGCAATCAGTTGAACAAATAGTAGCCCTCTACGACGCACGACGCGAAGCACAAGGACCCATCCTGCGCCGTATGCGCGAAGTAAGAGACCTCGCCAACGGCGACATTGTAATACCATTATCAGAACTTGACCGCAACGCACGAACCAACGTAGCAAACCTGCTCGTACAAGGCTTAGACCAAACCTCTATGCGTATCGCATCAACAATGCCGATGCCATTCTTCCCACCAATCAAACAAAACAACGCAGACTCACAAGAACAAGCACGCCTTCGCAAAAAAATCATTTTGTCATACTGGGACAAAAACAAAATGGGACTCAAAATGCGTCGACGTGCAAGACACTTCCTTGCATACTCATCCAGCCCAGTATATTTGCGCCCAGATTTCAAAACGTTGACACCAACCTGGTCTATCCGCAACCCGTTAGACACTTACGCTGCACCAAACGAAGACCCAGACAACCTAGTACCAGATGACACAATTTTTACGTACACCAAAACCGCTCAATGGCTTATCGACCATTACGGTTCACAAGTTGTTGGCAAACTGCGCATGGGGCGTGTGACACCAGACTCACGTTTCACCATCCTCGAATACTGCGACGACATGGAAATCGTTTTGTGTGTTATGGGTGCGCCAGTCGCAGAAGGAATGACACCACCAGAACGAGCAGGTTTAGAAACCATTGAACTGGAACGGATGCCAAACCGTACAGGTATGCCACTGTCCGTTATCCCAAGTCGTATCTCATTAGATACCCCTAAAGGACAATACGACGGTGTACTCGGAATGTATTTCACACGCGCACGTTTACAAGCACTCACAGAAATTGCTATCGAACGCGGCATCTTCCCAGACGAATACTTGGTGGCACGCGCAGGCGAGAACCCTGAAATCATCCAGATGGCTGACGGAAAAACAGGTCAGTTAGGTGTTGTTAAGGGTGGTGACATTCAACAACTACAGACCAACCCAGGTTACAAAACAGATACAGCCTTAGACCGTCTCGAACGCCAAGAGCGACTTGAGGGTGCTATCCCTGCAGAGTTCGGTGGCGAATCAGGCACCAACATCCGTACAGGTCGCCGCGGCGAAAACGTACTCTCATCAACAATTGATTTCCGTGTACAAGAAGCCCAAGCAGTATTTGAACAAGCCTTGTACGAAGAAGACAAAATTGCTATTGCTATTGAACTTGCCTATTGGGGCAATCAAAAGAAATCGTTTTTCTTACAAGGACGCGCATCAGGTGGCATGACCAACTATGTGCCAAACAAAGTATTCGAAACAGACTTCCACTACGTCTCATACCCATCATCAGGTTCAGATGTTAACGGTCTTATCGTAGGTTTAGGTCAAAGACTAGGTACAGGTTTGATGTCAAAAGAATCTGCCCGTGAATCCGACCCGTTGATTACTGACCCTGAACTAGAAAAAGACCGCATCACATCCGAATCAGTAGAAGCCGCATTGCTATCAAGTATTCAGACACAGGCTGCTGACCCTAACGGACCATACCAACCAGATGACCTTGCATACCTAACAATGCTTACTGTGGAAAAGAATATGAGTTTGTATCAGGCTGTACAAAAAACTCAGCAACGCGCACAAGAACGTCAGGCTGCGATGGCACCACAAGGCGCACCAGAAACTATGCCAGGACTAGCAATGCCAGGTATGGGTGCAGAACAACCAACAGCACCAGCAGGACCACCAAACATTCAAACACTACTAGCACAACTTGGTGGACCACCAGCAGGCGCAGCAGCACAACCAGGAACACCAGGAGCAGTACTCAGTTTAGGGGGGAGATTATAAATGGCAGCATACGGACAACGCACCGATTTGAACATGGCACCATCAGCGGTACCAGGACAAACATACGGTGAAGCAGGCGCACAGATGGCTGCTCAACGCGCAGTACCAATGGGCGCACCAGCCGCACCTACAGCACCACAAGGGATTCAACCTGGCGCACAAGGACCATTAGACCGACCAACAGACCGACCAAACGAACCTGTAACCGCAGGCGCACCATTTGGACCAGGACGCATGGGAGAACAAACAGCATACGCTGGACCAGTCGGTGGTGATTCTGTTCTTGATGAACTACGTGCGCTATACGCAAAATTCCCAAACAACGATTTGGCTGACATGATTGACTCTTATATTCGCGAAGGATACTAATGGCTGTATTTTCAGCGAATGACCCTGTATACCAAAAAACAGCAATCAAATCAGTAACAGGGAACATTGCCAATCAAACAAAACTAGAAGCAACAGCATTACCACAAGTCGCCGCAAACGTTGCTGCTATCTACAAACAATCGCCTTGGGTGTCGCCATCCGTTATCTTGTCGCTGGCAAAAGGCAACGCATCGCAACCAGTAATTGATGCCGCATCGTCAATTGGAATGAAACAATACATTGCCAACAACGACCCACAACCAGCAGAAAAAAAGGGTTGGTTTGAAAGAAACGTTTTTGACAATCTTAAATCTGTTTCAAGATGGTCATTTGCTGCACTCGATTTAGTTCCACAACTAGCACAAAACGCTGCATCACAAATCTTTTCGTCTAACGACCCTGCTGGTCACGACGGATGGTTCGCATCAACGACACTTGGCACCATGATGGCTGCCGCTCAAGGGAAAATTGACCCTAAGACTGGCAAACCTATTTCGGCTGGCGACGGATACCTATTTGGTGGAACCGCTGCAGAAACACAAGCAGAACGCGCACGCCGATTCCGTGGAACAATCAACGGTTCAGCATGGACAGTAGGACGTGGTTCAGCAAGTCTTGTCTTTACACCAGGTTCAAGAGAATACGGGATACTTTCAGGCTTTGTAGACGCTGCAGTAAACCTTTACGCAGACCCAACAATGATTGCTGGAGAAGCACTGCGAGTTGCCAAAACTGGTGAACAAGCAAAAGGTTTAATTGGCACACGCAAAATTGCTGGGTTCCTTGGCGGAAAACTAAACGAACTTGGCATTATCGAAAGCAACGTCATACCTGCACTCAAAACTGCCGACGAACTTGCTGCCGCACAACGGATTGCGCGTGGAGAAGCAGGACTAAACGCTAAGGAAAGCATTGCATTTAAACACTCTGACTATATGCAATGGATAACAAGCAACCATAAAGCAGCCCGTTTAACAAAAAATCTTGCTGATATTGCAAGCAATGTAAAAACAACAATCACAGCAGGAAAACTTGTCAAAGGTGAAGCATCAGCGGCACGCGCTAAAGGTGTTCTTGAAATTATAAAACAATTTAAAGGCAACATTGATATTGAAACAGCAACAAAATTTCTTGAACTAGACACTCTCGAAAAACAACAAGCGTTTCTTGGAGAAACTGCAGCACGACTAGTTGGTCAACTTGAGGGAATTGCATCACCAGAAAATGTCATGTTGCCACGTCACATTACAGACCTCGGTGGAGTGGGAGCAACATCAGCGTTACGAAAATCTGCACGTGAACGTGTACCGCTATATCGCAACATACGTAACTCTCGATGGTTTACAATGGTTCCAAAAACAACAACCGCTATTAACGGTACTGGTCTTGAAAAAGCGCAAGCAGTTCTCACATATGAACGCTACGCCAAAGGAATGAAGTTAGATAAAAATAACCCTGAAGCATTTGCCATGTTTATGGGAAAAGTTGTTAATGCCTTTAGTGAATCAGATGTAACTGTTGCCAAAGATGCAATTGACACCATTTTTGATGACATGGTAGTTACTGCACTTAAAGCATCTGGTGAAGATGAGCGGTTAGCAACAAATATAACAAAATATATGCGCGATAAATTAAACGAACAACGCGCTTTTAACTTAAACGACCTTGGTAAACCAGACGATGGTGGGCTTGTTAAGTCGCTAACTGACACATACCAAATTGCAAATAGAGCATTAAGAGATGTTGAACCACAAAACTGGGAGAACGCTGTACTCAATGGTCCTGGAGCGTTAGTCGAACTTGCAGACAATGTTCATGTGCTTCCAAACTTTAGAAAAATGCGTGCGTTAACAGCAAACCCTGCAGTACGAAGAATGGTAACCAGCGGCGGTGGTGAAACACGTAAAGGTTTAGAAATAATTGAATTTATCCAAAACGATGTTTGGAAAAAACTTACACTCATGCAGGGTGGATACATCATGCGCAACATGTTTGATGCGCAATACCGTATTGCAACTACTGGTCTTAAAGGATTTTTCAATCATCCTTTCCAATACGTCCAATATGCGATGCTTGACCGTGGTGTAGGAAACATTATTGGTGACGAATTTGATAACGCTATTGCGGATAAAGCAAGAAACTGGGAAGATGGATTAGACAACTTCCAAGAAGCACTTAGTTCTGGCATGTACAGAAACATGGAAAACGAACAAAACGTGTTAGAAGCCCAGTTCCGCAACAAAGACATGGGGCAAGTAACACGGGCTGTTGATGCCACATCGCACACAAACGGATACGTAGACAACCTTGCCATCATCAATGCTGACCCAGTTCTCCGTAGGGTTGCAATGCTACAAGACCCAGTTCTCAATTTGACAGTTCAGCAACGTACAGAAAAGATTGTTGAATTTTTGGGAACACAAGAAGGTGCAAAAGCACGCAAGATATTAGAAAAGTATGTTCGTGGTGGAATCAGGATTGCTGACCCAGTAACAGGGAAACGTTTGATTGTTAAATTTGGAAGAAACGACACAGACCAAGTTGTTGCTGGTTGGATTAACAAATTATCCGAAGCACGTGTAAACACAATCGTTCGCGGTGACGATGATTTGCGTTTTATTGTGGCTCACGGAGAAACACCACTTATGCAAAAAGGTGTTAAAGCACCAGAAATTCCAATGCGTTTAGACACTGTAGAATTGGCTGACCCTAAAAATGTAAAGAAAGCAGAAGTTGGCACAAAAGTTTTATTGGGTAAAGATGCCAATAAAAAAGATACCTATGGAATCATTGTTCGTATAGAGGATTCAAAATCGATTGACCCACTCACCCAACTTCCAAGTACGTTAAAAACCGCAATCATTCAGCCAGTTGCACAGGACCGTGCGTTCACTCGTGACTATTTGGGCAGCCAACAGTTAAGAGATTTGGTTGATTTTAAAGGTAACGCTGGAATTAACCCAGTTACAGGAAAAACTTATTTAGCAGAACAAGTTAAAGTTGCTACAAGAGGTATTCCGAAAGGTGACGCTGAAGGCAAACGTGCTTTGGCTGCATGGAAATCTGGAACAGACTTTTTCTTCCAAGGACTATATGGGCGTGCATCTAAGACTTTAGAAAAATCTGTTGTATATCGACAACTATATTATAAAGAAGTTGCCGCTAATGCCGACTTACTTTCTCCAACAGAAGCCAAAAAACTTCTTACACAAATTGAATCTTTTGCTTCAGATGCAGGGACAACAGCAGAAAAATATGTTGGCAACAAGAACATCCTCAAAAAAATTGAAGAGTCAATACAAACCCCAGGCGATGGAACTATCAAACAATTAGAGCAATACTCGTCAGCAGTAGCCCTACGCGACACAAAAGAACTTCTATACAACGCTGTTGACAGGTCGAACCTTGAAGACATTTTGCGTATTGTCATTCCGTTCGGTCCAGCATGGAAAGAGGTTCTTGGAACCTATATGAACTTGATGATTGAAGACCCATCACGTATCCGCCATGCCCAATTAGCCTTTACTGGTGCAACCAAGTTTGACCCAGACCAAAACGGTCAAGGTTTTTTCTACAAAGATGCCGTCACTGGTGATTACACGTTCAACTTCCCTGGTTCTGGATGGTTAGCAAAACATCTAACTGGGTTGACTTCGCCATTACAGGGCAACGTAAAAGGTTTGTCGATTGGTTTGGGTGTTCTCCCAGGTATCGGACCGATGGCTCAAGTCGCGGCATCAAAAATCATTCCAGATACACCACAGTTTGATGAGATAACAAAAATCTTGTTGCCATATGGACGTAAAACAAACATCGAATTTATGCCAGCGTCAATTAGGCGTCTTGGTGAAGCAATCGCAGGCAATACACAAAACCTCGAAACCGTATATGGAAACACATATATGGAAGTAATTAGAGTGTTGTCAACATCTGGTGAGTATGACTTGACCAATCCTAACGAAAGAGAAAAACTGTATTCAGATGCTAGGTCGAAAGCAAAGATTCTTGCTGGTATGCGTGCTATTGGACAATTCTTGGGACCAACTTCACCTTCATTAGAGTTTGAGGTTTCTTCTAAAGATGGCGATATTTATGCAACCAAACTTGTTCAAGAGTTCCATAAGTTGCAATCAGAAAACTATGACACTGCGGTACAAAGATTTTTGGAAACATACGGCGATGATGCGTTTCTGTATATTTCCTCAAAGACTCGTTCCATCGAAGGTGGTCTGGAAGCGTCAGACGCATTTGGTGATTGGGAACGTGACCCTGAAAATAAAAACTTATTCAACATGTACCCAGATGTCGCAGGATACATGGCACCACCTGGAGATAACTTCTCATTTCAAACCTGGAACCGCCAACTTACCACTGGTAAACGTGAACGCCTAACAGACCGTGAGATGGTAGCCCAAGCAGAGTTCCGTATTGCAGCATCAAAGTATCGTGCGCTAAAGAACCAACTTGGCAACTCTCCAACTGCCAACCAAAGAGAATGGTTGAGCCAATGGAAAGACCAACTTTACAAACAGTATCCAGGGTATTTCACTAGTGCAGGGTTTGACCCAACAGAGTTCCCACGCAAAATTAAACAGATGCAAGACATGATAACCAGCCCAGTGTTGAAAGATAATGCGGCTGCTATAGCCCTCAAACAATATCTAGCAGCACGCGACAAAGCCCTTGCTTCTATGGCTAGTGCTGGATACAAAAATCTTAGTTCGAAGGCTGCCCAACCGCTGAGGGACTGGTTGAGTAGTATTGCATCTATGCTTGTAGTACAAACCCCAGAATTTGCACGCATTTTTGAACAAGAACTTGCATCGGAAGTAGACCAATAATGGCAATGAAACCAATGGATAAAACCAAAACAGGTGATGGAACATCAACGGATTCTGCACCTGTAACCGTAGACCCAAATTTGAGCGCAAATGCTCCAGCACCAGAGGGTTCATCAGGCAGCGCAGATGTTTTAAGAAAAGATGTAAAACTTCCAGTGCGTCGTGTTGTCACAACCGCACAAGGTTTGTCATCAATGAACATTGCTAAGGGCGAGTTCTCCAATCAGACAATGACTGCATCATCACCAAACTCGCGTTCTCAAACAGTTGAGTTTGATTACACTGGTCAACAACTAGTCAACAACCGCGGTGTCCCTGAACGCGGTCAATATGATGTCACCAAAGAAGCAGCCAGTATTCTTACTGGTTTAAGTCCTGACGTACGACGGGGTTTGGTGGCAGTCATGCAAAGCCACGGTATGTACGGTGGCTCAAAACCAAGCAACACCTTGGTGCAGTCGGTTGATATTGGCGCAACCCAAGAATTTTTGTTATTTGCAAACTCTCAAGGTGTAACCGTTGACGTAGCAATGGGTCTTCTTAAAAACAATTACCCTGCTGTTGCTGGTACTGGCAGACGTTTTAGACCGCCAGCACGTCAAGATGTGATGTCTGTGTTTGAGGAAGCCATTGGACGTATCCTTGGTCGAGCAGCCACTCCTGGTGTAACAGAACGTTTTGTTAAAGCCTTTACTGAAATGAATAGAAAAGAATTTGCTGGTGGGGAAACTGCACCTAATGTTCAGGCGGCTGCTGAGGCACAGATTAAACAAGAGTTTGGTCCAGAGGCACAGGCTGTTGGGGCATTGTCGTTGATGAATGTTCTTGATAAAGCAATTAAAGGAATCCAATAATGACACCACAGGAAACAGAACTTGAAAAAGCACAAACTGCTTTACGTAATGGCGAGGTGTATACCTATAAAGGTGTCAAGTATTCACTTACCAAACTTCGCGATGAACTTATCCCTGCGCTGAAAGATGATGTTCTTGCAGAACAAACCCGTATTGATGCTGAAACTAAAGCAAAAAATCTTGAATCAAGCACAGAAGCCGATGTTAAGAATCAAACAAAACTATCTATTAAACGTGCTAAAAGTTTAAAAAAGGACGCTGAATTTTCTGCAGGGGTTGCTCTTACAAAATTTAACGATGGTGATATATCCGAACAAGAATATCTAACTGCGTTAGAGTTGCCCAAGAAAATTCAGGCAGATATTACTGCGATGGAATCTGGTTCTGTTAATGCGAAACTTGGTGCTGGTCGAACTTATGAAATTATTGGCGAGACACCAGAGAGTGCAGCAACCACTGGCACCCAACCAACCACTGCTGGTGGACGAACACTTACAGCGGCTGAATCAAAGGCTGCAACAACAGGAAGAACTCTGAAAGAACCAACTGGCGTGGCTCCAGTTACCACAGACACCACTATTACTAGCACTACTCCCACCAATGGGGCAACAACCCCAACTGATACGGTAGGTAAGCGTAAAGCCTATGTAGACGCGCAACTAGCAACACAAAAACTTGAAGACACACCAGCAAACCGCAAGAAACTGCGTGAAGAGTTTAACGCAACACAACCCGCTGGAAAAACCACCGTTGTTGACACTGCATGGGAAGCAACCTTCAAAGAAAAGTTCCCATCAAAAGCATGGCTACTAACAGAAATCGATAGAGCAAAATACCCGCAACTATTCTCCACTATTCAAAATGCTATTACCACCAAAATGTATGACTCCACAACTGGGTTAGCACTTTTTGAAGAACAATTAAAAGGAACCGATTTCTTTAAAGAGATTTCAACATCAGGAAAAGTACAAGAAATTAAAAAACTTGTTGGGAACCTTGGATTTGACACAACAGATTTTGTTCAGTTTGTTAATACTTCTATTAACTTTGGTTGGACTGGCGACAAACTCAAACAAGAAACATACAAGAACGCATTTGACACCGACCCTGGCACTGGGAAGTACCTTAACCCTAATGCCGTATCCAGAGTAAGAGCATCTGCCGATTATATTAGTACCCAAAATATCGCTAAACAATTTTTTAATATGAACCCGTCTGAAACAGATGTTCTTAAAGTTTTGACTGGTGAGCAAACGGCTGCTGACTATGAAATGCAACAACGCGAATTTGTTAAAAACATAGAATCATATAAGCACCTTGCGCCATTGTTGGATTTGGGTTTAACAATGACAGGTATTGCAGACAGGTACAGAAAGACCGCAGCCAATTTGCTTGAGGTAGATGAAAATTCTATTGATATGTCTACCGCGAACTATGAACAAGCGTTGACCTATAACGATAATGGCAAAATGCGTTTGATGACTAACGGTGAGTGGGAGAAGTTGTTGCGTACTGACCCACGTTATAAATGGGAATTTACAAATAATGCTAAAAGCGAAGCGAGAAGTTTGTCTTCTAACATTGCTCAGGCTCTTGGAAAGGTGGTCTAGTTATGTCAATGATGGACTTTAGTGGTGTTGATTTTGGTTTTGGTTTAGAAGGTCTTAATGAAGCGTTATCTAAATTTCGTGACGCTGAGGGTAGGGGTATTGCTGATTCTGGATACGACCCATCCACACTTCAAGAACCCAGTCCCACCGCCACGGGCGCGACTGGTGCCACTGGTTTGCCAGCAAAAACAGTTACAAATACCAGTAGTTTCACTATGGCTGGTCGCGAGATAACACGCACAACATACAGTGATGGAACATACTCTGATGACGATAACGGTCCAGCCGAAACATTGCAAGATATTTATAACGCAAACAAGGCTATCGAAACATCGCAGAGCAATGAGTCAATGTCCTCAATTCTTTCAAAGACATTAGAGTTCTATAACATCACCGACCCACAACTATTGGCTGATGTCAAGTCTGCTGTGGCAGATAGACGTTTAACTGGAACATCAAGCATCGATGATATTGGTATCCAGTTACGCGAATCACCTGCGTTTCAGGCACGTTTTGCAGCCAACGAAGTACGACGTAAGGCTGGAAAACCAGTTTATTCGGTTACGCAACTACTGCAATTGGAGACCTCATATCGCCGTAATCTGGCTGATGCTGGTATGCCAAAAGGTTTCTACGATGACCCAGTATCTTTGCAGAACTTTATTGTTAATGATGTGTCGCCAGATGAGGTGCTTGCTCGTGTTCAACTGGGATTTCAAGCAGTAAGAGATGCCCCTAAAGAGGTGGTAAATCAAATGAAAAGCCTATACAACATTGATGACACCCAGTTGGCAGCCTTCTTTTTGGACCCAACAAAAGGTAAAGACATTGTTCTTCGGGCGGCTGATGCGGCACAAATTGCAGCCCAAGCCAAGGTTGCTGGCGGCATGACACTGGATACTATTCAAGCAGAGAATCTTGCACGGGCTGGTGTCACAACACAACAAGCCCAAGCAGGGTTCTCCCAGATAGGTCAACAAGCAGGACTGTACCGTCCACTAGAAGGTGAGCAAGCCATCACTCAAGAGGACATCCTTGCTGGAACTTTCACAAACGAACAAGCAGCGCAGCAACGTATTGCCCGTCGCCGACGCAGCCGTACCGCGACATTTGAACAAGGTGGAGGGTTCGCTGAACAGAACTCCCTCACCCAATCAAACCGCAACGTAGGACTCACCACGGTAGGACAATAAACACATCTGTCATAAGACTGTGCTACAGTAAAACTACCTACACGGGAACCCCCCGACCTGTGTGGAGCCATATGGGGTGACCAATCAACCGCAGCCACCACGTACCTCGGACATGGTGTGGGCAGAAACGAGAGTGCCATATGTCAGATATTGACAACTACGACAACGAAGACCAAATGGAATCAAACCAAAACCCTGTTAGGGCAAGGATGAAACAATTGGAGAAAGAAACCGCCGACCTACGCAAATTGGTAGCGGAATCTGAAGTAGCAAAAAGAGAACTAGCGTTCGTGAAAGCAGGCATCGACCTCACTGCACCAGCGTCAAAGTACTTTGTTAAAGGCTACGACGGAGAACTTTCCCCAGAAGCCATTAGGGATGCCGCTGTTGAGGCGCAACTGATTAGTCCCCCAGATTCCACCCCTAGCAGAGAAGAAGCAAACGCTTGGCAACGAACCGCAAAAATTGCGGCAGGAACCCAAACAACGCAACCACCTGTTGACTGGACTCGAAGGCTTAACGACGCACGAAGCCCTCAAGAAGTAGATTCAATTTTGGCAGAAGCACGAATAGCACTACAAAATTCGTAATCACTTCTACACAAAGGAAAAATAATCATGGCAGGCGAAACCCAACTCTCGTCTCTGTCTGTTGACCAGGTAGCATTTGACCGTCTCGCATATTTTGCGTTGCGTTCAGAACTCTTGTTCGACCAGGCAGCAGACGTACAACCAGTACAGCAGGCAATGCCAGGAACTGGCGTCACGTTCACAATTTTCAGTGACATTTCAGCAGCAACGTCAACACTGAACGAAGTGACCGACGTTACACCTACAGCATTGTCTGACAGCCAAGTAACCGTAACTCTTAACGAATACGGTAACGCAGTTGTCACCACAGCCAAGTTGCGCGGAACAGCGTTCTTGGATGTTGACTCAGCAGCAGCAAACATCATTGGTTACAACGCAGGCGATTCAATCGACCAAGTTGTCCGTGAAGTTCTATCGGGCGGAACAAACGTTTCGTACGGTGCTGGTGGTTCAACATTGCCAACGAGCCGTGTAACGGTTCAGGCTGAAGACATCATTGCAGCAAGCAACGTCCGTAAGGTCGTAGCCCAGTTGCGTGGAGCAAACGTAGCAACCTTCAACGGTTCCTACATCGGCTTCATCCACCCAGACGTTTCATACGACTTCCGTTCAGCAACGGACGCAGCCGCATGGCGTACGCCAGCGAACTACGTTGACCCATCGGGTATCTACAATGGAGAAATCGGCTTGTTTGAGTCGGTACGTTTCATTGAGACACCACGCGCAAAGGTTCGTGAAAACGCTTCGAACGGTACCAGCACAACTGGTGCAGTCGATGTTTATGACACTTACATCATGGGTCGTCAGGCTCTTGCCAAGGCATACTCAGCACAAGATGGTAACGGCGCAGTGCCGAAGATTGTTCGCGGTAACGTGACCGACCTTCTCATGCGTTTGCAGCCATTGGGTTGGTATTGGCTTGGTGGCTACGGTCGCTTCCGTGAGGCAAGCCTCCGTCGCATTGAGTCTTCTTCCTCAATTGCAACTAACGTCTAATTAGATAGATGTGGCTTTAGCCCCCTGCTTCGGCGGGGGGCTTTTGCTTTTGGTATAGTATGTTGAACGAAAGGTTTGTATGTCTATTTCTAATTATGCAGAATTAAAGATTTTGGAGCACACCACGGGTAAGACTGCGTGGACTATGCCAACGACTGTGTATGTGAAGTTGCATACTGCTGATGCTGGTGAGGCTGGTACTACTGCGGCTGCTACCGAGACAACTCGTAAGGCTGCTGCGTGGGCTACTGCTGCTTCTGGAGCGATTGCTACTTCTGCGACTATGGAGTGGACGAATGTTTCTACTACAGAAACGTATAGCCATTGGTCTATGTGGGATAACTTGACTGCTGGTAACTGTTTGTGGACTGGTGCGTTGTCGTCGTCTGCTGCTGTGACTGCTGGCGATACTTTTCAAATCACCGCACTCACACTGTCGCTCGACTAGGTAGGTAGCCCCTAGTGGCTATTACAGCGGTTACAGGGTTCGTTGAACCGTTTAAGAACACTCACCCGTTTTATAGGTATGGGTATGTTAATGCCACACGCACGGCTTCTGGTAGTGGTGTTGGTACTCAAACTGCGAGCGGTGCGAGGGCTATTGTTGTTACTGCTACAGCGTCAGGGTTGGGTACTGCTTCTTCTACAGCAAGCGTTCTTCGTGCAAGGTCTGCTACTGGCAGTGGTGCTGGTACTTCTTCTGCATCAACCCTAAAGGTTGCTATACGCACTGCTACGGGTTCTGGTGTGGGAACAATGGATTCGACAGGCAATGTCATCCATTTCTATTTGCAAACCGCAACAGGTTCTGGTACTGGTTCGGCAACAGTAACCTCTATTCGTGTTCCAGTAAGAACTGCAATAGGTTCGGGTTTGGGTACGGGAACAGCCGATTGGAATGTGAATCCTGTGAGAAGTGCCACAGGTGCAGGCACAGGTTATGCCACTACAATCAGCATCCATGTTGTTGTCAGAACTGGTACGGGTGCGGGAGATGGAACGTCAACATCATCCCCACGTCTCACGGCTATCCGTACAGCGTCGGGTTCGGGTGAGGGAACATCGACAACGGTTGGCGCAAGAGCACTGTTCAGAACATGCACAGGTTCAGGATTAGGTACAGGCACAGCCAACTGGGATAAATCACACATCTTCCGTGTGCCAACAACCAGTACATACCCGTTTGCTGAACGCCTCGGACAAGAAGGCGCTGACCGATTGTTCTCTTTCGTGCCGCAAGGTATACGCCAATACAACCTGTTCAAACTGACCGATGGTACATACCAGATAACTGACCCACGTATGCCTGAACGCATAGTCAAGGTGTACTACGGTGGGCATGATAACTTCTTAGATGCTACTGAAATAGCAGAACTTACAGCAGCAGGATACGGAGCAAGCATAACCTGATGGCAACTTTTAGACCACCAACCGATGACTTTGTTGTACCAGTAATCATCTCAAGCATCTACAACCAAGGGCAACTTTCCAAAGAGGAACGTATCGCTAACCGTTTAGGTGGTCGCATCACACCATCTGCCAGAGGTCGCAATATATATCTTTTAACAGATGGGTCATACACAGATAATCAGCCTTCAACGTTTGCTGTTATATCCAAAACCTATTACGGTGGACATGACATTGAAATCGATGCAGCAGAACAAGCATCGTTAACGGCTGCAGGATACGGAACATACATTTCGTGAAACATCAAGAAACACATCCCGACCTCGATGTCGAAGGATGTTTCGGTTGCCGTGTTGCAGGGGTACGTATGGGTGTCAACACCACTACCAGTCGCGGGAGTAAGGTGGCAGAAATCAATACAACAGAACGTAACTGGAACAAAGATATGCCAGCATACAAACGTCTTCGTGCGGATGGTTTACAACCGAAGAAGATTGATGGTGCTGCCAACGTAGAGAAAAGAGCGCAAGAAGGATGGCAAGTGGAAACAGGGATTCTTCCAACTATCTAAACGTTGTTGGTGTCAACATCGAAAAAGTTGGTTACGGCAAAATGGTTGTCGGCTTACGCAATGCGTTATCGGAAAAGGTAACACTTGCCGAAGATGCTGAACATGTTGTTTTTGCCTTAAGACCGAACCTGATTAAAGGCTGGCAACGTACACAGGTACCGCATTTGTTGACTATGTGGGAAACAAACTGGTTGCCACCAGAGTTCTCTGATTATCTACAAAACTTTAGTAAGGTGATTGTTCCTTCGTTGCATAACTGGGAACTGTTCTCACAATTCCATGATGATGTGCATATGATTCCGTTGGGTGTTGACCGTGCTATGTGGTGTCCGTCACAGGATAAACCTGAAGGTAAGTTCCGTATCATGTGCGGTGGTTCAGAGTGGTATCGCAAAGGCATGGATGTGGTATTGGAAGTGTTTAACAAGTTGCAGTTACCCGACGCAGAGTTACATATCAAGATTGTTCCGCCGCATCTGTTCGCACCCAAAGACTTGGAATACCCAAACGTAATAGTGCACCGTGACTGGCTGACCGTGGAACAAGAACGTGACCTAGTTCGTTCAATGCACGGGTTTATATCTGTGTCCCGTGGTGAAGGGTTTGGGTTGATGCCGTTACAGGCAATCTCTGCTGGTATCCCAACCATCCTTTCTGATGCTCATGGTCATCGAGAGTTCTCCAACCTTGCCACCCATCGCATACCCACGACCAGTGTCCCTACCGCTAAAGGTGTTTGGCAGGACATGGGCAACTGGGATGAACCTGACGCAGATGCTTTGGCTGAAGCCATCAAAGATTTATATAACAACCGTGACAAGTATCATCGTCAGGCAATCCTGACAGCCCCACAAACAGCAGCGTTCAATTGGGACACAGCCGCCGACCAAGTACTTCAAATTATCAAACCTTCTGCAAACCAGATACCATTTGACTGGATGCCATTGGAACCCACATGCGAAATACAGGTATCACGCCGTGTTCAAGCAACCATTGGCGGTCATACTGTGAAGATGATTCCAGGGGAAACGTATACTGTAGTGTTGAATGTGCGCGATACTTTGCGCGAATCAGGATACCTATTGGAGACAGCATGAAAAAGCCATCTAAAGCGATGAAGAAAACCCAAAAGGTTATGCACGAATATAAGGCTGGGACACTTCATTCTGGCAAGGGTGGTCCTGTGGTAAAATCTCGCAAGCAGGCTATCGCTATTGCCCTGTCTGAAGCCAAACAAATCAAAAAGAAAGGCAAGTAATTATGTCCGCTAAAGGCGAAATGTACAAGTCCAAGGGTGCTATGAAAAAGCATGAAAAGGGCGAAAGCAAAAAAGATAAGATGATGGAATATGGTAAGCCAATGAAGAAGGCTAAGAAAAAGAAATAGATGACAACAGCAGCAACCGTCATTGATAGGACGTTGCGGCAACTACTGTCTGGAACGGTGGAGGCTCGTAACAAACTTGTCTCCACCATTACCAGCGGTGACACAAGTGTCGTTGTCACGTATGCTTTGGAAGGGTTGCGTGTTGGTCAAGTATTCGAAATAGATTCAGAACTGTTTTACATTTGGGCTGCCGATAGCGGAACCAAAGCACTAACTGTAGAACGTGGCTATAACGGGACTACTGCTGCAGCCCACACTGCTGGCGCAATTGTTACCATCAACCCACGGTTCCCTAGGGCACAATGTTTAGAAGCACTTGCTGATGAAGTAACCGATTTGTCTGCACCAATGAACGGGCTGTTCCAAATCAAAACCGCTGACATTGATTACAACGGTTCAGATGTGATGATTAACTTGACAGGCATTACAAACATTATCGACTTGCTTACAGTGTCGGTTAGATATATGACAACCGATTATCCAATAGCCCGCAAAGTTCGTCTCATCCGCGACCTGCCAACAGATGACTTTGCTTCAGGATTTGCTTTACGTTTCGACCAAGGAGTATTCCCTGGAAGACTTCGTATTGTTTATAAAGCAGCCTATGTAAAACCATCCACGGAATCAGTTGATGTCAATAGCACTGGTGGTGTACAGGATTCTGTTACAGACATTTTGGCTTTGGGTACACAGATACGTTTGATGTCACCACGCGAAGTGAAACGCAACTTCACCGAATCACAAGGTGACACACGACGTTCAGACGAAGTTGCTGTTGGTGCTGTAGGAAACAGTTTCAGCCAGTTGCAACGTTTACGTCGTGACCGTATCCAGGCAGAGGCATCAAGACTTTCGAGGGCGTACCCAACTTTTCTATCGAAGGATTAAACGGTGGCAGATAATCTTTTGCGTTTCACCGATTCGTTCTTTAAACCGCCGCCACGTTTCTTTGGTGGAGCAACTAGCACTTCTTTAGTACCAGACATTTTTCCTGTTGCTATTAACGGCAGACCATTCCTCATCGACCAGAAATCTAATCAGTTCACTAGAGGTTTTGAGCCGCGTGTCCGTGACTCTGTTGACCAGTCAACTAGCCCTGGTGAGGCTGCTATTAACCCTCAAGGTTTATGGCGTAGAGGTGAAACGTCTTGGCATTATGGTGCAGGACAAAAGTATGCTGACACTGCCGAAGCACAGGATTATAGATTCTTTTCTTCTAAGGGTATAAACCCTTGGATTAAGGGTCAGGTGACTTTGTTGAACACGGTTAAAGAATCGTTGGACTCTGCTAACACCAACCTGCTTATTGCTGCTACCGACACCCGTGTTTATGTTGTTGATGGTCAGACATTAAAATATACGACAGACCCGTTCGCTACTAGTCCAACGTGGACATCTGCTATAGGTTTACCTACTGGTCACACGCCGCGTGATATGGCTACAGATGGAACAAACATTTATTTGACATACGAGGGAACCAACAACACGCACGGGTTGTGGAAATATACGGCAGCAGACGTAGCATCCAACGTCGCTTACGGTCACCAACTTTATTATGTTGACTTTGTTAAAGGTCATCTTATGGTTTCTGGTAACTCAACTGGTGGCGCAACAGACCTTTACTATGACCCAGCAGGTCACATCGGTGGTGATGACTATGCCCACCCAATCAGCACATGGAACTGGGTAAGTTTCGCTGCAGGACAAAACGCTATCTACGCTGCAGGATATGCAGGTACCCGTGGTGCTGTCTACAAAATCACTATCACCTCGGCGGGTGTACTGGACCAACCTGTTGTTGCATTGGAACTACCTTCAGGTGAAATACCTTTAGTTGTTTACGGATACCTTGGTGGCATATTTGTTGGAACAAACAAAGGTGTACGTTACGCCACCACCGACTCAGCATCAAACCTTGTAGCAGGCGCACTCATCCCAACACCAGGCAGCGTCGTTTCTTTCACAGCCGAAGAACGTTACGTGTGGTTTAACTGGTCGCAATACGATGGCACTTCTTCAGGGTTGGGACGTTTAGACCTTTCAACTTTCATTTCGACCAACACCCCAGCCCATGCTTCGGACTTGATGTTGACTTCAACAGCGAACGTTTTGGCTGTGGCAACCTTCAACAACAAACGCATCTTCTCTGTATCAGCCGATGGTATCTATGTTGAAGACTCAGCAAACCTTGTCACTACAGCAGAACTGACCACAGGAACCTACCGTTGGGGTATCCCAGACCGCAAATTCGTAGCCAAATTTGATATTCGTTCCACACCCCTCTACGGAACTATCACCCCATCAATTTCATTGGATTCTGGCACATACCAGTCGATGTCACCACACGATTTGGCTTTGGCTACAGAGTCGGTGGCTACAGGACCACAATCCAAGTTCATTGAAGCACGTTTCAAACTGGACTTCACCCGCTACTCTGCTCTGGTTGGTCCAACTTTAACCCGATGGATGGCAAGAGCATATGCCACCCCAGCCCGAAGCCAAGTGTTCAGGGTACCTATTTTGATGCACCACCGTTTGCGTGTCCATGACACCGAATACTATTTTGATGTTGAAACAGAACTTCAAGCATTACGGGATTTAGTTACTAACCCACGTGTGATAAACTACCAAGAAAATACTGAAACATATTCGGTAGTTATGGAAGATTTAGAATTTCAGGTGATTGACGGATACCAGTCCAACTGGGACCTTGAAGGCACCTGCACTGTTACAATGCGTTCAGTACAAGATTAGGAGCAAAAATGGCATACGCAACGAGAAGGTCTTACGCTGGTGCGGCACCTGCTTGCACCCTGACCAACTCCATTACTGCTGGTGACACTTCTGCTTTGCTCACTGGCGATGTAACGAACTGGACTACCACTGCTTCAGGTCCGTTCTTTATGGTTATTGACCCAGGTCTTAGCACCGAAGAAAAAGTTTTGGTGGCAGCACGTACGGGTTCTTCGTTGTCGAGTATTACTCGCGGTCAGGATGGTACTACTGCTGCTTCTCATGCTGCTGGTGCTACTTGTTACCCAGTTTTTACTGCTACTGACGCTGACCAAGCAAACGCTGTTGCGGCAACACTGACAACTAAGGGTGACTTGTTGGTCACTACTGGGTCGGTATTGAATCGTTTGCCTGTTGGTACTAACGCTTACGTTTTGACTGCGGATTCGACTGCTGCGAACGGTGTAGCATGGGCTGCTACTGCGGCTGCTGGTGGTTTGAACACAACAACCGAAGGAGCATTATTCATTATGGACGTAGGAGTTTAATATGGCATCAGGCGACAGAACAGAATCACGACTTTCGGGTGGTACAGCCCCCGTACAGTTGGGTACTACTTCGACAACGTTGTGTACGGTAACAGCAGGTCATACTTTTGTGGTGAAGCAAATTATTATTGCTAATACGGATACGGTTGACCGTACTGTGACTTTGGCTATTGGTACTTCGGCTACGGCTGCTAATCGTTTGATGTCTAATTTGCCGATTGGTGCGAATGATGTGATGATTTGGGATACGGCACTTGTGTTGTTGACTACGGAAACTTTGACTGGTTTGTCGGATGCGGCAAGCAAGGTGAATGTGACTGTTGTTGGTTGGGATAAGACAAACTAAGTATGGGTATTCGTACACCGTATGGCGTGTTGGCTTTGAAGGGCTACGGCTATGGTGCTGCTACAGGTGGCACATCGTCAAGCATCACGGTCAGTGGCGAAAGTTATACGCTTTTAGCGTTTACTAGTGACACCAACTTAGTTGTATCTAAAACAGGTTTGTTTGATGTGTTGATGATTGGTGGCGGTGGTGCAGGTGCTTGGGGCGCATTATCTACAAACATTGGCGGTGGCGGCGGCGGTGCAGGCGGGTTGTTTCAACAAACAATTTATTTAACTGCCGCAACTTATGCAGTAAAAATTGGTGCAGGTGGAACAGGTAGTACAAGCGGCGGTAACGCAGCGTCAACAGGTTTTGGTACTTCAATTGGCGCAGTCACAGGTGGTTTATATGTGTCAGGCGGCGGCGGTGGTTCTGGTGGGGCTAACTCTGCTGGCACTGGTCAAGGCGTACCGCAACGCGGTGGTTGTGGTGGTGGCGGTGACGGTTATTACAACACGGCTGGCGCAGTAGCAATGAACTCTACTTTTGGTTTTGCTGGTGGTAACGGTTACGGTTCGGCAAACTATTCGGGTGGCGGCGGTGGTGGCAATCAAGCCGTTGGTGCTAACGCGACCGCATCAGCGGGCGGTGCAGGCGGCACAGGCAATTCAACGATTCTAAGTACTTTTACAGGTGCAACGATTACCACAACATTGTGTGTTGGTGGTACAGGGGCAACAAGTACAACAATGACTGGTACAGCAGGTGCAGCAAACACAGGCAACGGTGGCGGCGGTTCATCAGGCAACAACAACGGTGCGGCAGGCGGAAGCGGAATTGTTTATGTGAGGTTTAAGGTATGAGTCAGTATTTTGCACAAGTCACTAATGGTGTTGTCACGGATGTTGCTGTTGTTACAGCAGAGTTTATGGCTGCAAACCCTGACCGCTATGAAGGCACTTGGCACGAAACCTTTTTTGATACGGCAGGTAAAACTTATGCTGGTATTGGTTACACATGGAATGGTGTAGATTTTGTTGCACCAATAGTTGAGGAGCCAGTATGACAATTTCTGCTACAACACAAGGTCTACGCATGGGTGTAGCCACATCTACGTCTCGACCTACGGTTCCGTTTGATGGTCAAGTTATTTCGGAGACTGATACTGATTCGTTGAAGGTGTATAACGGTACTTCGTGGTTGCCCGTTGGCGGTCTTGTTTTTATAACATCAGGAACGGTTACCGCTGGTTCGTCTTTAAGTTTTGATAATTGTTTTAGCGCAACTTACGCTAATTACAGAATTATTTTAACGCACACAGCGGCAAACAACCCAACCGTTCGTTTAAGGGCAAGTGGCACAGATATAACGGCAGCAAACTACGATATGAACACGCCTAATTATCAAACTGGTGCGTTTGGCGGTTCAACAAGCAACAGCGCTACATCGTGGACTGTTGGAAACGGAGCAGGATATGCACGAGAAATTATTGAACTTGGTAATCCGTTTGCCGCAACCAACACAGCAATTACGGTTGATTTTGGCAGAACAGATGCAAGCATTTGGCAGTTTATGGGTGGTCGTTACAACGCAACAACAAGCGCCGATGGCTTTACCGTTTTAGGTAGTTCAATTACAGTCACAGCCCGCGTTTATGGATATGTAAATAGTTAGGAAATGACATGGCAAAAGTAATAGTTATCGACGCAGTTACAGGCAATGTAATTGAACGTGAACAAACAGACGCAGAATTAGAACAAGAAACAAACGATGCAGCCGAAGCACAGGCATTAGCCGTAACAGCCGCAGAAAAAGTGACTGCCCGTGAAGCGTTGCTTACTAAACTTGGTATCACCGATGCCGAAGCACAACTATTGTTGGGAGGTATGTAATGCCGTTGTCTACCGTTTTGGGTGCGCAATCGTTGGTTCAGCCTGCTGTGTGTACTACTGCTACTCGTCCTGCGTCACCGTACACAGGTCAAGCAATTTATGACACGACTTTGTCGCAGGCGTTGGTGTGGAACGGCACAGCGTGGGTGGTGCAAACGGCTGGTGTCGTGCAAGTAAAATCTACAACGGTGACTGCATCAACTTTTAGTACTGCGTCATCATCTTTTGTTGATGTAACTGGTTTGTCTGTGTCTATTACACCTACAAGCGCAAGCAACAAAGTTTTAATTATGTCTGTTTTTTCATGCGGTTTAAGTGCCCCTACAGAAGTTCCTGTAATGCAATTTGTTAGAGGTGCTACCGCTATTGGTCTTAGTACTGGTGGCGGTTCACAAACAGGCACGCTTGTCGGCGAAGTAAGAACTCAAGACCGTTCATATAATTTTTCTATGCAATTTTTAGACAGCCCTGCAACAACATCGGCAACAACTTACAAAGTGCAAACTAAAGCATTAGGCGGTGGTTACACTTTTTATTTGAATAGGCGTGGTAGTTCAGACCAAGACAACAGCATTAGCACAATCACAGTAATGGAAGTAACACCATGACCGATTACGCAGTAGTTTTGACACGCCGTTATCAAGGCAAAGAATGGACTACGGTTGGTGGCGAGTACACAGACATTCTTTGGCACAGTGAAGGAACGAAGCCAAGCAAGTCCGTACTTGACGGCTTATGGGCATCAGTTCAACAGGAGATTGCTGACGAACCAGCAGCCAAACTTGCAGCCAAGCAAGCCGTTCTAGACAAGTTAGGTTTGACAGCCGATGAGGTCACAGCACTTCTCGGCTAACCGTTGGCTGATATTTGCGCCAGTAGCAATACTCGCACTGTTCGCACAACCCGCCAAAGCAGACGTTACAGGAGACTGGACATACAGCCAATCGCAAGCATGCAATGGTTCTGTTGAAATAGTTGGCACTTCGATTACTCTCCACGGACCTGACTACGGTGGTTGCAGCGGTCAAGCGCATTGGGTGAAGATTGAAACCACAATCCCTGCGGATGTGGACACAATAGATTTCACTTGGACATACCAAACCAACGATGGCTGGTCATACGACCCACCACAGTACGGTATCAATGGGGTTTACACGCTGATTACGCAACAAAACAATGCGACAGGTTCAATGTCAATACCTGTTCAAGAGGGTGACATCTTTACGTTTCGTCAGTACTCGACAGACTCTTGCTGCCAGCCAGGGCATTTAACTATCAGCAATCTTTCTCTTTGGGATGGATTAACAACCACTACAACCACGGTTCCACCCACCACAACTTTGCCACCCACTACAACTACGGTTCAGGAGACAACAACAACATGGACAACCACAACTTCATCCACGACTACAACGACGAGCACTACTACTACTGCACCCTCTACGACTGTGCCTGTAACAAACCCCTCAACTACTACGACACCTCAAACAACCTCCACATACCCACCAGAGCCAACAATGCCAGACCCGCCAGCAACGGTTCCGCCACCACAAATAGTGATACCAACCATCCCAGAGACAATGCCCCCTCCGCCAGAGATTGAAACAAACCCATTTCCCCAGCCTAGTCCTGATGTTGTGCCAGACCCAATCCTAGAAACTGTGGACACAATCCCTTTGCCACCAGACACAATCGTTTTGCCACCTGAGATTGAAAGTTTCCCGCCAGATACTTTAGAACTACCACCCGAAATTGTGGACACATTACCTGAACTTGTGGTCACATACCCTACTATTGGTCCACCCGATACGCTACCGTTTGTCGAAGACCCACCCGACACCATGCCTTTGCCACTAGACATGCCCTCAGACGCACCAGAAACGCTTGACACGCTCCCAACAGAACTTATAGCCGAATTACCACCCGAACTCGTAGAAGCCCTCCTAGACGCTGGCAACACAGACATCCCCCTTACCGAAGAACAGTTCGATACCGTTGTAGACACAATCGCAGACCTAGCCCCCGAAGAAGCAGTAGCACTCATCACCCAAATCCTTGCCACCGCAGTAACACCAGACCAAGCCGAAGCCCTCGCCACCAACCCCGAAGTGTTGGCTGTCATCACCGAAGAACAAGCCACAGAAATCTTTGAAACCATCGAAGTCGCGGCACTAGACGAGACACAAATAGCCGAACTCACAGCAGCAATCCAAAACGCACCTTTGGCTGTCCAAAAAGCCTTTGAACAAACCATAGACATCTTTGGTGGGTTCGACGACTATGTGCCAACAGGCTCCAATATCCCTGTGGGAGAACGACGAACCCTCATCGCCATCGCAGCAGGGACAACCCTCACAGCAGCAGGTAGTAAGATAAAACGGAAATGAAACGCCTCACTGACCTCATCAAAGACAATGCCTGGACATACGCAGGCACAGGCTTAGTCCTTATCACCCTGTCGGGTCCTACCTTAAGACAGGCTATCTGGGTGGTTGGTGTATCATTAGTGTTACACGCAGCATTAACTCTCAGCACAAAGGAATCAGAATGAAAAAAGCACAAGACATTGTTGGTCGTATCGTGGCAGTATTCCTCTCCTCAGCATTGGCTATCGTTGGTGGTAGTGCTGTGATTGCCCCTGAACTAGAGATTTGGAAGTCGGCTGTGCTTGCTGGTTTTGCTGCTTGTGCAACAGTGGTACAGAAACTTGCTCAGGCTTCGCTTGATGGCAAACTTACAATGGAAGAAATCAACAGCGCGTTCGGCGCAAAATCTGAGAAGTAATGCGTAAGCCTGTTTGGGAAACAAAAAACCCTGCCAAAAAATCTGAGAAACTTTCTCCTAAGAAGAAGGTTGCTGCGAAGGCTTCGGCTAAAGCGGCTGGTCGCCCGTACCCGAATTTGGTTGACAATATGAACGCTGCTAAGAAGAAAAAGTAATGAGCAAATCATCTAAACACTATTTGCCTAATGGCAAAGAATATATGGGCGCGACACATAAGATGGATGGTCAAATCCATACTGGTGCAAAGCACACTGCGTCAAGCAAAGTTTTGAAGCACACCAAACCAAAGAAAAAGTAATGGCTAAGACTGCTGCGTGGCAACGCAAAGAAGGTAAGAATCCTACTGGCGGTTTGAACGCTAAAGGTCGTGCGTCTGCTAAAGCACAAGGTATGAATCTGAAACCACCTGTGTCAGCGAAGCAGGCAGCGAAGTCACCTAAAGATGCTGCTCGTCGTAAATCTTTTTGTGCAAGAATGGGTGGTATGCCTGGACCTATGAAAGATTCTCAAGGTAGACCGACACGTAAAGCATTGGCGTTACGAAAGTGGGATTGCTAGTGACTTACCCTGTTGTACCAGTAAAACTTTGTGACCATCTTAAGGGTGCTGTGCCTGGAAAATTAAGCCCAGATAAACTACGCAAAACTGTTGGTGGTACGTTGCATCATTGTGCTGCTGATGCTTGGGAAGCAATGGTTGATGCGGCTGATAAGGCTGGTATCAAACTGACTCCGACGAGTAGCGGTGACACATATCGAACACTCGAATTACAAACCAAAGCATTTTTTTTAAGGTACCAACTAGAAGACACGGGCAACCCAGACACACGCACCTTTGAGGGCAAGAAATGGTATCTCAAAAAAGGTCAAGCCTGTTTGGCGACACCAGGAAAATCGCAGCATAACCTCGCTATTGCGGTCGATGTGGCTTCAGCATCAGGACCTAGACTTGCTTGGATGCTTGCCAATGAACATCTGTTTGGCTTCTCGCATGAGGTTCAGTCAGAGCCGTGGCACATCCGCTACACCCAAGGAAACCATGTTCCGCCTGCGGTTGCAGCCTTTCTCGCTGCGAAAGCAGTATGACATGGATGCTGGTTGGGCTACTGTTCTCGCTGCTGCTGTTGCTGGTACTTTCGGTCTGCTAACAGTCCTTGTTGCTAGGTTCGCTAAAGAAAACCGTGACGACCATGCTGTAGTGCAAAGCATTTTGAGGGGTATGCACAAAACTATTTACCGTACCGAAGACAAGATAGATGTTGTTGCAAACAAACTTTCGGAGCATGTAGAAAACCACAAAAAGTAACCGAATAACAGTTGCAAGTTCGGCTATATTTGCTGGTCCCATGACACGCGAAACGTTATACACAATCCGCAAATTCCTTGTAACAGCAAGGGTTTCCCGCCCTGAAGAAGACGAGTTCTTTACCGTTCTTAGAGCCTTAGACCGTCTGATAGTTGAGGATGCTAAAACTCTCCAGATGGCTGGAAGTTCACTAGACTAAACCCATGTCCCAACAAGACTGGCTGACCTGCCCTGACTGCAATATCAGTTGGTTGTATGCCGAAGGTAAGTACTGTGCGATTTGTAAAGAACGAGGGGAACATGACACCGAACCCAATTACGAAGACTGAACCACCAATGGTGTTGGTCCACTGGGCTGACACACATCTCTCCGAAGGTGGATGGCAAGACATGGATGAGTATGAGGATGATGGTGAATGTATTGTTGCGAGCGTAGGTTTTTTGGTTGCTGTTGGTGATGCAGGTTCGAAGAAAGACCACGTGAATTTGTGGCAGACGTTATGTAAGGGCGAGGGTATCCACGCTATACATATTCCTGCTGGGATGGTTCGTTCAATAAAAATCTTGGGATAGTCCTTGACATAGGTATCACACCCGTGTATGGTGATACATGAAGGAACCACTACGAAAGGGAACACATGCAAATCACACGTTACCGCATTACCAAACCAACCCACGGCGAACAAGACTGGCTAGACACACGCTTCTGGGATAAGCAGAAACGTAAACGGTTATCAGCATCAGCAGTAGCCGCAATCTACGGGCTACACCCGTTTGTTCCAATGGACAAGTACGCCGCAGAAATGTTAGGTGACATACCCCCCGCACCTATCCCACCCACATGGGCAATGACCCGTGGCAATGACCTTGAACCACTGTGCATCAACTGGGCTATTCAACGCACAGGCATCCAATGGATTACACCTGAAGAAATGTTTGCTTGTGAAACAGACGAGGGTGCACGCATGATTGCCACCCTCGACGGTTTCTATGAGAACGGTGATGACCGCAAGATACTTGAAATCAAAACTATGAACCGTGAATGGTCAGGCGAAATGCCCGACTACTGGCGTATCCAAGGTATTCAACAAGCCATCTGTGCTGACGTAAGTCATGTGACATGGGGAATCTTTGATGCGTCCATGACATTCCATATTTATGAGCAAACCATCAGCGATGGTGAGATTAAAGAACACTGTGAGAAGGTTGCCAAATGGTTGACCGCAATTGATTTGGGTATGACCCCAGAAGGAGTCCATTGGTCTTATGAAACTATTACCGCTCGTTACCAGAAGCCTGCACCTACGTCTATTGAACTTCCGCATACGGCTAAAGAGTTGGTTACACAACTGAAGCATGTGAAGTCGGAGTTGAAATCGTACGGTGAAATTGAGGACAGGTTGAAAGCAGAACTGTGCGATTTGATTGGACCGAACGAAGTTGCTACTGTCGATGGAACAATCATTGCAACATGGAAGGGTAAGTCATGGGCTTCGTTGGATATTAAATCGTTGAAGATGAATGAGCCTGCTCTTACAGAAAAATATAGTAAGCAAGTAACCAACAGAACACTTCTCTTGAAAGGGGAAAGATAATGAAACTAGAAGAAATCCTTGGCGCATACGGTGTGCCAGACCCAAAAATTGTAGGCAAACTACCCAAGGGAGGGCAGTCTTTGTCCTTTGTTGGGCACGCAGATATAACAAAAATGCTTATCGAAGTTGATAGCGAATGGACTTGGGAACCTGTTGCGTTTGATGTGAACGGTTTACCTGCGTACCGTGTTGAGAACGGCATGGCACACATGGCAGGTTGGCTTACAGTGCAAGGTGTACGCCGTCTCGGTATCGGCTCAGTCATGCACAACAAACCTGACCTACTCAAAGAGTTGGTATCAGACTTCATCCGTAACTCTGCTATGCGTTTCGGTATCTGTCTATCGTTGTGGACGAAACAAGAATGGGATGACCACTCACAACCAGTGGCAACACCAGCACCCAAAGTAGTGAAAGCAGAACCCGTTGGTGATGCACCGCTATCACAAGAACAGATTGAACAGTTCATTGCCGCTTGTGAGAAGGCAGGGTTCACACCTGAAGTAGTTGCTGACAATGCCAAAGTGAACTGGGGCAAAGGTGCAATCATATTGAACAGCCATCTTCCGTTGTTGCGTTCAGCGTTCAACGATTTGAAATCATTTAAGGAAGGCGCATAATGGCAGCGACACGCACCGTAGACCCTGCTGGTATCTATCGTTCGACAAAGATGGTGTCTCTTAGATTGACCACCATTCAGATGGAACACATTGTGAAACTTTGTGAGAAGCGTGGTGTGTCACGCAGTCTTTTGTTTCGACAGTTACTTGCCGAGGAAATGTCCCGTGTCTAAAGAACGTGCTAAAGGCACGAACTTCGAGACGTTCATAGTGAACTATCTGAAAGACATGTATCCGTTTGTTGAGCGTCGTTCGTTGAATGGTGCTTTAGATAAGGGCGACATCACAGGTACTGACCCTCGTTTAGTTTGGGAATGTAAGAACCATAAGACGTTGAACTTTTCTGGCTGGTTACATGAGGCTGAGGTTGAACGTATTAACGCTGGTGCTGAGATTGGGATTGTGGTTGCGAAGCGTCGCAGTTACGGTAATCCTGCCGACCAGTATGCGGTCTTAAGGTTGGATGAACTATTAAAACTATTAAAGAAAGCAGGCTACTAATGGACATTGATTGGAAAGAAATTGCTACAGCATTAGTTGAAGCGAACTATGAACAAGACGCACAACAGATGAACCGTGCGGTGGAAGCATACGAGGAAGCAGTACGCAATGGATGACATCACCCGTGAACTATACGAATGTTTAATGGAACGCATCTACGGTACGAAACGTCCAGTTGATTGGATGGGTGCAACACCGCGTGAACGTGACGCAATGGACGCTTACATCAACCGTGGGTATGAATCACAGAAACCTATTGTTGAACGCACTGTAGATGGCATCGAGTGATTGAACGCACCGAAGGGTATGCACCGTCACATGACATCAATCCGCATGACTTCACAAAAGATTTAGCGTTCGGACATGAAGGCGAAGAGATTGTTAAAACATTTCTTGCTGACTTAAGTAACGGTTCGTTTGAAGTAAAGTACGACAGGTATCGTAATGGTCGTATCTTTGTTGAGTTTGAACAGAACCCGCACAATACTGGATGGAAACCGTCAGGTATTGCTGTGACTAAGGCAAGGTGGTGGGTGTATTTGTTTTCGCCATCGGCGTTTGTTATAATAGAAACCAGCAGGTTACGCCGTTACATCAAGGCGAACATACAACATCTGCCCGAGCGCATCGCAGCGCAAACATCCGACAACCCAGCGAAAGGTTTTCTTATATACCCAGAGCAAGTGAAGGAGTTGATGTCACTATCCGCTTACGATTAGGAGAATAAATTGTTGAAACGTATCATCACAAGTTTTATAAGTTTGATTGCTTTAGGGGCAACGGTAGCAGTAGCAGAAGCACCATCTGCCGAAGGGACACCATCATCGACGGTACAGATTCGTAATGTAAGGGAAGCCACACCACCAGTTCCACCGACAGCCTTGCAAGGTAAGTGGTGGGAGTTAGCACGGCAGGTTGGTTGGGCTGAAAAAGATTTACCGATATTAGATTTCGTTATTAACAGAGAGAGCAGAGGGGATAACACAGCATGGAACAAACAAGACCCGTTCGGTGGAAGTCGTTGCTTGCTACAAATCAACGGCAGTTGGACAAAATGGCTACGCGCACAAGACATCCTTCAACGACCAGCAGACCTATTCAACCCAACAGTCTGCCTTACGGCAGGGCTTGCCATCCATCAGTATGGAATGGACAGGTACGGGTGGGGTTGGAATCCTTGGGCGATACCAGCACCCTGATAGCATGACATTATGAAGGGACGTACAGCAACACGATGGTTTTGTGACCGTTGTGGCATGACCCTAAACACCTATGTCCGTGTATCTGAACCCCCGACACATGTGTGTATTAGTGCAGAAGATAACAGAACATCATCCAGAATACAACCAATGAAAGAGAAGGTAGGTAAATGAATAACATCACCATCGTAGGGAACTGCGGTAAACCAATCGAACTGAAATACGGTGCGAACGGTAAAGCAATCGGCAACTTCACTGTTGCCACAACATCAGGCAAAGATGACAAGAAGCAAA
>Ga0209298_10000296_pt1 | contig 33530 bp, 31 predicted proteins | sample S_140806_EF_Meta_FD_187325 | JGI IMG/M metagenome (GOLD analysis project Ga0209298, IMG submission 187325) | Freshwater microbial communities from Lake Simoncouche, Canada to study carbon cycling - S_140806_EF_MetaG (SPAdes) (version 2) | ecosystem: Environmental > Aquatic > Freshwater > Lake ... | reverse complement strand
GATGCGCTCGTTTTCATCGCGAAGCACCAGAAAGCCCGCGCCCTTCGGCCCACCAAATTTATGCGCCGAGCCACTGAGGTAATCGCAGGTGCTGAAATCAGCCTCCAGCTTACCCAGCCATTGAGTGGCATCGGTGTGAAAGGGGATGCCTTTGGCACGGCAAAGTAGCGAAAGCTCCCGCCAAGGTAAAAGCTGACCGCTTTCGTTGTTCGCCGCCATCACGGAGACGAGTGCCACGCCTTCCGGTATCTCACCCTCTGCCTCGAAGGTCGAAACCTTCGTCCATTGCCGTGCGGCTTCGCGGACGCTGGGATGCTCGATGGTGGAAATCGCTGTTTTTTGGCCTGTGAAGGCTGAAAAGAGCAGGTTGTTTGCCTCCGTGGCTCCCGAAGTGAAGACGATACGCTCTGCTTCCACCCGAAGTAATTCACCCAGCCGCTCCCGTGCTGTCTCGAGCTTCTGATTGGTGATGCCCGCCTCACGGTAGAGACTGGAAGGATTGTGCCAGTGCTTTTCAGCGGCTCGCAGCCAAGCCTCGCGTGCCTCGGGCAGCAGCGGCGTGGTGGCATTGAAGTCGAAGTAGCCTGTCATGGCACCACTGGGAGGCTCAATCTCTTCTGAAATGGCGGATCATGCCGATCATGACGCCTTGGATGAGCAGCTCGCGAGCGGGCAGGAGGTCTGGATACTCCTCATTTTCGGCTTTGAGAACGGGCTGCCCGTTGCTGACGAGGTAGCGTTTGAGGGTCGTCTCACCGTCGATCAATGCGGCGACGATGTCTTTCTCACGCGGTTCCTTGATTTCGAGGATGACGAGATCACCGCTGCAGATGTGCGCCTCGATCATCGAATCACCACGCACTTTGAGGGCAAAGCTTTTCGAGGCACGCGGGATGCCGAGCGTGTTGATATCGACCGAGATGCAACCTTCGGCGTGCTGGGCTGCATCGCTCGGCATGCCGGCGGGAATGCTGCCGAAGACGGGAATGTCGATGATCTCAGCACGATCGAGGTCTTCCGGAAAAACGACGGCGCGGGCCATGTTGGGATGGCGGCGAATGGCCCCTTTTTTCTCCAAAGCTCTCAGGTGACTCATCGCGGCCGTCTGACTCGAGAAGCCGAAGTGACGCTGAATGTCCCGCGTGGAGGGCATGACGCCGTTGGTGCGCTGGTAGCCGCGAAGGTAATCGAGCAGTTCCTGCTGACGTGCGGTGAGCTGAGGGGCGCTGGCGGAGAGGATGGGGTTCATAACGGCGCGTTTTGTTGTTCGCTCGAACATTCGCGACCAACAGGAATTGAGCAAGAGGTTTTACTCCCCTCAAATGAAGGCATGGTGGGAGGATGAATTGGCTCTCTCCATGGCTCTGCACACTACTATTTTGCCCACTCCTCCCTGCTCAGGAGACTTCACCGCTGACGCCCGCAGCTGTTGAGAAGGTGGGTGAGCTGCCGCCTCTCACGAAGGCGCTCAATGAGAAGGCCGCCGTGGCCTTCTCGAAGGGTGATTGGGCCGGTGCACGCAAGGCCTACAACGAGATGATCGAGATGGACCCCAAAAACGCCCTCGTGTGGGCAAACCTCGGTGCGGTGGAGCAGCAGGCAGGTGATGCGAAAAAGGCCATCGAATGCTTCGAGCAGTCCGTGGAGCACAATGCGGCACTCGCTCAGTCCTGGGTGGCGCTCGGACTGCTGCGGTTGGAGGCGGGTGATACCTATCTAGCGGTCTCCGCGCTCTCGCGGGCGATTCACGAAGATCCCGAAGATGCAAGGGCACATAACTACCTCGCCATCGCCGCGAAAAACCTCGGCTGGGCAGGAGCAGCGGAAGCGGAGCTGCAAAAGGCCCTCGAACTGAAACCGGATTACGGCATCGCACACTTCAACCTAGCTTTGATGATGCTGGAGCAGCGCCCGCCTTCCATCGAGCTCGCCAAGCGGCACTACGAAAAGGCGCTCTCGCTCGGCGTGGCGAAGGATGAAGCGGTGGAGCGGAGACTCAACGAGTGATGAGAGACTGGAACCTCATCTCTGAACTCGACGATCTGCATACGCAGGAGCTTTGGCGTGAGCTGCGACCGCTCGATGAGGTGAACGGCGTGATCGTGAAGCGAGAAGGCCGTGAGTTGATGAATTTTTCCTCCAACGACTACCTCGCTCTCGCTGGCTCCGATGAGATGTGCGAAGCGCTGGCGGATGGTGTGGCGAAGCACGGCGGCGGCTCGGGTGCCTCGCGGCTCGTCTGCGGCACGCATCGGGCGCACATGCAGTTGGAGGAGGCGCTGGCGGATTTTAAGCGGACTCAGGCGGCGCTGTGCTTCAGCAGCGGCTTTGCCGTGGCTCTCGGCACCCTTCCAGCCCTCATGGGTAGCGGTGATACGATCCTTCTCGATAAACTTTGCCATGCCAGCCTCGTCGATGCCGCCCGGCTGAGCGGCGCGGTGATCCGCATCTTCCCACACAACCATCTCGACAAGCTCTCCCGCCTGCTCGAAACCGCCGCCGGCCGCGTTTTGATCATCACGGAGTCTATTTTCAGCATGGATGGCGATGCGGCGGCCCTGCGTGAGATCGTGGAGCTCAAAGACAAGCACGGCGCATGGCTGCTGCTTGATGAAGCGCATGCGGTGGGCGTGCTCGGACCCCAGGGGAGGGGCCTTGCGGCAGCGCTGGGACTGGAAAACCGCATCGAACTACACATGGGCACGCTGAGCAAGGCTCTCGGCCTGAGCGGCGGCTACCTCGCCGCGTCTCGGCCGGCGATCGATCTTCTCATCAATCGTGCCCGCAGCCTCATCTACTCCACGGCGCCACCACCTCATCTGGCCTACGCGGCGGGTGAAATGCTAAAACTCATCGCGGGCGAGGAGGGCGAAAAACGCCGCCAAAGACTTCACGAGCACATTTCGATGCTCAGCGGACTGATTCAGACTCCTGCGCACCCGGCGGCGATTTTGCCCATCATCCTCGGCGGTGAGTCCGTGGCCCTAGAAGCATCGAAAGACCTTCTGGAGGCCGGTTTTCTCGTGCCAGCCATCCGTTTCCCCACTGTGGCGCGGGGCCGAGCGAGGCTGCGCATCACGCTCAGTGCCGGGCATCTGCCGGAGCAAATTTTGAACCTCGGCAGGTATTTAAGCCCAGTTGTTTCAAAAAATCATAAAACAGCCCCAGTTTGGCACGGGGGCTGCTAAGCAAGTGGAGTCAGTCTGCCTGCCGGCAGGCGGCAACCTCAACACCAACAAACTAAACTCGACCAACATAATGAAGCTCAATCGACTCAACTCGATCATGGCCAAGTCGGTGGCGACTCTCGCCGTCTGCACAGCCCTGAACGCCACGGCAGGCACCGCTCCTGCCCCAAAAAACCCCGCCCCTATCGAACCCGCCCCCACGGCTCTTTTCGACAGCATCGGTGCTACCCTCGACGTCGCCTACGACTCACGCTACTACTTCCGTGGCCTCTGGTTCGCTGACAACATCGTCACCACCGCGCTGAACCTCTCCATCCCAGTCACTGATAAGCTGACCTGGGGCGTGGGCGCTGCCTACATCTCCACGTTCGACACTCCCTTCGTGGCCGCAGCAGTCGCTCCTTTGGGTTCGGCTGACAAAGGCTTCGATTACTCGGAGCTCGATTTGATCACCTCCCTCAATTACAACGCCGGCTGGGCCAAGTTTGGCGTCCAGTACCAGTACTACTACTATCCGGATTCCTATGCTGGCTCCTCGCCCTACGGTGTTGGTCCTGGCGGTTTCGGCACCGGTGGCCCAAATGCTGGCAATGACCCAGAATTCGGCATCAGTGGCGCTCACGAGCTTGGTTTCACCATGGCCATCCCTCTCGGAGCTGCCAATATTTACCTTGGCTATTACTACGACTTCCAGGTCGGTGGTTCCTACTTCCAAGCCGGTGCTGATTACACCTTCGCGGTCACCGATTGGATGAGCATCGTTCCCTCCCTTCAGGCTGGTTATGGCCTCGATTACTACACCGGTAATCAGTCTCCTGTCCTCACCCACCTGAACGGCCAGCCTTTGAATGCGAACACCTCCGGTTTCACCCACCTCCTCGTGTCCGTGGCTGCTCCCATTAAGCTCACCAAGTCTGCCACTTTCACGCCTTATGTGGCTTGGAATCACAGCCTTGACCTTCGCTCCTCGCTCAATCTGACCGAGCACAACGAAGTGTTCTGGGGTGCTCGCTTGAGCATCGCGTTCTAATTCGTCGCGGGACTGGTTCTCCCGCTTCAGCACTGATCAAATGGTTAGGAAGCTCCCGGTCTGTTCGCAGGCCGGGAGCTTTTCTTTTGCCGTGAGGAGACATGCTCGCTAGCCTCAGCGGCCTCATGGCAGACCAAAAATCCCTCAACTGGAACTCGCGCAACGTCACCCGTGGCTGGCAGCGCGGCATCACGGCTTTCTACTGGGGGCTAGGCTTCAAAGAGGAAGACTTCGACAGGGCGCAAATCGGTATCGGCACGCCGCTACTGGATGGCAATATCTGTAACGTGCACGCGCACGAGCTGGCGAGGCTCCTCGCGCAAGGCTGCGCCGAGGCAGGAATGATCGGCTTTCCCTTCGGCGTCTCGCCGGTTAGTGACAATATCACCCAGGGCAACATCGGCGGTGCAGCTTCGCTTTGCTCGCGCAACCTCATGGCCAATGGCGCGGAGATGATTTGCACCGCACACAGCTACGATGCGATCATCGGCCTGCATCATTGTGACAAGAACGGGCCGGCCTTCGCGATGGCGTTGGCACGCACGAACTTCCCCGGCCTCATCGTCAATGGCGGCAGCATCATGCCCGGCTGCCATAAAGGTCAGGCGACGAGCATCCTCGATGTCTATGACGCCGCCGCGAAGGAAGCGCAGGGCACGATGAGCTGGGACGAGAGCGAGCAGATCATCCGCACCGCCTGCCCGGGGCCCGGCGGCTGCGGCATCGCGGCTTCTTTTAATACCTGGGGCATCACGCTCGAAGCGATGGGTCTGAGTCTGCCAGACACCTCGTCCATGCCGGCCATCGAGGCCGGAAAGCGTGAGGAATGCCTCCGCGTCGGCAAAGCCGTGCGGAACCTTCTCGAAAAGAACATCCGCCCGCGTGATATCATCACCAAGCAGTCGCTCACGAATGCCATGACGGCCATCGCCGCCATCGGCGGCAGCACGAACGGCGTCATCCACCTCCTCGCCGTCGCCCGCGAGGCCGGTGTGGACTTCACGCTGCGCGATGTGCAGGCCATCTGCCGCAAAGTGCCCGTGCTGTGCAGCTTCGCGCCACGCGGACGCGGCACCATGGTCGATCTGCACCGCCTCGGCGGCACCACGATGCTTTTGAAGCACATCCTTGATGCCGGACTGTTCGACGGCTCGTGCCTGACCGTCACCGGCCGCACTTTGGCCGAAAATCTCGCCAGCGCCAAAGCGGTGCCCTTTCCAAACGCCCTCATCGCCCCGCACGACCAGCCTTTCAAAGACTATGCCGACATCCAGGTGTGTTTTGGCAACCTCGCGCCGCACGGCATGGTCTTCAAAGTGTCCTCCCTCAAAGAGCCGCGCTTCAGCGGCCGTGCCATCTGCTTCAACGACAGCAAAGGCGTCTTTGAAGCCGCCGCGCAAGGCCGCATCAAGCCCGGCCACATCGTTCTCATCCGCGGCAGCGGCCCCGTGGCACTCGGCATGCCGGAAATGCACGTCGCCAGCGCCGCGCTCGCTGTGCCGGAACTGTATGGTAAAGTCGCGCTCATCACCGATGGCCGCGTCTCCGGAGTCTCCGCCGGTGCGGTAGGCGTGCATTGCACCCCGGAGGCCGTTTTGGGCGGCCCCATCGCCAAAGTGCAGGACGACGACGAAATCGAATTCGACCTGCTGAAAGGCACCATCGAGGTCAAAGCCGATCTCGAAGCTCGAAAAGCCGAAGTCGTCGAAGTTTCGCATCCCTTCGGCTACCTCGCCGATTTCGCCGCCACCGTTTCGCAGGCTCATGAAGGTTGCGTACCGAAGTGGACGCTCTCACGCCCCCCGTCACTCCAGATCACGCCGTAGCGTCCTGGAAGTGCCTCTGCCCGAGGTGATAGGTGAGACCCTTTTGTCCTCGAAGATGAACTCGAGCTAGATCGGCTCTCAGAAATTAAGTCCGTCAGATCTTCGCGGCATGAACAGGTTGGAAAACCTGTTCCACGTTCCGGGATCACTTCACCACGACAGCGGCTGCGGGAGGCGTGAGAACCTTTTGCAGGGGGCGGGGATAGACGCCGAGGGCGAGGATCACGAGGGCGAGGCCGCAGGCGATGGCTTTGGTGAGCGGAGTGAGGGTGAGGGCGGGCTTTTCGCTGCCTTCGGTGGTGTACATCGCCAGGATGATGCGGAAGTAGTAGTAGAACCCGGCGGCGGCGGCGATGACGGCGCAGGTCAGGGCTCCCCAGTAGCCGTGATCGACGAGGCTGAGGAAGACGAACATCTTGCCGATGAAGCCAGCAGTGAGCGGCAGGCCGGCGAGGCTGGCGAAGGCGATGGTGATGACGAGCGCGAGGAGCGGCGAGCGTTTGGCGAGACCCTGGAAGTCGCCAAGGTCCTCGCCCTGGCCGTTCACACGCATGAGGCCGAGCGCGAGGAAGCCGAGTACGGTCATGGGCAGGTAGGTGGCGAGGTAGAAGGCGACGATGCCGTTGCTGCCGATGTCGAAGCGGCCGCCGCTGCCACAGGCGAGCGCGAGGAGCAGGTAGCCGGCGTGGCTGATGCTGGAATAGGCGAGCAGGCGCTTCACGCTGGTCTGGAAGATGGCGGGCAGGCTGCCGAGCAGGACGGTGAGCGAGCCGCCGACGAGCAGGAGGCTCTGCACCTCGCTGCCGATGATGGAACCGGGGGCGGCGAAGGCATCGAGAGCGCGGGTGAGGACGACGAAGCCGGCGGCCTTGGATCCGACGGAGAGGAAGGTGGTCACCGGGGTGGGCGCACCTTGATACACATCCGGCACCCACATGTGGAAGGGTGCGGCGGCGACCTTGAAGCCGAGGCCGACGAGCAGCATGGCGGCGCCGAAGAGCGCGGCGGATTTGCTGGTGGCGGGATTGGCGAGTGCCTTGCCGATGGCGTCGAAATTCATGCTGCCGGTGGCACCGTAGATCCAGGCGATGCCATAAACGAGCACGCCGGTGCTCAAAGCGCCGAGGATGAGGTATTTCACGCCGGCTTCGAGGCTGAGGGCGCTTTTGCGGGCAAAGGCGACGAGGACGTAGAAGCTGATGGTGACGAGTTCGAGCGTGATGAAGATCGTGACAAGGTCGCGGGCGGAGGCCATCCACATCATGCCAGCGCAGACGATGAGCGGCAGGCTGAACATCTCGGCGAGTTTTCCATCGAGCGTGAAACGCGTAAGGTAGGGGGCGCACTCAAGCGTGAGCCAAAGCACGAGCAGCGTGATGACGAGGGCGAAGCCTTTGTAAAAGAGCGCCAGGGTATCGATCTGGTGCCAGGGCTGCATGAACTCGGGAAGCTGCGTGCCGCAAAGGGGCAGCAGCACGAGCGCGAGCGCGGTGCCGGCCATGGCTGTGTAGCCGAGCGTGCGGCGGGAGATCTCCGGCTTAAAGGCCTCCAGCAAGAGGAGGACGAGGCCGAGAAGGGCGAGGCTGGCTTCGAGGGTGAAGACGGACATCGGGGCGAATGGCAAAGGGCGAGAGCTAAGGGGGCGTAAGGACTGATTGGCGTCGTCCTCGTCCTCCTACTCGAACTCGTCCTCGATCAAATCGGCTGGGACGAAGCATGTAGCGAACAAAGCGAGCGGCTTCTTTATAGGCTCGACGCCAAATAGTCGCAAACACGAATTGGCGTTATGATGACACTTCCAGTTCAGCAGAATGCTGTATTTTTCTGCAAATTTGCACTCGATTAGTTTTCGTTCTGTATTGCCTCGAATTCGGCAAGACGAGAATCCCCAAGAATTTGTCGAAGTTCAAGCCGGGCCTCCTCATCTACCTTTTTCGACTGATTTGACAAGCTCCGCCGTCTCGACAATTCAGGTTCGACTAGGCGCTTTTGCCGTAGTTCGGCCAATACATTGCTCCTGTGGCTCCAAATGCCTTCGATTTCTGAAATCTGCTGTTCTGAGAAGCCCCACTCATTGAGCACCGGTCTAACTTTTTCCAGTTTGGTTTCACTGACTTTCTGCCGGAGAGCGGCACGAAACGGAAGCCTCATCTCCCATTCCTGCATTTTAGCAGCGAAGTCCGCATCCCGTTTTTTAGCATTCTCAAGCAACTGAGCCCCCTTATTCATGAGCTCGTTCATTTTTTCATCGTCTCGTCCCTGACTTGATTTTTCAGGTGTTTGAACGCTAGGCCGCCTCCCCTCTTCAACCATGCTGCCACCGGTTGGAGGAACTCCAGAATAGCTGTTGTTCTCATTCAAGCCCACAGTATGCCGCGCATCTTTTTCATCCATCTGCAAAATTGCAAAGCCTCCTGCGGCGAGGAGTGTAAGCATGCTAATGAGAATGATGCGTTTCATACTGCGGGTCAAAATCGACTTGAGCTAGAGGTAGATACTCCAGCGAAGATTTTGAATTCAGATTTCGTATTCAGCTCCCATATCTTGAAGGATATTAGTAATTTCTTGGATCTCTTCCTGCAACTCTTCAATCTCCTCACTGATGTCATCAAGATATTCATCTTGTTCTTCCTCCATGATTTCAGCGACTTCGGTTCCTGTTAAATAGCCGCCCGAGTCTTGTAATTCTTCAAACCCACCGGCTGGTTCTTCCCCGTAATTTGCTGCTGCGTTAATCTCAGCTTGGTATTACTCGGTGTCCGCGACTAGATCCTGAATCTTATCTTGATCGTCTTCTCGTTGTTCTCTCAAATCATCGATCATTTGCTGCTCATCAGAAGGACGCGTCGTAACTTCTTCAGCTTGCATGTGGTTAATCGACCCAAGCAACAGACAGAAGAAAGCGGCCAGGGAGACGAGATAAGCGGAGTGTTTCATGGTGTGTGTATCGGCTGGTTTCGTGTTATCCTGGTTTGTCTGGGGGGAAGCGTGACACTGACAGTATCCAAGCTCAGGCGGAAACAGAGAACATGGGTTATTCGAACGGTTGTGTGGAGGCTGAATTTCCTCGAACAAATAAATTCCATCAAAATGCTGCGGCAAAAGCAAGACACTTTTACGCTGTGACATATGGAACGACCTCGCCGTGGGGATTTAAGCAGTGACCAACGTGCTCAATTGGTTCAAATACCAAGTCCAATCACGATCTTTAATATCCGATTTCGCGTGATGCTTGGATTAACCGGCAGCGAGCGCACCCTTCAGCAAATTCAGCAGCAGCCAGGGGCAGCAGCCGGTGAGCAGGAGGGTGGCGGCCATGAGGATGAGGGGAAGGCGCTGCGGCAGGGCGGGGTCGCTCATGAAGAGGCCGGTGGTGGCGCTGCCGTGGAAGATGTGGCGGTAGGCGCGGAGCATATAGACGGCGCTCATCACGACGCCCCACAGGGCGAGGATGACAGTCCAGTGCAGGTTCGTGAGCGTGCCGCTGAAGGTGGTGAAGCTGCCGGCGAAGACCATGGCCTCGCCCGCGAAGTTGCTGAGGCCCGGCAGGCCGATGCTGGCGAAGGCCCCAAAGGCAAACAACACGGTAAAAGCCGGTGCGTGAGAGGCGAGACCGCCGAGCTTGCTGTATTCGAGGGTGCCGAGCTGATTGCGCATCTTGCCGGTGAGGGCAAAGAGCAGCGCGATGGACACACCGTGCGCAAACATGAGCAGCACCGCGCCTTTGAGCGCCACCTCGCTGCCTGCGGCGAGGGCGAGGAAGATGTAGCCCATGTGCATCACGCTGGAATTGGCGAGCGTGTCGTCGAGGCGGCTGGCACGGATGGTGACGAGCCCCATAACGAGGATATTGCCCAAGAGCATCAGGAGCAGCGCGTTTTGCACCCAGGGGACATTCGCGCCCTGCGGCAGCAGTGGCAGAGCGATGCGCAGCAGGCCGTAGAGACCGAATTTCTTCAGCACGCCCGCATGCAGCATGGCGACGGGTGTGGGCGCGGTGGCATAGGCGGGAGCGGCCCAGCTATGGAAGGGGAAGAGACTGACGAGGGTGCCAAAGCCGAGCAGCAGCACAAAGAAGATTACGCCCTGCTTTTCGACCGGCAGCGGGGTCAGCTTGGCCTGCGCACGAAGGGCTTCGAGGTCGAAGGTGAGATCGCGACCGCCGCTGAACTCGACGACGAGCCACACAAGGCCCGCGAGCAGCACCAAACTGCCGACGCCGAGATACACCGTGGCTTTCCAGGCGACTTTTTTGCGCTCGATCGGCTCCGCGTGGCCGTGGAGGGCGATCATGAGGAAGGTCGGAATGAGCGCCAGCTCGTGGAAGGCGTAGATGAAGAAAACATCGGTTGTCAGGAAGGCTCCCAACGCGCCGCCGCCGATCAAAAGCGAGGCGACGTAGAAAATAGCCGGGCGGTCCTGAATCTGCCAGACGGCCGCAAACATCACGATGGCTGTCAAAAGCGCCATGATGAGCGAGACACCATCCGCGCCGACGGAAAAGCTGATCGCGGGATTGGCGAGCACTTCACGAGCCTGGGTGAAGGCGAGGCCGGTGCTGCCTTTGGCGGCGTATTGCCAGCTCAGGGCCAGCACGATGACCAGATTCGCCAGCGTGGCTCCGACGGAGGCGGCACGGGCAGGCGCTCCGAACAGCACCGCGAGAGCGGCGAGGATCGGGAGCAGGATGACGATTTCGAGAACGCTCATTCGGAGATGGGATCAATGGGTGCGGGGCAGCACAAACACGACGAGATAAACCACGGCGATGATGCCGCCGCCCAGCAGGAAGGTGTAACCTTGCAGATGCCCGCCCTGGAGCATGCGGGTGGCCGAGCCGATGCGGGCCACGATGGCCGCTGGAAGTCGGGCGACGAGGCCATCGACGAAGATGCGCTCCAGGCCGGTCACCAGCCAGGCCAGACGATCCTGGAACACGCGGACGATGACGGCGTAGATCTCGTCGAAGTAGAATTTGTTGGCGAAGAGCTTGATGCGGATCGGGTCGGCATCCTTGCCCTTGTAGAGCAGGAAGGAACTGATGGAGCCGATAAGCAGCACGGCGACGGAGGTCCACAGGACGGTATCGTGACCTTCGACGTGCTCAGGTTTCATCGCCTGGAGGAAGTCGGAGAAAGGTCCCCAGGCCGAAAAGATCGAAAAGATGGCCAGCAGGGCCAGAGGCAGCGCCATGACGAGCGGCACTTCGACGGCGTGATGCGCGGATTCCGTGCGGGCTTTGCCAAAGAAGGCCACCACAAGCAGTCGCGTCATGTAAAAGGCGGTCAGGGCAGCCGTGGCGGCACCAGCGAGGAAGAGAACGCGGCAACCGCTGTCGAACGCCGCACCAAGGACGGCCTCCTTGCTCCAGAAACCGCTCAGCGGCGGCACGCCCATGAGAGCGGCGGTGCCGATGGCAAAGGTCCAGAAGGTGATCGGCATGTGCTTGCGCAGGCTGCCCATCTTCCAGATGTCCTGCTCGTGGTGGCAGGCGTAGATGACGGCACCGGAGCCGAGGAAGAGCATCGCCTTGAAGAAGGCATGCGTGTAAAGGTGGAACATCGCCGGGTGGCCGGGATGGGCACCGTGCGCGGCGTGACCATCAATGGCGGCCATCGAGACAGCGCCGACGGCCATGACCATGTAGCCGAGCTGGCTGAGCGTGGAGTAGGCCAGGATGCGTTTGATATCGCCCTGCTGGGTGGCCATCAGCGCCGCGAGCAGCGCGGTGAAACAGCCGATGCCTGCAATGGTCTCGGCAGCCAGCGGTGTGACGATCACAAAGCTCACCCGGACGAGCATGTAGACGCCCGCAGCCACCATCGTGGCGGCGTGGATGAGCGCGGAAACCGGCGTGGGGCCTTCCATCGCGTCCGGCAGCCAGACATGCAGCGGAAACTGCGCCGATTTGCCAACGGCCCCCATGAAGAGGCACAGCGCGGCGACGGTGATGATGCCGGGATTGTTTTTCAGCACCTCAGCCAATGGGCCGCCGGTCACAAAGGCGTCGCGAAGGTTGTCGATGTTCAGATCGCCCTTGTTGAGGCCGAAGAGGATCAGGATCCCGATCATGAAGCCGAAGTCGCCAATGCGGTTCGTGAGGAAGGCTTTTTTGCAGGCCTCGGCGGCGCTGGCCTTCTGATACCAATGGCCGATGAGGAGGTAGGAACTGAGACCGACGAGTTCCCAGTAGATGAACATCATCACCAGATTCCCCGCCAGCACGATGCCGGTCATGGAAAACATGAACAGAGACAGCGAGCCGAAGAAGCGGGGCTTGGCCTCGTCGTCCTTCATGTAGCCCAGCGAGAAGATGTGCACGAGCATGCCGATGAAGGTCACGATGAACATCATGCCGCGGCTTTGATCGTCGATCATGGCATCGATGCCGGCTTGGAAACCCGGCACGTCGATGAAGGGGAGGATGCTCACGGTGCCTTCAGCGCCCTTGGTGGCGAGCAGCGCCAGGCTGGCGAGGAAGCAGATGACCGAGGAACCCACCGAGATGAGCACGCTGGCGTTTTTCAAGGCCCGATGACCCAGCAAAATGATGAGCGCCGAGAAAAACGGCAGCAGCAGCAGGATCGTGGGAAGGAACTGGCCTGGGGATTGGGCGTCGGCGGGAGGCATGGAGCGGCGTTCGAGAGGTGCGGGTCAGCCTTGGAGCTTGGTGATGGCCTCGGTCTCCACGCTTTGCTTCGTGCGGAACAGAGCGACGATGATGGCGAGGCCCACGGCCACCTCGGCGGCGGCCACGGTGATGGTGAAAAAGACGAGCGACTGCGCGGTGTAATCCGGCAGGCCGTTGACGAGATGGAAGCGGCTGAAGCCGACTAGCGCCAAGTTTGCGGCGCTGAGCATCATCTCCAGGCACATGTAGATGATGAGGATGTTCCGGCGGGCGATCACCCCGGCCAGACCGAGGGCGAAAAGCATGCCGCTGACGACGAGATAATGGCCCAATGTGATCATGCGGCACCTCCTGAGGTCTTTTCACGCTTGCTCAGCACCACCACGCCCACCGTGCCCACGAGCAGCAGCAGACCGACGACTTGGATGTGGAAGCCGTATTGGTTGAAGAGGGTGAAGCCGATCAATTTGGCATCGGGAAGCGTCCCGGCCTTCAAATCATTCGCGATGGTCGGCAGCTTCGCCGCGCCTTCCGCCTTGCTGGCGGCCTCCACGAGGGCAAGCGGGGTGTTTTGCAGCGATTTTTCCGCCAGTTTCGTGTGACTCACGACGGTCATGATCTGCGTCACGAGCAGAACGGCCACCACGATGCCGCTGACGATGGCGGCTAGGTTTGGCTGCTTGCCTTCCTCCGCCTTGATGTCCAGCAGCATGATGATGAACAAAAACAGCACCATCACCGCGCCGGCATAAACGAGAATTTGAATCGTGCCGATGAAGTAGGCATCCAGGCTCACGAACAGGGCCGCCAGCCCGACAAAACACGAGGCCAGCGCGAGGGCGCTGGAAACCGGATTCCGCGCCGTGACCACCATGAGCCCAAAGCCCAGGGTGATGGCAGCGAGGAGGTAAAACAGAAGCGGAGGCATCGGGGGAGAATGACGAAATCCGAAGGACGAATGACGAACGGGGCTGATGAAGCACGCCGAAGGCCAAAAGCACACGGGAGGCCGATGATGCGAGCGAGGGCGAGGGGCGGCAACCGCATTTTGTGAAAAATTTCACAAAGTCGCCCGGTGAAGCCGCTGCCGGATGTAGAGGCAGGGTCTATTTCCCGCTTATTTTGGCCTCGATCATGAAAAAGATGAGCTGGTCTGGCTTGGCAGGCTGCGGCTGGCCTTTGAAGGGTTTGTCCAAGGGGAGCTTGTTGGGGCCTCCGGCGAGACCACCGAGCAGGAGGCACTGGCCAGGCTGGAGATTCACGGTCGTCGTGGTCTTCAGCGACTGGAAAACGGGCTGCTGGATGTTGCTTTCCGCGACGGTGGCTTGCCGCAGGTTGCCCTCCTCATCGGCGGAGACGGCCTGGATGGGTTTGCCGAAGTTCACCAAGCCCTCGAAGGACACCAGCTCCGGTGCCAAGACCAGATCAATGCTGCCATCGGCCAGCAGGGTGGGCTGGAATTCGATGCGGATGCCCAGCGGGCGCATTTCAAAGGCCGTGGGCGTGGCGGGTATGGCCGTCACCGTCTCCCCAGGCTTCAATGTGATCGGCTTGCCCTCGGGCAGGTTTTTGATCGTGCCGGGATCAAACTCGGTCGGGTAAATGAACTCGCGCACCATCTCGATGGTGGCGCGATGCTGGTCCTTTGTCGTTACGGTCGGCGTGCTGAGGAGTTCCACGCCTTTGGCCGAGTTCAAAACCTCGATGACAGCCTTGGCACGCTCTGGACTCAGGAGGCCCAGGTTTTGCATGCCGCCAGCAGGATCAATTACCAGGCCAGCGGAAAGGAGGGCCGGGGAACGAGCCGGAATGCTGAGCACCTTGGCGTAGAGGGTGATTTGTGGATCAGCAGCATGGGCGGCCGTGACCGCTAGCAGGGTGAAAAGCAGCATTTTCATGGCAAAGCGGAGGCTGCCATGCCGGGAGGGCCCCTGTCAGCAGGAATCTGTGCCGTGCCGATCTTGTCCGCCATGCCGCGAAATTTGCGCCCTTGGTGCTTGAGCCGACGGCTATCGGCGGCATCATCGATGACCATGTCCCTCCAGTTTTACCATTACCTCCATCTCATCGGCCTCATCCTCGTCTTCGTCGGCTACGGCGGACTGCTTTCTTCCGAACGGGCCAAATCGGCAATGATGTGGCATGGGATTGGATTGCTCATCAGCCTCGTGTCCGGATTCGGCATGCTGGCGAAAATGGGCATCATGGGCTCGATGCCGCTTTGGATTTGGATCAAGGTCGCCCTGTGGCTCGTGCTTGGCTTCCTGCCGGTGCTGGCGAAGAAAAAGATCCTCTCCGGCGCCTCCGTGGTGAAACTCGCCATCCTCGTCGGCGCGGCGCTGGCTTATCTCGGCTATTTCAAGGCGGTGATCTGATTTCACCCTTGGCGGGAGGCCGCCGTGTGTGTCAGAGTACCGTTTCACAGCTAGAAACAGCCAGCTCATGACTCCCGCCGCCGCTCCCCCGGTACTGAACCGCCCTTCACCGCCTTCGGTGGAGGACATCATGCGCATGATGCCGCTGGGGCGCTACTCCGTGCAGGCCCGCGTGGGCATGGGTGGCATGGGGACGGTCTTTCGCGGCACCCAGCTCAGCCTTGGTCGGCCCGTCGCCATCAAGGTGCTGCGACTGAGCGATGGCTACGACTACGCCTTTGAAGACCGCTTCCGCCGCGAGGCCAAGGCGATGGCCCAGCTCAGCCATCCGAACATCGTCGCCATCTACGATTACGGCCATCTCGGCAGCGAGTTCCTCTACTTCGTGATGGAGTTCGTCGATGGCATGGACATGGGCGAAATCATGCGCCAGGGCCGCATGACCACCGATCTGGCCCTTCAGCTCATCCCGCAGATCTGCCAGGCCCTCGAATACGCCCACTCAAAGGGCATCGTGCATCGCGACATCAAACCCGCGAACTTCATACTCACTCGCCAAGGCGAGATCAAAGTGACCGATTTCGGCCTCGCGAAGAATTTCGTCAAAACGCCCACCATGGTCACCGAGACGCACATGGTCATGGGCACGCCCGAATATGCCTCTCCCGAGCAGTACGACATGCAGCGCGAGGTCGATCACCGGGCCGACATCTACGCCGTGGGTGTCATGGCGTATCAAATGCTCACCGGTGCCCTGCCGCGTGGCTCCTGGCTGCCACCCTCGCAACTCCGCCCCAGCCTCGATGCCCGCATCGACGGCATTTTGACGCGGGCGATGATCCAAGATCGGGCGCAGCGCTATCAAAGCATCACGGACATGCGCCGCGCTTTGGAAGCCATCCTCGTGCCGCCGCCCAGCCAGCTGCTTCAGCCCGTCGCCCCCGTCGCCAAGCCGAAATCCGCCTCCCACCGCATTCTTCTCCTCGAAGACGATCTCCTCGTGCGTTACCTGCTCCGCCACACGCTCGAATGGGCCAAGCACGAGGTCCACGAGACCGGCGACGGCAAGGAAACACTCCGCCTTTACCGGGAGGCCATGCAAAAAGGCCAGCCGTATGACCTCGTGATCCTCGATCTCACCATTCCCGATGGCATGTGTGGTCGTGAAACCATGATGCACCTCCGCCGTATCGATCCGCAGATCCTCGCCATCGTCTCCTCCGGCTACCGCGATGATCCCGTGATGAAAGACAGCGCCGCCTACGGCTTCACCGCCGCCTTACCCAAGCCTTATCAGCGTGAGGCGCTCATCCAGCTCGTGAACAGCGTGCTGGCCGTGGGCAGCAAGAAGACGGCTTGATGGCGGTGCAGGTCTTCGAGGAGGCTATTCTCACGCTCGTCTTGGCCGCAGAGGGGCAAAGAGGCAGAGGAAGCCAAGATTTCCTTCTGTTTAATCTCTGCGCCCTCTGCTCCTCCGCCCCTCTGCGGCAAACCATGTGACAGGTGCAGCTTGGGATGGCTGAGAAATCCGAGTCAGCAGCTCACTCCTCCTGCGGCACTTCGATGGCGGGTTTCACTTGCTCGACGGCGGTGCTGAAGGTGCAGGCGGTGCCGAGGCAGGAGTTTTGGAGCCATTCGCCGACGAGTTTGATCTGCGGGGCCTTTTCGGCGGCGGCGGCAAGGGCGGTCTGGGCGAGGGCGGGATCGTCGTGCTGCGGGGTGAGGGCGGCGATGGCCATGAGGTCGGCAACGGAGGGCTTTTCCTGACGTTCGACGATCATCTGACGGGCCTGCAACGCGGTGGAGGTGTCGTCGAGGATCTCTCCCAGCGTGGCGATGTGGCGGAGGTCGGCCTCGGCGAGGTTTTCGGTGGCGATGCGTTGCAGCGCGCGCAACGCGGGAAGGTGCTGACCATCGGCGGCCTGTAAGGTGGCGAGCTGCTGGTCGAGCGTGGGGCGCGCATCGGCACGGCTGGCGGCGGTGGCAAAGACCTCCACGTTTTCGCCATGCATCCAACTGTTCGCGGTGACCTCGTTCGCCGTGGGCATAGCGATCACGGCGGAGTCTCCGGCGCTACGAGAAGGCGCGGGCGTGAGGCTTTGCACGCCGATGCGAGCGCAGTAATCGAGGGCTTCGGAGCCGGGAGCGCCGGTGGCAAGCCAGAGCATGAGCGAGACGCTTTTGCCAGCCGGGAGCAGAGCGCTGTGGATGTAGCTCATCGAGCCAGCGACTTCGCGTTCCATATCGAAGCGGTTGGTCTTGGCGTGCTCGTTGAGCGGGCCGTTGATTTTATCCTCTTGAGTCCACTGCGTCGGCTGGGAGAAGGAATAGGAGGCGGCGGCCACATGCGGCATGTCGAAGATGGCGCGGGCGAGCTGCTCAAAGTGCGGCGCGTCCTCAGGCTTCTGCCCCGGACGCCAGCCACGAAGGTCCGCCTCGCACACAGCGACGGTGAACGGCAGAAAGTAGCGGCTCAGGATGCGCTCACGCACCACTTCGGCACACAGGCGGAAGCCGGGAAGAGCGGACGGCATCGTGAAACCCTCGGCGCTGAAGGCATTGAAGAACACACGGCGGCCATCGAGCGTCGTCGTATCTGGCGCGGGAGTGATACCGCCCTTTGCGAGCCATTCAGCGGTGAAAGCAAAGAGGTCTGCCTGCGGCCCCGCCCAGAGTGCGGCAGGCTCCATCCAGGCGGAACTCCAGGCCGCGTGAAACACCTGATCAAAGCGATGCTCCGTGCCGGCGGTGTCCTGGCCGCGCACGGTAAGGACGACCTTCGCATCGGCAGGCGCTTCGAGATCGAGGAAGCCCATCGCCCGAGCGGTGGCCTTCACGCCGCTGCGCGTCCTTCGTCATTGTGAGGAATTCGAGACGGAAGCCCAGCCACTCCAGCGGCGCATGGAGGCAGCGGGCGGCCAGCGTCATATCCGCCGCAGGCACGGCCTCGCCGGTGAGGGAGGCATCCCAGCCGTGCAGCACCAGCACGCGGCGGCTGACTTCTTCCACGGGACCGAGATTCACGCCATCGAGCGGCGGCGTGGTGATGAAAGGCATCACGCCCATCGTGTGAAGACGCTCAGCGGCCTCGCGGATGGTTTGGTGATCATGCGCGGCGGCGAACTCGACACCAAACACGCGCATCCCAGCGGCGCGGGCATGGCGCAGCACGGCGGAGATTTCACGGGCGGAATTGAGCGCCCCCAGCTCGGCCGCGCCATTTTTGCCACCCTGGGTATGCACCCCGAGCGCCAGTACGCCATGGGCGATACCTGAGGCCTCGGCACCGATGCCGAGGCGGGCATCGAGGAGGATCTGCTTGTCCTGAAAACGCTTTTTGAGCGCCTGCGCCAGCTCCAGCACGGCCTCACGCCAGGCTTTGCTGGCTGGTTGATGGCCAAGGCTGAACACGAAACCATCGAAACCCTTTTTCGCGGCCGGATCGGTCGCCACCGCCCAGCCGAGCCAGCCCGGCGGCGAGGGATCCGCCACGATGAGCTGGTTCTTTTCGCTGCCGGCGGTGAGCGTCACCGCTTGTCTCGCGGCCAGCTTTTCCTGGAAGGTATTGGCCTTCATCTCGGCCACGTTCAGCATCGCGAGGAAGCGGTTTCCGGCATGTGCCCGGGCTCCAAATCCGCCTCCGCCTGAGCATTCAGGACGCAGAGGTCAAACGCCGCGAGCGAAAGCGCATCGGGACGGGTCGAGAGATCCACGAAGAAGCTGCGCGGCACCTCAAACTCCACCGCCATCACGGGCGAGCCGAGCAAAGCGACTGCGCAGAGGCTTTTCAGCCAAGCGGAAGCCCGGTCACGCAGACCGATGCAAAGGGGGAGTGAATTCGAGGATGTCATGGCTGTTGGTGAGCAGGTTTTTCAGAACTGCGAACAGCCACACTTTAGGCACTCGAATTATAGAAAAATAATCACAGCGCTTTTCTCACTTCTGCGTCTCAATCAGCGCCAAACGGATCGCTTTCGCCATCTGTCGCAGTTCCTCCTCCGTCACGCAAAGCGGCGGCATGAGGACGAGGGTGTTTTGGATCGGCCGGGTGAGCAGACCGTGCCTCCGAGCCGCGAGACAAACCGCGGCTCCGCTGGCTTCCACGTCGATTCCGGCGATGAGACCGAGCTGACGTGTCGCGAGCACACCGGGCGTGTTTTGAAGCTCCGCGAGCATCTCGGCCAGAAGGGCGATTTTGGGCTGTAAATGCTCCAAAACAGCCTCGTCACGGAAAACGCCCAAACTAGCGAGCGCCGCCGCGCAGCCGAGCTGGTTCGCGGTGTAACTGTGACCGTAGAAAAAGGTGTTTTCAGGCCCGTGGAAGCCTTCAAAGACGCGTTTGGTCGTCAACGTGGCCGCCATCGGCAGATAACCGCCCGTCAGCCCCTTCGCGAGGCAGAGAAAATCCGGCACCACATCCTCGTGCTGACACGCGAACATCTTCCCCGTGCGGCCAAAGCCCGTCATGACCTCGTCGAGGATGAGAAAGACATCCTTCTGGCCGCACCAGGCATTCAGTTCACTCAGCATGCCCTTCGGCCAGAGGCGCATGTTCGCCACGCCTTGGATCAACGGCTCGATGATAACGGCGGCGAGGCGGTTTTGATCGTCAGCGGTCAAGAGGTCAAGAGCGTCAAGACTCGCGACCCGGAGCACGCGATAGCCAAACTGGTTGGCGCTGCCTTTGAAGGTCGGAATGCCGCCGAGGCTCGCCGCGCCGAGCGTGTCGCCGTGGTAGGCGCGGTCAAAGGCCACGATGGTATCGCGTTCGGGCCGACCCTTCTGCCGCCAGAACTGCAAGGCCATGCGCACCGCGCATTCGATGGCCGTGGAGCCGTCATCGGAGAAAAACACGCGCTCCATCTTCCCGCCCGGCAGCAAATCGACGAGCGCCTTCGCCAGCAAGGCCGCCGGCCCATGCGAAAAGCCGAGAAACGACGTGTGCGCCACCTTCCCGAGCTGCGCCGCGATGGCCGCGTTGATCGCCGGGTGGTTGTGCCCGTGGATGTTCGTCCAGATCGAGGCATTCCCATCGAGATACTCGCGCCCGTGTTGATCCCGCAGCACGCAGCCCTGCCCGCTTTCAATCATCACCGGCTCATGCTCCTCCGCCGTCCACGCCTGCATCGGCGTGAAGGGATGCCACGAATGGCGTTTTTCGAGTTCAGCAAGATTCATCGGCCCTAAAGAGAGCAGGGGAAGCCCGACGGCAACCTTTGCCATGGATTCCGCCTTTCCAATTCGCCCGTGATGGGCAAAATGCCGCCATGGGAACCTTCAACGTCGCCGTCAAAGTCGAGAATGTCGTGGAGCGGAATCAATCCTTCACGATTCAGAAAATGCTCGTGGACACCGGCAGCGAGTACACCTGGGTGCCCGAGCCTTTGCTGGAAAAGATCGGCGTGAACCGCGAAAAGAAGGATCTGGCCTTCGTGATGGCCAACGGCCAGCAAATCACTCGCAGCGTGGGCTTTGCCATCGTGCGAGTGGACAAGGCGTTCACGGTTGATGAGGTCGTTTTTGCCGAAAAAGGTGATCTTCTCCTGCTTGGTGCTCGCAGCTTGGAAGGACTAAATCTGGTCGTGGACTCCCGCCAGAAAAAACTCGTCGCCGCCGGGCCGCTACCGGTCGCGTGAGCGGCAGAGCCTTTCAAACTCGTCATCCTCCGCCTCTTTGCTCCTCTGCGGCGAATTTGAGCGTTCTAAGACGAACTACCGGCCTTTGGGTCATCGACGTTCACCCCGTCTTCAGCAGCTCGTAATCAATCGCATGCAGCCGGGGCTGCTTGGGGCCCATGCGGGGGACGCAGTGCAAAAGGGCCTTGGTGTAGGCGTGCTGGGGATTTTTCAGGATTTCGTCCACGGGGCCGGTTTCGACGATCTGGCCGCGAAACATCACGGCAACGCGGTCGGCAACGCTGCGGATGATGCCGAGATTGTGCGTGATGAGGATGATGCTCATGCCCAGCTCACGGCGGAGATCGGCGAGGAGGTCCATGATCTGCTTTTGAATGGTGACATCGAGTGCGGTGGTGGGTTCGTCGGCGATGAGGAGCTTGGGCTGGCAGCAGAGCGCCATGGCGATCATCACGCGCTGCTGCATGCCGCCGCTCAACTCGTGCGGGTAGGCATGCAGACGCTTCTCAGGCTGTACGATGCCCACTTTATCGAGCCAGCGCACGATCTCGGCATCGCGATCCGCTTTGGAGACATCGGGGCGGTGCAATGCCAGCGCCTCGCCGATCTGGGTGCGGATGGTGAGCACGGGATTGAGGGAGGTCGTCGGCTCCTGGAAGATGTAGGCGATCTCTTTGCCGCGCACCTTGCGCAGTTCATCGGGCTTCAGTTTGAGCATGTCATGCCCAGCGAGGGTCATCGCGGCCGCACGAATCGTGGCGGGCGGCTCGGGCAGCAGGCGGGCGAGGGCGAGGGCGGTGGCGCTTTTCCCGCTGCCGCTTTCTCCGACGAGGGCCAGGGACTCGCCTTGCTGGAGGGTGAGATCAATGCCCTTCACGGCCAGCGTCGGCTCCGCGTCATGACGACGAAACTCGATTTTCAGATCGCGAATGTGGAGGAGAGGCTCGGCGGGCATTCGGCCACGATAAAGACGGACGCGGATGTGTCATCCATGATCTCTCACCGGGCGGCTCGCCGCTCAGTAGAGCAGGAAGCTGATCTCGCTGTCGGTGAGCTGGGAGCTATCCTCGACGGCGAGGAGGGCCTCAGTGTGCAGAGAGCTTTCCCAAGCGGCCTCGGTCTCGGCAGGGAGAGGCGATTCATCGAGAAGAACAGGAGTGGTCTCAAGCACGGGTGCTTGGACGATCATCATCGTCTGCTCGGGCTGCATGAAGGTGAAGGCGAGCACCAGGGCCGCAGCGGCTCCACCGGCGAGGCTGAGACCACCAAGGGCGGTGTTTTCCTGCCACCAAGCCTTCAAAGAGGCCAGCCAGCCACGCTCCTGCGGCGTTTGGCGGGCGAGACGGACGACGTTCCGGGTGAAATTCGGGCGCACCTGCACGTCCCGGGCCTGCTGGAGCAGTTGGCGGAGAGGATCTTGAGGTGAGAGCGGTTCCATGACGAGATTCAAAAACCGACGTGTCGGCCTGAAGTTGCAAAAAAACTCAACCGGGAGGCCATTCGAGGCTGCGACCGGCCAAAAGATGGACGTGGAGATGCGGCACAGTCTCGCCGGCATCGCGGCCATGGTTGATGACGAGGCGGAAGCCTTTGTCCCGCGCCTTGATGCCGAGCTTTTCGGCGATACGGCCCGCCGCGAGCAGCAAGGCGCCGAGCGTGGCCTGATCTTCCGGCACGGCCTCGCCGACACGCGGGATGAGCTTCTTCGGCACGATGAGGACGTGAATGGGAGCCTGCGGATTGATGTCGTTGAAGGCGGCGACGAGGTCGTCCTCATAGACGAGCGGCGCGGGGATCTCACGGTCGATGATTTTTTGGAAAAGGGTCTTTTCGCTCATGCGGTGTCGAGTCTAGGCGCGGTTTGAAGAGCTGGCAATGGCGGTGGAAAAGAGGTGCCGAACACAAAAAAAGCGGCCCGGAATTGCTTCCGGGCCGCTGGTGGGGGTTTTGGGTTTTGATTCGCGAGGCGGGTTGGGTCGCCGCGCGGTCAAAGGGGGATGAACGAGTTGGAAAACTCGTTCTACGAAGCCTTACATCATGCCGCCGTGGTCGTGGGCGTGGCCGGCGTCGGCTTTCTCTTCCTTCGGAATGTCGGCGATGAGGCATTCGGTGGTGAGGAGGAGGCCGGAGATGGAGGCCGCGTGCTGGAGGGCGCTGCGGGTCACCTTGGCTGGATCGACGACGCCTGCCTTGATGAGGTCTTCATACTTGGCGGTGGCGACGTTGTAGCCGTGGTTTCCTTTGCCCTTCTTCACTTCGGACACGATGAGAGCGCCTTCGACGCCCGCGTTGGCGGCGAGCTGACGGAGAGGAGCCTCGATGGCACGAGCGACGATTTCAGCGCCGGTCTTTTCGTCACCTTCGAGCTTGAGGTCGCCAAGGGCGGCCTGAGCGCGGATGAGGGCGACACCGCCCCCAGGAACGATGCCTTCTTCGACGGCGGCACGGGTGGCGTGCAGGGCGTCTTCGACGCGGGCTTTCTTTTCCTTCATCTCGGTTTCGGTGGCAGCACCGACGTTGATGACGGCGACGCCGCCGGCGAGCTTGGCGAGACGCTCCTGGAGCTTCTCACGGTCGTAATCGCTGGTGGTTTCGGCGATCTGGTTCTTGATCTGCTGCACGCGGCCCTGGATGGCATCGGTGGAGCCTTCGCCTTCGACGATGACGGTGTTTTCCTTGCCGATGGTGATGCGCTTGGCACGGCCGAGGTCGGTGAGCTCGATGTTTTCGAGCTTGATGCCGAGGTCTTCGGTGATGCAGCGGCCACCGGTGAGGATGGCGATGTCTTCGAGCATGGCTTTGCGGCGGTCGCCGAAGCCAGGAGCCTTCACGGCCACGATGTTGAGGGTGCCGCGCAGCTTGTTCACCACGAGGGTGGCAAGGGCTTCACCTTCGACGTCTTCGGCGATGATGAGGAGGGGCTTGCCGGAGCGAGCGACCTTTTCAAGCAGAGGCAGCATGTCCTTGAGGGAGCTGACCTTCTTCTCGTTGATGAGGATGTAGGCGTTCTCGAGGTTGCACTCCATCGTCTCTGGATTGGTGACGAAGTAAGGGGAGAGGTAACCTTTGTCGAACTGCATGCCTTCGACGACTTCGAGGGTCGTTTCGATGGATTTGGCTTCTTCGACGGTGATCGTGCCTTCCTTGCCCACTTTGTCCATGGCTTCGGCGATGATGTTGCCGATGCTGGCGTCCCAGTTGGCGGACACAGTGGCGACCTGGGCCACTTCCTTGCTGTCCTTCACGGGGGTAGCGATTTTCTTCAGTTCGGCGACGAGGGCCTCAGTGGCCTTCATGATGCCGCGCTGGAGCGAGATCGGGTTGGCACCGGCGGTCACGTTGCGAAGGCCTTCGGCGTAGATGGCCTCGGCGAGCACGGTGGCGGTGGTGGTGCCGTCACCGGCGATGTCGGAGGTCTTGGAGGAGACTTCCTTGATGAGCTGGGCACCCATGTTTTCGTAGGGGCATGGAAGTTCGATTTCCTTGGCCACGGTGACACCGTCTTTGGTGATCGTGGGGGAACCGAATTTCTTTTCGAGGATGACGTTGCGGCCAGCAGGGCCGAGCGTGGCCTTCACGGCCTTGGCGAGCTTGGTGACGCCGCGGAGCAGCGCCTGACGGGCGGTTTCGTCGAAGTGGAGTTGTTTAGCCATGGTATGGGTAAGAGTTTAAAGTTTCAGGTTTAAAGTTTGAGAGGGGATTAACCAAGGATGCCGAGGATGTCGGTTTCGTTGATGATGAGGAGGTCGTCGCCGGCCACTTTGACTTCGGTGCCGCCGTACTTGGAGATGAGGACTTTATCGCCCTTCTTCACGGTGAAGAGGGTGGTCACGTCCTTGCCTTCGTCGTCTTTGCCAGTGCCGAGGGCGATGACTTCGGCCTCCTGGGGTTTTTCTTTGGCGGTGTCAGGCAGGAAGATGCCTCCGGCGGTTTTTTCTTCGCTGAGGGAGCGCTTCACGAGGACGCGGCGGCCGAGCGGGGTGATGGTGTTAGCCATAGTATGTGCTGGGTGTGTTTGGGTTGGTTGTGTTTGTTTGTCTGACCGACTCCCGGCCCTGCCACGAGAGTGTTTGTGAACGGGGGCGGTGGTCGGTCGGAATTGTTGGGGGAAAGGGGGATTACTTGTCCTTGTCCACGACTTCGAAATCCGCGTCGACGACCTTGCCTTTGTCCTGGGACTTCGGCTCGGCGGCGGCGACATCGGGGCCTGCGCCACCCATGTCGGGCATGCCTCCAGGGGCGCCGGCGGTGGCTCCAGCGGCAGCGGCGGCCTGATAAGCAGCGGCGAAGAGTTTTTCGATCTCTTCGGTCTGGGATTTCATCGCATCGGTGTCGTTGGCGTCGATGGCGGACTTCAGGGTGGCGAGCTTGTCCTTGATGGGCGTGAGCTGCTCGGCGGGGACCTTGCCTTCCCACTCCTTCATGGTCTTCTCGATCTCGTAGCTGAGGCTGTCGGCCTTGTTCTTGACCTCGACGCCTTCTTTGCGTTTGCGGTCTTCTTCGGCGTGCTCTTCGGCGTCGCGCTTGGCTTTTTCGATCTCGTCGTTGCTGAGGCCGGAACTGCCCTGGATGGAGATTTTCTGCTCCTTGCCGGTGGTCTTTTCCTTGGCGGAGACGTGGAGGATGCCGTTGGCGTCGATGTCAAAGGTGACCTCGATCTGTGGCTGGCCACGGGGCATCGGTGGGATGCCGTCGAGCTTGAAAGTGCCAAGCGTTTTGTTGTCACGGGACATCGGACGCTCGCCCTGGAGGACGACGATCTCGACGCCGGGCTGCTGATCGGCGTAGGTGGAGAAGATTTGGGAGTGCTTCTTCGGGATGGTCGTGTTGCGGGCGATCATCGGCGTGGCGACACCGCCAGCGGTTTCGATGGAAAGCGTGAGCGGGGTCACATCGAGCAGGAGCACGTCTTTGACATCGCCTTTGAGAACACCGCCCTGGATGGCGGCACCGATGGCGACGACTTCATCCGGGTTCACACCCTGATGCGGGTCTTTGCCAGCGAGCTTGCGGGCGGTCTCGACGACCTTCGGCATGCGGGTCATGCCACCGACGAGGACGAGTTCGTCGATCTTGGACGCGTCCAGTTTGGCAGCGGCAAGGCAGTCCTTCACGGGCTTGATGGTGCGCTCGAAGAGGCTGTCGGTGAGCTGCTCCATCTTGGCCCGCGTGAGGGTCTTCATGATGTGCTTCGGCCCGGTGGCATCGGCGGTGATGAAGGGCAGGTTCAAATCGTAGCTCTGGCTGGAGCTGAGGGCGATCTTGGCCTTTTCCGCTTCTTCTTTGATGCGCTGAAGGGCATCCGGCTGGCCGCTGAGGTCGATGCCACTGTCGGTTTTGAATTCGTTGACGATCCAGGTGATGAGGGTGTTGTCCCAGTCATCGCCGCCGAGGTGCGTGTCGCCATCGGTAGCGAGCACTTCGAAGACGCCGTCGCCGATTTCGAGCACGCTGATGTCGAAAGTGCCGCCGCCGAGGTCATAAACGGCGACTTTTTCGTCGGACTTGCTGTCGAGGCCGTAAGCGAGGGCCGCAGCGGTCGGTTCATTGATGATGCGGCGCACGTTAAGGCCCGCGATCTCACCAGCGGCCTTCGTGGCATTGCGCTGGCTGTCGTTGAAGTAAGCGGGGACGGTGATGACGGCCTCGGTGATGGTTTCGCCGAGCTTGGCTTCCGCATCGGCCTTCAGCTTCGCGAGGATCATGGCGCTGACTTCCTGCGGGGAGTAGGTTTTGGTCTCGCCGCCGACTTCGACCTGCACATGAGCATCGCCATTGCTGGCGGGGACGATCTTGTAAGGCATGCGCTTGTCGGCCTCGGTCAGCTCGGTGAATTTGCGGCCCATGAGGCGCTTCACGGAGAAGACGGTGTTGCGGGGATTCGTCACGGCCTGGCGCTTCGCGGCCTGACCGACGACACGCTCGCCGCTTTTGGTGAAAGCGACGACGGAGGGGGTGGTGCGTGCGCCTTCGCTGTTTTCGAGCACCGTGGCCTTGCCGCCTTCGAGGACGGCCATGCAGGAATTCGTGGTGCCGAGGTCAATGCCGAGGATTTTGCTCATGATGTGTGTTTGGGGGGGGAGTGAAGCGGGTGATTTTGGTGCACTCTCCCTGGCTGAAAGCGTGCCAAGTGCCCTCGGTGGCGCTGGAGGCCTTGATTTCACGAGATTCCAGCGTTTTGAGGGTGGTAAGAGCCGAAGTGCCAAAGGCTCAAAAAGCGGTCCAAAGTGCCACCGAATGGCACAATTGGCTGGCACTTGGCACTTTGAGTCTGCTCACAGCGCCTCTTTGAGCAGGCGGGCCAGATCGTGGCTGGCGGCTTGGCCGACTTCGACGACTTCGGCGTGGTGCAGGGTCTGTGATTTCAGGCCAGCGGCCCAGTTCGTGAGCATGGAAAGACCCGCCACCTCCATGCCGAGCGCCCTTGCCTGAATGGCCTCCGGCACGGTGGACATGCCGACGGCATCGGCCCCGAGCGTGCGGAGCATGCGGATCTCGGCGGGGGTTTCGTATTGAGGCCCGAGCAAGGCGGCATAGACGCCCTGGTGAAGTGTCAATCCGAGCGCCGTGGCCGCGGCGAGGAGCTTTTCGCGAAGCGTGAGGCTGTACACCTCGCTCATGTCATGAAAATGCGGGCCGCCGAGGAGGGGCGTGGTGCCCTGGAGGTTCAGGTGATCGGTAATGAGCATGAGGCCACCGACGTGGAAGGAATCGCGGATGGCTCCGGCGGCATTCGTGAAGATGACACGCTTCACCCCGAGCTCATGCATGAAGCGGATGCTGGCGGTGACTTCCCATGCCGTGAGCCCTTCGTATAGATGCCGACGGCCCTGAGCGAGGAGGATGGGCTTTCCTTGATGCCGCCCCAAAACGAAGCGTCCCGCATGCCCCGGCACGGTGGAGGCGCTGAGGCCGGGCACGTCAGCATAGGAGACCTCCGCCTCGATGCCAAATGCCTCGGCGACGCTGCCGAGACCCGAGCCGAGTATGATGGCCGTTTCCGGGCGAGCGTTTTGGAAGGTGGCGAGCATGCAGGAGGATGGTGGAGAGGTGAGTTACCTCAGAAACGGGAATGACTGACCACGGAATACACTGAATACACGGAAAAGAAGGGAAGTGACCACTTCACCAGACTCATTCAAAAGGTGAGAGAGCATGATCAGAAATGGGCCTGATCCTTCCGTGTATTCTGTGTTTTCCGTGGTTCCTCATTTCTGAATTTAGGGTTACGCCTTCAAGGCATCTGCGGCGGCGGCTTCGAGGGGGCGGGAGCCATCGCCGCCGAGTTTTTCGTCGAGGGCTTCGAGGCGGTGAATGAGATCGGCTAGGTGTTTTCGAGGGTACATGCCTCCGGCGGCTTCACAAAAGTGAGTGCGGCAGCCGAAGGGGCGATGCGCATAAACGGTGCAGCGGCCATCGCGGCCGAGGAGTGGGCAGGCACCCTCGGGGTGAGCTTTAAGCTGGGTGCGGCCACTGGCGCGGATGCCTTTGGCGAGGTACAAAGCCTCGCCTAGAGTAAGGAGCGGCGTTTTTCCCGTGAGGCGGAAATGGCAGCAGCCACTGCGGAGCTGGCAATCACGCGGGAGGGGGCGGCGCTCGATCTCGGCATAGATAGCCTCGATCTCCGCCGCGAAAGGGGCGGGCGCTGGGCGGGAGGCAGGGCGGGAGGCAGGGCGGCGGGACATGCGGTGGGCTGGAATGAGCCGAAGATCGCGGTGAGCGCATCATTTTTGATGTCCGAACAATTGAAGTTTGAGAAATTTCCGTTTCGCCGCCATCTTTGCGGCTAGCAGCACGCCGGACGAATCTCTTCGGCTGCCGCTCCCACCCCCCGCCACCTCCTCCCCGCCGCCTTTGCATGAGCCTGCCTGAAATCGCCGGACATGAACTCCAGGATCTCGTGGGGAGCGGACGCTGCGGAGCGGTTTACCGGGCTTCCGCCGCGAATGGCAAGGCCTGCGCCGTCAAAGTCTTCAGCTCGATGGCGATCAATCGGAAGGCTCTCTCGACGGCCTTTCGCGCCGTGCAGCAGATGCCCCACCACCGCGGCGTGCTGCCGGTGGATAGCTTTAGCTTTGAAAAGAGCCCCTACTACTGCGTCATGCCGCTGGTGGGCGTGATGACCAAGGACAGCGCTGGCCGCCGCCAATGGCAGACGCCCACACTGGAGTCTCTCTGCTCGGGCCTGCCGCCGGATCAGGCCTGGCGGCACATTTATGAGATCGCCGATGCCCTCGCTTGGCTGCATAAGCACGGCCTGCCGCATGGCAATCTGCGCCCCTGCAATGTGCTGCTGGAAGATGATGCGGAGTCCTCGATCCGCCTCGCGGATGTCGCTCAGGGCTGGGTGGGCGGCATCCATCATCTGGAGCTCACGGATCATTTCATCCACCTCTGCCCAGATCAGATCGAGAACCCGGACGGCGTCTTCGCCGGTTACGGCTCCTCGTGGGATGTGTATGCCTTTGGCGTCATCGCCTATCGTTTGCTGACCGGCACACTGCCGAGAGCGGCGGCGGCCTGGCAGGAGCATCTCAGCATCGCCCAGCGGCAGGCGGCCACTGGGCATGCGTATTCGGTGAATGGTGCCGCTTTGCTCTCCGCCGTGCGATCTCAGCCAAAGATCGTGTGGCCACGCCCCGCCCAATCGAAATGGGAAGAACGCCGCCGGAACATCATCGAACGGGCTCTCGACCTGAACGCCTCCGCTCGCTGGAGCGATGTGCGGGAGATGGTGCGGGAGTTTGAGGTGCTCGAAAGCGATTACCTCCTCGAAGAATCCCGCGAGCAGACCATTCAGGAGCGGGTGAAGCAGGCCAAAAAGGTGCTTGTGCTGCAATCGACCGCCGTGGCGCTGCTCTCCGTGCTGTTGCTCGCCACGATTTACGGCTTCGTCACGCTCCGCCGGGCTCAGAACGCCGAGCTGACGATCCAAAACATCAACGACGTCCACAAAGTGGAGATCGATGCCCGCGAAGGCCGCATCGCCACGCTCACCAGCGAGCGTGACATTGCCCGTCAGGCCAAGGCCACGGCGGATTCGAACCTCCAGCACTCCCAAAACGCCGTCGATCAATTCCTCACGCAGCTCCTGCAAACGCCCACCGGCAATGCCGTCGAAGCCGATTTCTCCCGCGAACGCCTCCAGGACGCGTTGAACTACTGCATGCAAGGCCTGCCCGCTTTGGAAGCTGATCCGGCCCTCGGTGTCGAACGCCTGCGAGCCTATGGCAACATCGGTCAGGTCCACATCCGCCTGCGTGACACCGCCAAGGCCATCACCTACCTCACGAAAGCCCGCGAGCAGGCTGCCGAACTCATCAAGAACGGCAAAGAAAGCACTCAGGGGCCGCTGCATCAGCAGTGGTTCGGCCGCTACAGCCTGCTGCTCTCGGACATCCGTGCTCGCGAAGGCCGCCACAGCGAATCCCTTGCCCTGCTCCGCGATGCCACGACGAATCTCGAAAGTGGTCTCGCCGCCGATCCGAAGAACCGCCTCGCCCGCAACGAATGCGCCCGCGCCTCGCTCGAATTTGGCCTGCGCAGCCTGCGCAATGGCGACACCGCCGATGCCGAGACCGCCTTCGCACGCATCCCCGTGGTGCTCGATCCCCAGCTCATCGGTGCAGATCTCGGCAACGACGAGAAATTCATCATCGCCCGCGCCAAATTCGCCAAAGGCATCAGCCAGCGAGATGCCGGCAAGGCCGAAGAAGCCCTCAACACCCTCATCGATAGCGTGAAGGACATGGGAGAGCTCGTTCTCGGCAGCAGCCCGCGAAATCAAGATCAGGCGCTGCTGCTCGCGGAGGCCTACACCGAACTCGCCGAACTCATCGCGAAGAATTTCAGCGGTGCTGATGCCAAAGAAGCGCACAACCAAGCCGTGCCGATCCTTTTGGAACTCAACCGCCTCCTGCCGGATTGGGCCGAGGTGAAGTATCTCCTCGCCCGCAACTACGGCGCTCTCGCCGCCCTCTCGCGTGATGCCGGCCAGCCCAGTGAAGCCAGCAAGAAGAAGCAGGACGCCATCCTGCTCGTGAACGAGATCCTCGCCGACGACAAGACGAACGCCCGCTACCAATTCCTCCTCGCCAAGCTGCGTGGCGAATACGCCGAGATCGTGGCGGACCTCGGCAAAGCTGCTACCGCACTGCCCATCGCCAAACAAGCCGTCGAACTGCTGCAAACTCTCCTCGCCGGCCAAACCGATACGAAGCTCACCCCCGAGCGGAAGATGTGGGAAAGCCAGCTCGCCCAGCTTCACGGCATCCTTGGCCACTCCAGCGAGGCCGCCGGGCAAAAACCCGCCGCCTGCGAGTCCTTTAAAAGCGCCATCGCCATCTGGGAAAAACTCGCCGCCTCCTCCGCGAATGATGAGGTGGTGCAAACCTCCCTCACTTGGAGCAAGGACCGTCTCGCCCGACTGAAATGAGCCTCGCCGAAAAACAGCGCCAGCTCATCGAAGATCTCAATTTGATCCCGGACGTGCAGGAGCGGCTCTCCGCCCTCACCAGCTACGCCTCCCGCATGCGCCTCGATCCCGCGCAACAAACGGAGGCCAACCTCGTCCCCGGCTGCCTTTCCCGCGTCTGGCTTCACGGCGAGCTTCGCGATGGCCTCACCCGCTTTGATAGCGAGGCGGACTCCCCGATGGTCAAAGCCCTCGCGGCTGTTTTGTGTGATTTGTATAGCGATGCCACGCCCGCCGAGGTCGTCGAAGTGGAACCCGAACTCTGGCAGCAATGCCACTTCACCAAAATGCTCACTCCCACCCGCCTCAACGGCCTCGCCAACGTGCGTCGCCTGATCCGTGAGAAGGCCGCAAGCTGGGTGTAAAACCATTCAAGACGCTTCATGCCTCGATGAGGATTTCATGGGCGACTGCGGCCGGTGATCTTGGATTGTTCGAGGAGGGCTTTGAGTTGTTTCACTATCTCGGGCTTCTGGGAGAAAAGGTTCGTCGTCTCCCCAGGATCGGAAGCGAGGTCGTAGAGTTGGGCCGGGGCTTCAGCGGCGCTTTCGGGAAGGGCAAAACGCTTCAGCTCACCTTGGTCGTAGTTGTTTCCGCCGGAGCCGCGATGGTCGAGGTATTTCCAAGCACCACGCCGAATCGAAAGCGTACGGGCACCACCGAAGGCCTGCGTGATCAGGCAAGGTCGAATGGGGGCCGTGGCCTTGCTTTCGAGCACCGGCAGCATGTTGAAGCTGTCCTCCGCCGCATCGTGCGGTAATTCCGTGCCGGTGATGGCCGCCACCGTAGCCATGATGTCCGTGAGGCAGATGGTTTGATCGCTGATCGAGCCACGTTTCACTCGACCAGGCCAGCGCACGATGAATGGAACGCGGTGCCCACCTTCCCACGAGTCTCGTTTGATACCACGCCACGGTTTGGCTCCATCATGCGCATGATCCGCACGCATGTGGACGACGCTCGCCACCTCGGGGCCATTGTCACTGCTCAATATCACGAGCGTCTCCTCCGCGATGCCCGCCTTCTCGAGCGTGGACATGAGTTCGCCGACGATGTAGTCAAACTCGTGAATGAAATCACCATGCGGTCCCGCCAGCGTTTTGCCTTTGAACTCCGGCGCCGCAAAGGACGGCAGATGCACTGCCTGCGTGGCGTGGAAAAGGAAGAAGGGCTTGTCCGGTGACTCACGCACGTGCTGCTGGATGAACTCACGGCTTTTCTTCAAGAAGACCATGTCCACCTCCTCCATCGGAAAATCCGGCGCGATGAATCCCGCCCGGCAATCATGGGCATACGGATGCTTCGGCAGCTTCGATTTATCGATGGGACCGGTGGGCGGCACGGGAATGTGATCGCCGTCGATGAACGCATAAAGCCACTCCGTCGTGGGACAGCAGGCGGTGCCGAAGAACTGATCAAAGCCATGATCAAGCGGCCCTCCCTCGATGCGGCGCGAGTAATCGATTCGCTGCACGGCGGCCCGTTCACCGGAGTGAATCGCTTTACCCGCTTGATCGCGAAAGGTGAGACCAATGTGCCATTTACCGACCGCCGCTGTGGCGTAGCCCTGCTTCTTCAACATGGCGGGAAGCGTGAGCCGACCTAGGGCGATCAGCGACGGACCACCCGTGCCCTGAAACACCGTGCCGCCGCTCGGCACGCGAAAAGCCATCTGCCCCGTCATGAGGCTGTAGCGTGAGGGCGTGCATACCGTGGCGGGGCTGTGAGCATCCGTGAAGCGCATCCCCTGCCCGGCGAGGCGGTCGATGTGCGGTGTGGGCACTTTGGATTCGGCGTTGTAGCAGCGCACATCGCCATAGCCGAGATCATCGGCGAGGATGAGGACGATGTTCGGCCGCGAGGCGGGCGTTTTCTTCGCAGCAGCTTCCGTTACCTTGATCTCCTTCGGTGCGAGCGCCCGCATCTCGGCGAGCTTGGCAGCATGCTCGGGCTTCGCGGCGAGGTTGGTCCACTCGTGAGGATCGTTCGCGATGTCGTAGAGCTCTTCCTCATCGCCTTGATAATGGATGTAGCGCCAACGTTCGGTGGTGATGGCGTAGTTCTCGGGCTTGTCGAGATGGGTGATGGCCGCGTGAGGCCACTCGGCGGAAGGATTCGCCAAAAGCGGAACGAGGCTGCGGCTTTCGAGGCCGTCTTTCTCAGGCAGGCCGCAAAGTTCGGTCAAGGTGGTGAATAGATCGACGAGACTGACGGAGCGATCACACACGCTGCCAGCCTGGGTGCCTTCAGCGAGACCGGGCACGCCTTTCGGCACGCGAATCATGAGCGACACGCGGGCGCAGGCACGCCAGCCGGTGAATTTTTGCCAGTGTTCCTTCTCACCGAGATGCCAGCCGTGATCACTCCAGA
>Ga0209298_10000293_pt1 | contig 33555 bp, 36 predicted proteins | sample S_140806_EF_Meta_FD_187325 | JGI IMG/M metagenome (GOLD analysis project Ga0209298, IMG submission 187325) | Freshwater microbial communities from Lake Simoncouche, Canada to study carbon cycling - S_140806_EF_MetaG (SPAdes) (version 2) | ecosystem: Environmental > Aquatic > Freshwater > Lake ... | reverse complement strand
GGCCGGCACCGTGGTGGGCGATCTGCCGCCTTATGAGGCCTTCTGCGTGGGCGGTGGCAACTCGGTGCGCGGCTATTACGACTGCGATCTCGGCGTGGGGAAGAGTTTCGGTGAGGCCACAATCGAATACCGCTTCCCCCTGTTCAGCATCGTGAGCGGTGAGCTGTTCATCGATGGCGGCACCACCTTCGGCAGCCAGAGCAATGTGCCCGGCAACCTCGGCCCGCTGCTGGGCAAACCGGGGGAGGGCTTCTCCGTGGGCACCGGCGTGATCGTGACCACTCCGGTGGGCCCGCTTCGGCTTGAGGTGGCCAGCCAGGATTTCACCAGCAACTGGCGCTTCAACCTCGGCGTGGGCTGGAAGTTCTAGTGACCATCTGGCCCCAGGACTACGCTCGGGCCTGGACCCTGGCTGCTGCGGTGGAGCGTGTCGGCGTCGGCCTCCATGGGGGCCTGTCTTGCCGGGTGCGGCTGGCTCCCTCTTCCCTTCCGGGCTATTGGGTGGGCTGGCTGGATAACCCCTCCAGGCGGCTTCAGCGCCTGGAGCCTGCCCAGGTGAGCGATACACGCCTCTGCACGACTCTTCAGCTCGGCGACCGGCGCCTGGCCACCGTGGAGCACCTGCTGGCGGCCCTGGCCGGAACCGGCGTGAGCCAGGCCGAGATCTGGGTGGACGCCGGCGAGATCCCCCTGCTCGATGGTTCCGCCCTGCCCTGGGTGGAGGCGATCGCCGAGGCCGGCCTTGAGGAGGTGGGTGAACGGCAGGAGCCAACCCTGCCGCCCGAGCCCCTCACCATCCAGCAGGGCCTCGGCTTCATCACAGCCTTTCGGGCCGAGGCCCTGCGGCTGGCGGCCGCCGTGGAATTCCCCCAGGCGGCGATCGGCCGCCAGCTCTATTCGATCGCCCTCACCCCCGCGGCCTTTGTGGTCGAGATCGCCCCGGCCCGCACCTTCGGGTTCCGCGAGCAGGTGGAGCAATTGCGTGCCGCCGGCCTGATCCAGGGCGGTGGCCTTGATAACGCCCTGGTCTGCGACGGTGACCACTGGCTCAATCCGCCGCTGCGGTTTGCCGATGAACCGGTGCGCCATAAGCTCCTTGATCTGTTGGGTGATCTCGCCTTGGTGGGCTTGCCCCGGGCCCAGGTTTTCGCCTACCGCGGCTCCCACGGCCTCCACACCGACCTGGCTGCCGCGATCGCCGCCGCCGCCCCTTCGCCGCATCCCCACCTCTGCTGAGTGCCTGAGCTCTTGACCGTCACACCCGCCATTCCCGCTGCCGCAGCCAGCTCCCACGACCCTGGCGCCGCCTCCCCCAACGCCCCGACCGAGGCCGAGCAGGCCGCTTCTTCCACCCCGGCAAGGCCTTCGGGGCTTGCACCCGATCGGGGGGTGCTGTCCAGCGAGCAGATCCAGGGCCTGTTGCCGCACCGCTATCCCTTCGCCCTGGTCGACCGGGTGATTGCCCATGAACCGGGGCGGATGGCCGTGGCGATCAAGAACGTGACCCTCAACGAGCCCCAGTTCCAGGGCCATTTCCCCGGGCGGCCACTGATGCCCGGCGTGCTGATCGTGGAGGCGATGGCCCAGGTCGGCGGCCTGATCGTGACCCAGATGCCCGACCTTCCCAAGGGATTGTTCGTGTTCGCCGGCATCGATGGGGTGCGCTTCCGACGGCCGGTGGTGCCTGGCGACCAGCTCCGCATCACCTGCGAGCTGCTCAGCCTCAAACGCAAACGGTTCGGCAAGGTGAAGGCCGTAGCCACCGTGGACGGCGAGCTGGTGTGTTCCGGCGAACTGATGTTCTCCCTGGTCGACTGAGGTATGACGAGTACAGCCCTGGCCACGACGGTGCATCCAACGGCGGTGGTTGATCCCGCCGCCCAGTTGGGCACGGGCGTTGTGATCGGCCCCTACGCGGTGATCGGCGGCGAGGTGGAGATCGGCGATGGCTGCCGCATCGGTCCCCATGTGGTGATCGATGGCCGGGTGCGGATGGGCAACGCCAACCGGATCTTTCCAGGCGCCTGCATCGGTCTCGAACCCCAGGACCTCAAGTACAACGGCGCCCCCACCGAGGTGGTGATGGGCGATGGCAACTCCATCCGCGAATGCGTAACGATCAACCGGGCCACCCATGAGGGGGAACAGACCCGGCTGGGGAGCGGCAACCTGCTGATGGCCTATAGCCACCTCGGGCACAATTGCCAACTGGGTGATCGCATCGTGATCGCCAACGGCGTGGCGGTGGCCGGCCACGTGGTGATCGGCGACAGGGCCGTGATCGGCGGCGTGCTGGGCATCCACCAGTTCGTGCACATCGGCAGCCTGGCGATGGTGGGGGGGATGAGCCGCATCGACCGGGATGTCCCTCCTTTCACCATGGTGGAAGGCCACCCGGGCCGGGTGCGGGGCCTCAACAAGATCGGCCTGCGCCGCAGCGGCCTGGCCGAGCGGGAGGGGGGAGCCGAGCTGCGACAGCTCCAGGAGATCTGGAACCTGCTTTACCGCAGCGACCGGGTGTTGGCCGAGGCCTTGGTGGAGGCCCGCCAGCAACCGTTGCTGCCCGCCGCCGCCGAGCTCTGCGACTTCCTGGAGGCCTCCGTGGGCCCCGGTCGTCGCGGTCCCCTGCCGCCGCCGCGCTGATGGTGCGCCTGTTGGTAAGCACCGGTGAAGTGTCCGGTGATCTGCAGGGCAGCCTGCTGATCAGGGCCCTGCACCTTGAGGCCGATCGTCGCGACCTTCCCCTGGAGGTGGTGGCCCTTGGCGGGCGGAGAATGGAGGCCGCCGGTGCCGAACTGCTGGCCGACACCGCCGGCCTCGGGGCCATCGGCCTCTGGGAGGCGCTGCCCTTGGTGCTGCCCACCCTGAAGCTGCAGGCCCGGCTGCGGCGCTGGCTGGCCGATCACCCTCCCGACGGCGTGGTGCTGATCGACTACATGGGGGCCAACGTGAATCTGGGGCTTCGGCTCAAACGCCGCTATCCGAGGGTGCCGATCTCCTATTACATCGCCCCCCAGGAGTGGGCCTGGAGGGTTGGGGATGGCGGCACCACCCGCCTGATCGGCTTCACCGACCGCATCCTGGCCATCTTCCCCGAAGAGGCGCGGTTCTATGGCTCCCACGGTGCCAACGTCACCTGGGTGGGGCATCCCCTGATCGACACCATCGACCATCGTCCTGAGCGGGAGGAGGCCAGGCGGCGCCTGGAGCTGGCCGCCACGGTCCCGGTGCTCCTGCTCCTGCCCGCCTCCCGCCCCCAGGAACTGCGCTATCTGCTGCCGGCGATGGTGGCGGCGGCGGCTGAGCTCCAGCGTCGCCGGCCCAGCCTCGAGGTGCTCGTGCCGGCGGGACTGGAGGGCTTCGAACCGATTCTGGAGCGGGCGGTCGCCGCCGCCGGCCTGCGGGCCCGGGTGATCCCGGCCCGCCAGGCCGATGCCCTCAAGCCCGATCTCTGTGCCGCCGCCGATGCGGCCGTCACCAAGTCCGGCACGGCCAATCTTGAGCTGGCCCTGCGGGGGGTGCCCCAGGTCACGGGATACCGGGTCAGCCGACCCACCGCGCTGGTGGCACGCCATCTGCTGCGTTTCAACGTGCCCCACATCTCGCCGGTGAACCTGGTCTTGGCCGAACGCTTAGTGCCCGAGCTGCTCCAGGAGGCCTTCAATCCCGCCGGGATCGTGGCGGCAGTGGAGCCCCTGCTGGAGGTCACCAGCACGGAACGCACCGCGATGCTGGAGGGCTATGGGCGCCTGCGCCAGGTCCTGGGCGAGCCCGGCGTCACCCGGCGCGCCGCCTCCGTCATCCTGGACCAAGTTCAGCAGGCCGCCCCATCCCCATGAGCAGGATCCCCGCCATCGAGACCGGGCCCGGGCCCGGCGTCCGGCGCCCCGCGGCAGCCAGCTCCCGTTGCCGGTCCTGGTCCCCGGCCGCGCTGCTGGGCCTGCTGATCGCGGTGGCCCTGCTACTCACCCCATGGGCACCGGCCCTGGCGGCCACCGAGGAGGCCGTGCTCGCCGGCGGCTGCTTCTGGTGCCTGGAGCACGATCTCGAGGACCTCCCCGGGGTGCTGGATGTGGAGAGCGGCTACAGCGGCGGCAAGAAGCCCAACCCCACCTATCAGGAGGTGTCCGGCGGCGGCACGGGCTATCAGGAGAGCGTGCGGGTGCGCTTCGATAACACCAAACTCCGCTACGAGGCCCTGCTGCGGGCGTACTGGCGCAACATCGATCCCTTCGACGGCGGCGGCCAGTTCTGTGACCGCGGTGATTCCTACCGTCCGGTGATCTTCACCACCAGCGCCACCCAGGCAGTGGAGGCGCGCAACAGCCTGGTGGCGGCCGCCCGCGAACTGGGCAAGCCCGCCGCTTCGCTGAAGGTGAGCGTGCGGGCCCTCACCCGCTTCTGGCCCGCCGAGATCTATCACCAGAACTACGCCCGCCGCAACGGCCTGCGCTACCGCTACTACCGCTGGGCCTGCCGCCGCGACCAGCGCCTCGATGCGGTGTGGGGAAGCCAGGCCCGCCGGGGTGTGCGCTGGCGCAATGCCGGCCAGGCCACGGTTCCCGCTGCGGCTTCCGCCCCGGCGACCGCCGCTGGCAGCGGCACCGGCACCAGCAGCGGCAGCGGAGCCCCTGCCGGATCGGCGACCCCTCCACCGACGGGCTCGGCTGCCGCCATCCCCGGCCGGGTCGGGCCCGCCCCAGCCGCCGGATCCTCCCCCGCACCTTCCGAGGCCGGGGCAGCTGTGACATCCCTCCCTCCCGCTCCGGCGATTGCGGCGGCCCCTTGAGGCAGTTCCTTTTCAATGACACAGCATCGCGAGGCGCCGCCGGCTCGGGCCAAAAACCGAAGAAATTCTGTAGAAATGAATCGCTGAATTGCAGCAGAATTTCAGCTCACGATTCGATTTTGCGGCGAACCATCGCGGTCCGATCGGCGTAGCTTGACTAAGTTCAAGGGATTGGGCGTGTATGTATCTGCTGACCATTCGTGACGGTCTGCACACCCGCCACATCGGTCCCTACGCCACCACCCAGCAGGCCGCCGATCACCTCGACCTCCTGCTGCCCCACTGCGGTGAGAGGGTCCACTGGCAGATCCATGAGCTGGAATCGCCCGGCAGAGCCTTGAGCGGCTCCGAGGCGCTCCAGGCATCCGCCAGCGCCGCAGCCTGAGGGCGTGACGCTGGCGGGGCGGGATCAGCCTTTGTCGGGATAGCCCCTGCGCAGGCCGCTCTCCACCATCAGCCCCACGCCGGCGTTGATCAGGATCAGGCCGAGGATGCCGTACCAGAACCAGGGGCCCGCATCCGGCACCGGGGGAAGCTGTTCCGTTGAGGCGGTCGTCAGGGTTCGCCAGGTGAGGATCCCCTTGCGGATTGCCGCCTCCGCGAACAAGCACAGACCCGCCGGCAGCAGCAGTACCCCGAGTTGTGCCTTCAAATACCAGCGGATCTTGCGGGCAGGCATCGGCAGCAACAGGCTGATTTCTCCAACCTAGGATTCAAGCTTGTGAGCCAGCGCTGATCCAGTTCACCAGGGTGCGCACCCCGAAGCCGGTGGCTCCAGCCGGATCGAGGCCCCGGCCTTTGTCGCTCCACACGGTGCCGGCGATGTCTAGGTGGGCCCAGGGGAGGTCCTTGGGCACAAAGTCTTGCAGGAAGAGGGCCGCGGTAATCGAGCCGCCGGGGCGGGGGCCGGTGTTCTTGAGATCGGCGAAGGCGCTCTTGAGGCCCTCCTTGTAGGAGCTCCGCAGGGGCATGCGCCAAAAGCTCTCGCCACCGGCCTGGCCTGCGGCCAGCAGGGCATCCGCCAGGCCGTCACTGCACGACCACAGCCCGGCGATCTCCTCCCCAAGCGCGATCACACAGGCGCCGGTGAGGGTGGCGAGGTCCACGATCGCGTCCGGTTCCAACTTGCTGGCGTACACCAGGGCATCGGCGAGGGTGAGGCGGCCCTCGGCGTCGGTGTTGTTGATCTCGATCGTTTTGCCATTCGAGGCGGTGAGGATGTCGCCGGGGTGCACGGCGCCGCCGCTGATCATGTTCTCGCAGCTGGCCACAATCGCGTGCACCTCCACGCCCTCCGGCCGGATCTGGGCGATGGCTCGCATCGCCCCGAGCACCGCGGCGCTGCCCCCCATGTCGTATTTCATCATCTCGATCTGGGAGCCGGCCACCTTGAGGTTGTACCCGCCCGAGTCAAAGGTGACCCCCTTGCCCACCAGGGCCACCCGGCGGCGCGTTTCACCGGCCGGGCGGTAGGTGAGGTGGATGAACTTGGGTGGCAGGTCGGAGCCCTGGGCCACCGCCAGGTAGGCGCCCATGCCCAGGGCCTCGCAGTCGCTGCGCTCGAGCACCTTCAGCTCAAGGCCGTGGTCGGCGGCGATGCTGGCGGCGGTGTCGGCCAGGGCGGCGGGGGTGGCCACGTTGGGGGGGGCGGCCACCAATTGGCGGGCCAGCTCCACGCCGGCGCAGAGCCCATCGATGGAGCGAAGGGCGGCCTCGCTGCCATCCGGCAGGCCCAGCAGGGTCACCAGCTCGGGCACCGGCTGGGGATCCGGTTCGCTGCGGAAGCGGTGATCGGCATACAGCGACAACCGCACCGCCTCCGCCATGGCGGCGGTGGCCGCGCCCGGTTCGAGGCCCTCCACCGGCAGGGCCAGCGCCAGGGAGCGGCTGCCGGCGGCCGCGGCGGCGCGGGCGATGCTGGCGGTCGCCGCCCGCAGGGCGTTGCCATCGAAGCCGGCCGGTTCACCCAGCCCCACCAGGATCACCGTGGCGGGCCGGTCCTGCAGCCGCTGCAGGCTCACCGATTCGCCGGGCTTGCCCTTGAAGCGGCGCCGCTCGAGCAGCTCGCTCAGGCCCGGCCCCAGCAGGCTCGCCACCTGGGCGCGGGCCGGATGCTCGGGGTCGCTGAACAGGCCCACCGCCAGGGTGTCGCCCTGCCAGGCCTCCAACAGGGCTCCCGGATCGGCCAGGGAGGCGGTGAGGCAGCGGAACTCCATGCGCAAGGCGTCGGATGTGCTAACCGGCGATGGTAGCCAGCGCGGTTCCTCAGCCGGGATCGGCGGTGAAGGGGGTGGCCCAGCGATTCCGGGTTTCCTTGTTGAAGGGCGGCAGCCAGTGGCGGATCAGGGCCTGCTCCAGGGCGCGGCGCGGCCGCAGGTCGGCGGGCACATCGCCCCAGAAGCGGATGCCGAGCCGGGGCGCCAGATCGGCCTTGGCGAGGAGTTCGCCATAGGCGGCCAGGTAGCTCTTGCAGTCGTGGTCGCCCTTCCAGCGTTGGTCGGCCCGGCCCGTTTCCCCCACGTAGAGGAGCAGGGGCTCCTGCAGCTGGGCGGGGCGATCCAGCACGAAATAGATCGCGGCCCCCCGCTGGGGCGGGCTGGGCCAGCGCCAGAAGGCGAGGCTCTGGGCCTCCAGCTGCAGCGGATCCAAGGCGCGGGCGGCGGCTTCTGCCCCGGCGGCCGGCGGCTCGAAGAGCAGCCCCTGGGCCGCTGCAGCGCCGCCGGCCTCGCGGCGGAACAGGGGACCCTGGTGGGCCGCCACCCGGCCCTGCCAGGCCAGCAACTGCTCCCGCAGCAGGGGAGGGGGAAGGGGCGCGGCCCCGGCCCCGCTGGCATCGTTGCGGAAGAGTTCCCCCTGGCGCACTGCGCCGCTGGCTTCCCTCATCGGGGGCGCCGGCCGGCATCCCGGCGTCCGGGCGGGAGGCTGGGGCCCGGCCCTCCCTTCGCCACTGACGGCCCTGAAATCGATGGGCCCGAAGCCGATTGTCCCGAAGCCGCTGGTCCGGAAGTCTCTGGTCCGGGAGCCGCTGCCGGCGGGGCGCCGAGCGGCAGGTCGGGCCCGGGCCGCCCCGGTTCAAAGGACACCCGGGCGATCCACTGCTCCACCACGGCGGGGGGGAGCCCCAGCCGGTCCTGGAGGTCGGCCAGATCGCGGAACGATCCGCGGGCCCGCTCCCGCAGCAGCCGGGCGCAGCGCTCCGGGGTGAGCTCCGGCAGGGCGGCCAGGTCGCGGGCACTTGCCAGGTTCACCGCCACCGGCACCGGTCCGGCTGGTGCCGGTGGCTCGCCATACCAGCGAAAGCGAAGCAGGGGCAGCCAGCTCGCTAGAAGTGCGGCATCGAGCTCCAGCACGGCCCGCAGATCCTCCGGACCGCTGAGTTGCACGCCTCCCTTCTGGAGCCGCAGCAGCAGGTCCACCTGCTCGCGACCGCAGCCCGGTAGCCGCCCCCAGTCGGCAGCGGTGGCCCGGTTCACATCCAGGCTCCAGCCGAGGGCGGCGGCATGGCGCACCTCTGCGGCATTGCGCAGCGCTAGGGCCGGGTTCTGGGCCAGCCGCAGGGCCAGGAGGTCGCGCTCCACGGCGTCGTTATGGAGGGTTTCGGCCGTGGAGGAGCCTCCGGTGGCGGGTGGCTTGATCTGGCCGCTGGCGATCAGCAGCCTTCTGGCCAGGGGATCCAACCAGTGACGCCTGGCCATCACCGCCCGGCTTCCCGACACATCGGGCCTGAAGCTAGCGGTGATTTCGGTTGGTGGGCCACTCCAGCAGGCCCAGTTCCAGGGCGCGCACGGTGGCATGGGTGCGGTCGCGGGCCGAGAGCTTCACCAGCACCCGGCTCACATGGGTTTTGACCGTGTCCACGCTGAGGATCAGGCATCGGGCGATCTCCTTGTTGTTGCAGCCCCGGGCCACAGCCGCCATCACCTGCTTCTCCCGCTGGCTGAGCCGGGGGACCGTCTGCCCGGGCCGCCGCCAGAGGTGCTCCAGGCTGCGGTCGATCACCTGGCCGCCGTGGCAGATGGTACGGATCGCGGCCAGTTCGCCGCCGGCCCCCAGCCCCGCATCGCGCAGCACGCCATCACAGCCGGCCGCGATCGCCTCCCGTGCCCTGCTGCGGCTGGCGTTCTTGGACACCAGCAGCAGCACGCGGGTGCGGGGATGGTCGCGCTTCACCCGCAGGGTCAGCTCCACGCCACAGCCCCCTTCCAGCCCCTCGCTCACCATCAGCAGATCTGGCTGATGGAGCTCCACCTTGGCCAACCCTTCCTCCGCCGTGGTCACGGCCCCCAGAATTCCTTCTGGCCGGGGCGCGGCGCGCAACACCGCGCTCAGCAGCAGGCGGCTGCCGAGGCAGTAGACCTGGCTCAATTGGGCCAGCTGGTAGGTGGCCAGGGCGTTTTCGATCAGCAGCTCGGAGAGGAAGGGGGTGAAGTCCACGAGGGCTGCCTTGGCGGTTGTTAACGATGTCTTGGAGTTGCAGTGGGTGACGCAGCGATGGATACCAAGCTGAGCCTTGCCCCCCACGTGCGTGGATCCGCACTCGCCCAGCCCGATGCCGCTCAGCAGAATCGGGTCCACGCCTCCTCCCCAGCGTCTCCCGCCACCTGCCTGCCCATGGCCTTCTTCGACTCCGAGATCGTGCAGGACGAAGCCCGGAGGCTGTTCAGCGATTACCAGCAGCTGATGCAGCTCGGCAGTGAATACGGCAAGTTCGACCGCGAGGGCAAGAAGCTCTATATCGAGCGCATGGAGGAGATGATGGATCGCTACCGGGTGTTCATGAAGCGCTTCGAGCTCTCGGAGGATTTCCAGGCCAAGCTCACGGTGGAGCAGCTGCGTACCCAGCTGGGCCAGTTCGGCATGACGCCCGAAACGATGTTTCAGCAGATGCACCAGACATTGGAGCGCATGAGGGGCCAGCTGGACAAGGAGGGCTGAGCTGCTGGAGATGCGGCCGCTGGAGATTCAGCGGCACCTCCCTGATGCCGGGCGCGGTCGATGGGTCCATGCAGCGGGCCAGCGCCATCGAGGCGACGGCGCTGCGTACGATCCGCCTGTCGATCCCCGGGGTTCCGGTTCTCCATGGTTGAACAGCCCGGCTCCGAACCGATCGCGGCGGGGCTCCCAGGGGCCCCAGGCGCTGAACTGCCCCCCTGGCTGAGCCGCGGCCTGGCCGATCTCTTCCCGGCAGCCGCGGCGCCCGAGGCCGCCGCCGACCCGGACCAGACCCTGGCGGCACGACTCCGGGAAGCCGACCGGGCTGGCCGGCCGCTGCGGGTGAAGCTCGGCATCGATCCCACCGGCTCCGATATCCACCTGGGCCACTCGATCCTGTTCCGCAAGCTGCGGGCTTTCCAGGATGCGGGCCACACGGCGGTGCTGATCATCGGCGACTTCACCGCCCGCATCGGCGATCCCACCGGCAAGAGCGCCACCCGGGTGCAGCTGGGCGCTGCCGAGGTGGAGGCCAACGCCGAAACCTATCTGGTGCAGCTGGGGCTGGGCCAGGATCCGGATCGGGCGCTGCTGGATTTCGAAACTCCGGGTCGGCTGGAGGTGCGGCGCAACAGCGAATGGCTGGCGGCGATGGACCTGCCGGCGGTGATCGACCTGCTCGGCACCAGCACGGTGGGTCAGATGCTGGCCAAGGAGGAATTCGCGAATCGCTATGGCTCCGGCACGCCGATCTCCTTGCACGAATTCCTCTATCCGCTGCTGCAGGGCTACGACTCGGTGGCAATCCAGGCCGACGTGGAACTCGGCGGCACCGACCAGAAGTTCAATGTGGCCATGGGCCGGGACCTGCAGCGCCACCACGGCATGCGCCCCCAGTTCGGCCTGCTGCTGCCGATCCTGCCGGGGCTCGATGGGGTGCAGAAGATGAGCAAGAGCCTGGGCAACACCGTGGGCCTGGCGGAGGATGCACTCTCGATGTATTCAAAGCTCGAGAAAGTGCCGGATGCGGTGGTAAACAACTATCTCACCCTGCTCACCAATCTCGATCTAGCGGTGTTGCCGGCGAACCCACGCGAGCGCCAGAAGGCGATGGCACTGGCGATCACGGCCGCCCGCCATGGCGTGGCGGCGGCCACGGCGGCCCAGGCCGATGCGGGCAGCCTGGTGGCGGGCGCTGCCGGTGCGGGGGCCGCGGAGGCGGAGGTGCCCGAGGCCTCCCTGGCAGCGGTGAACTTCCCGGCGAAGGCGTTCTATCTCCTGGCAGCCGTGGGCGTGTGCAGCAGCAGCAGCGAGGCGCGCCGCCAGATCCAGGGGGGAGGGGTGAAGCTCGATGGTGAGAAGCTCAGCGATCCAATCCAGGAATTCGGCGGGCCGCAGGAACTGGCCGGCAAGGTACTGCAGCTCGGCAAGAAGACCTTCCGGCGCCTGGTGGAGTGAGCTGAGCGTGCCCCCAGTGGACCAGCCGCCATCCCAGGGGCCTTCTCACCGTTACAGCTAAGGGCCAGAAAACATGCCGTCTTTTTATAACATGGCGAACCCCTACAGGCGGATCCGCCCATCAAACTTGGAATGATTCCGGCTTATGGGAATTACCTGTGATTGCAGGCGATCTCACTGATGCCTGCCGCCAGCCTTAAGCTTTTTGACGGACAAAACGGAGGAGAAAGAGGTATTCGGATCCGGACAAGAAAGCCGTTATTTAGACCAACCAGCCGGTTGCGCGTCCGTATCTCTTGGGATACAGTGAGGCATGGTTGAAGTCAGGAGATCTCCGCCCTGCGGAAGATGGCGTCTCAGAGCTGCGAATTCATTATGGCCCTGGCTATCGTATCTTTCTAACATGGCAAGGAGTATCTGTCGTCATTCTGCTTGCAGGTGGCCACAAGAGTTCCCAAGACAAGGATATTCGTCTCGCCAAAGACCTTGCTCGTAATCTCTAGGAAAATCCAATGACCAAAACCACCACGACAATCCGGGACCCCGCCACACACCTTCGCACTGCTGATGATGTTGCGGCTTATTTGGAAGCTGCACTGCAGGATGGCGATCCTCAGCTTGTCGCAGCTGCCTTAGACGATATAGCTAGGGCTAAAGGTATGAGCCAAGTTGCACGTGATGCTGGCCTTGGCAGAGAAAGTCTATACAAATCGTTATCCTCTTCGGGCAATCCTGAGCTGGCAACAGTATTGAAGGTAATTTCTGCGCTGGGTTTGGAATTGCATGTCATTGCTGTTGACGACGCGAAGATGGCTGACTAACCAGCCTCTCGAGTGGACAGGCCTCCACAAACACTTTGCTGCGCCACCCAAAATTACTTTCCTGCCACTAAGGGCCAGCGCTCGAAGGATCAAAATTCTAACCTAATTGATAACACTTTTCGCCGCTTGTTAATTATTCTTGCTGAGAACCTGTATCCAACTGCGCCAAGGGCCTTGTTCTCTTGCTTAGATCATGCAATAATTGGCAGGCTAATCATATCGCTGCATCGCAAAGGCCGGGAAATCTATAGTTCCTTTGCGCTAAGAAGTGGAAGCACTGGATGTCACAAGTCCGCCAGATTTCCTGTAAAGAAGTCGAAAAAGGGCGCCGGCGATACCGGGTCCGTATAAAATCCCCACATCCCCACTGTACAATCCCCCAGTCCCATTGCACCGCATGCCCTTTGGAGCAAGTTGCCGGCTTCCCATCGGCTGCTTAGGCCGACAACGGCACCCACCGCAGAGCGGATACCGGACCCGCCCATACAGCGTTCGAAGGATCGGAGGTAAAATCAATTCATGGCATCGTGTCGCTATGGAAGTCCTAGCGGATGACACACCGTAAAGAACTGACGACCCCACAAGCTGCGTGGCTAGCAAGGAAGTAGACAGTTCAGGAGGGAGATTGTCATGCCAAGCCAGCCATGGCCGCTGGGTCGGGTCACGACAGATGGCAACGCCAGGACAAGCCGTAAGGGGACAGGCTCATGCTGATCAGTATCAATAGCCGTTTGAAGTTGAATGACACCCGGATCGACGTGGTCGAAGGGCTCAGCTACCATTATGAGGCCGATGGAAGATGGATAGACTGGTTGGTGGAGTGCAACGCCGATGGCTATTCCGACCCCACGCTCGACTTGTTGAGTTTTCTCAAGCGCTGTCGTTCCGCGCAGTGGTTCCAGTTGGTGGCAGCGGTGGATCAGAAAGCCAGCCAGACAATTGTTCTCGGCCGTTCGGGGCAGTTCATCGCCCCGGCAAGCGGGCGCCTTTGGGCCTATGCCAATGATGCAGCTTTTGCGTACTGGAACAACAAGGGGTCAGTGGCGCTCACCATCAACGCCACCAGATCAACCAACCCCTAGGACAAGCAAATGGCCCTGTACGCTTTTGATGGCACTGGAGACCGCTGGAATCCAGGTACACGCTGGAATGTTTCTGACCTCAGCTCGCTTTCTGTCGATGAGAGGCGTGAGCTTCTCGCCACGATCACTCAGACAGATAAGACACAAAACAAACGCTTCCTAACTAATGTCGTCTTCTTCTTCAACGAGTATGCGGCCTCAGGCATGCAAGCTGAATACTTTCCTGGTGTTGGCTCAGGAGCCTGGTTTGAGACAGAGACGGGCAAAACCTTAGACTTCATTTTTGGGGGAGCGTTTGGCATTGGCGCACAGGGCCTTGTCAAGCAAGCGTTTCAGCGACTGAGAAGGAACTTCTCCAGAGGCGACCGCGTGATTGACATTATTGGCTTCAGTCGAGGTGCTGCCACTGCCCGTATGTTCGCCGATCGAGTGGCTCGTGAATACAGGAAGCTTGAAGGCGCGATGGACCAACCGCCAGAAATACGCTTTGTCGGGCTATTTGATACTGTGGCTTCTTTTGGCAACCCCTTGAATAACAATGAGATCTTTTTTCAAAACAATCTTCCTTGGATTGTCAGGAACGCTTTTCATGCCATGTCGCTTGACCTCAACCGAGCCGGGTTCGGCTTGGATAGGGCCTTTGGCAATCATGTTCTCGAAGTATGGTTTCGCGGTGGCCATGGCGATGTCGGCGGGAATTCATCGTTGGCCGACGGCCGCCCCAATCGCTCGAGGACCAATATCAGCCTCAACTTCATGCTGAAAAAAGCCATTGCTTCCGGAATAGAGCTGACCACCAAAGGGTTGGCCGGCGTGGACAAGCCCAGCCAAGCCACCGACTACCCCATCGACATCCGATCGCCGGTTTCCGTGGACGACAACAATATTCTCAACAAGGCAGCCGGCCAAGATCCATCAAGGAGACCGAAACGTTCCGATGTTTTTCATTATTCGCTCTTGGATGAAAACAAACAGGAGTTGCGACCAATCGATACCTGGACAGGCAGAGCGATTTACTCTCATCCGAAGCTGGCAAACCCCAGCCAGATTGTAATCGAAAAGAGGGATAATGAGTTCGAGGAATCAGATCAACGGCTGCTACACCTGACCCCCGATCTTGTCCGCAGATTTCCCGACACCCAATCGATCTATGATTACCTCTCGAAATGAGAACCAACTCGCCGGAACCCTTTACTCGCATGAAGCAACCCGCTCACGCCAAAGACCCCGCATCCCCGAGTCTTTCCATTTGCCATGCGCCGTAATTCTATATTTGGCCCCTTCTATTATGGAGACAGATGTAGGGTAGAATTTCTTACGAGGGCATATGCTTGGCAGATTTGTAGACTCCTTGACGTTGAGCTCTTTGGGGTTGCCAACCGTCATCACTACTCACTTCTTAATAGGCGTGAGTCTGCATTTATCCCACGTGTACTCTGTGTTAATGGAAGAAAGACCGCGCCGGGTTTCAATCAACGCCACGTCTAGTTTCGTATGCATCATCTCGATACTCTTACACAGCCAGTAAATACCAAAGGAGATGTTTCCCACAAGCTCTGCCCATAAGACAAAGCGTTGCGGATCATGAACACACAGAAGACCTACAGCGATAGGCGCGTAAAAAATCATTATCCATCGAATCCCGGGTATCCATAAATATCTTGTGCCTATGGGGATCCATTTTACTCCGTTATAGAGGCTACTGTAAAATCTTTTAGTTTTATTTCTTTCACTTGGAAGCACTGGAAGTACTTTAACCGTCTCCATGGCAGTACAAGTTGTTACTAAAATGATAAGAATATAAAAGACAATTGCCGATATGGTATGCACTGACAACCAGTGGGGAAGCCCAAAAGGCCTCCAAATAAACGGTTCAAAATCTTTGCATGATCCAATGTCAGAGGGTGAAGGCCAATCTGTAGGGAAGAAGGCAACGCATAACAAGGCAAAACCTGCGAGGTTTAAGAGCCAGTTCTCTAACTTACTAAAGCCAGTATATATTATTAAGCAAAAGCTGATTGTCCATAGAGAGCCCACAAAGATATCGCGAAGAGCTCCCCTATGAGCATTACATTTGAAGCCAGCATGGTAATAGGCACTTAGAGAGTCCTTCCAATCGAAACCTGAAGGAAAGTCGGGGGTCTGAAGCCCCCAAGCGCGGTATATACCAACTTTTCCACCAATCAACAACAAGAAGGGAAAGACTATCCCCACGACGACCAATGTCCATCGTAGAGACGAATAAGAACGTAGGATGGACTTATCCAACCGTTTTGGCGCATTAGACTGTGTCATGACAGTTAAGTAGCAAGAAGACGAGGCCGTACTCAGCCATCAATAAAGTTCAGGACAGCTGCGTAGTAGGACATGGAAATCAAGCCGGAGGGAGGGGAGGGATCTCACACTTGTGTCCAATGAAACTCTATTGATTCTTAAGATCAACCCAATTGATGAGATCAAGACCTTTAGTCATCGTGGCGCTTAGAGTCCCCAGTCAACTACAAGCAAACGGGGATTAAAATCGCGAAGCAGCTTGACTAGTTTCTTTAGGGCTGACTTGGTTTCAACGCAAACGCAGCCCGCACTGCCAGGGCTATTGTTAGTTGTTCTATTATTGTCAAGATGAAAACCAAAATCCCCTCTATCATCTGGTCGCTGGGCTGTTAACCCCACCCAGACAGGGCCAAGCGCTGATTTTGGGCCAATATCCCCGCTTGGATCAGTCCAGTTGATAGTATAGTTATCTGTACTTCCTGCAAACTCAATGTCACCTATGGTGTATCTATTTTGTGGTATGGGCTGCAGACTTTGTGGCACACTCCGGAAATCTGTATAAAGCAAGAAGACTTGGTTACCTGGCGCCCCCGAATAAACCGTGATGGAATCGCCGACGCCATTCTGGGTAACAAAATCGAGCTTAAGCAAAACAAGGCCAGCATTGTCAACATCGCTTGTACGAGTTAAGCGACAATAGTTATTGCCGTTCGGGATGGGTGAAGGAACCGGTGACCTGGCTCTCTTGAGAGAGTTTTCAATCGCACGTTTTGTTTCAGGGCCTACTTTCGCATCAATTCGACTAAGTGCCTCTCGACGTTGGAAAAGCCTGACAGCTTCAGCAGTCTCACTGGTAAACTTACTAGGCTGCGGAGCTAAACGGAGAAGTCCTAAACCTGCTAAAGCACAGTTAAGTATATAACAGTCATCTCCGATATCGTTCTCGACCAACAGCTCTCTCAGCTTTAAGGGAATATCCGCAGCTTTATACGGCTTAAGCTCAACCACACTAGAATTATCAAACAATATATCGCCTTGGGGTGTGCCCGTTTGCGGTGGAGCCGGAATTCCCGCTGGCGCCAATCCATCTCTTTTAAATAGTTCTTCTTCTTCGTTCCGACGATTAACTAGGCCTGCCAAGACTCTGCGAATCCCATTGTCATCACCGTGAACCCAGCGGACGAACTCCCTGGCAGCCCCAGAATAATCGCCACTTCTTAGTCCTCTTAGTAGTGTCGACTCACCAAAAGCACCAACACCTACATTATAGGAAAATGAAACTAGTGCATCAAACATCCCATTCGTAAGTGGCACTCCTTTGCAGAGACTGTTAACGTCTTCAGCAGTCTCTTCTACTTCCTCTGAAAGCCACCTCTCCGCAGCCTGTAGTGTTATTACATCGCCTGGCTGGATAGGTCGATTCAGGTCTCTATGAAATATTGACCCGTAACCAATGGTCCATATTCCAACGGGATCTCGATAAGATTCAATCTGCCCATCACTCCGCTTCTTGTGAAGTCCTTCCCACTTTTTGATTAGTGCGAAGCAATTAGGCGTTGGAGTCAGCATGAGCCTGCTTGTATTGGAATGCATCAAATCATCACATCGGCTACAGGTTGAGTCGAGTTCAGTTGTTTTTCTTAATGAATTCAGTAGTGTAGGCTACTTGCATTGCATTCAGCTCTTGCCCGCTTCTGCTCTGGAGCGTTCGAAAGATGTGAAGTCAAGCCCGTTGGGGCCAGCGTGTCGGAGTTGCGGATCAACTACGGCCCTGGATACAGTGTCTACTACCTGAAGAAGGGAACTGAGTTGAACAACCTTTTGGCTGGCGGAGACAAGAGCTCACAAGCCAAGGACATTAATGAGGCCCATCTGTTGGTAGACAACCTGACGGGGGAGACCTGATGAAAACCACGACCACGACAACTCCCTACGACGTTGCCGAGCATCTCCGAACACTGGAGGAGATGGCGGTCTACCTGGAAGCCTGCATCGAGGAGGCGGATGGTGATGCTGCCTTTATTGCCAAGGCGCTGGGAGACATCGCAAGGGCCCAGGGGATGACCCAGGTGGCCAGGGACGCAGGACTTGGAGGGAGAGCCTCTACAAGGCCCTGTCTGGAGAGCGCAGCCCGAGCCTTGACACCATCCTGAAGGTCGTCTCGGCCCTTGGACTGAGATTGAGCGCCAGTGTGAGAAGTGAGGCTGAGGTGACCTGAGCACTGCTGGCGAGGCAAAGATCCGCAAACGCTGCCTTTGGAGATGCGACACCTTCGAACAAGCCCCTGGAGTGGACAGGCCGCCGTCGAGTCTGCTTCGACAGCAATAGCTGTTTGCCTGCCACTCAGGGGCAGCGTTGGAAGGGTCAAGTCAACCAAGGCATTAATCCAAAGAAATTACTCTCAGCGCAACGATTCATGAATAAAACAAGGCAGCCGAGCTCCTTGCGGCGTAATGTTGCATATTCACGCTCTAGTTCAAGTACAATAGAGAAGAGCTATTGGCTCAATAAGCAAATTATGCCCAAGTCTGGTTAAGGAGAGCAATATATGTTCATTAGGTAGCGACCTGTTTGCATGCACGTTTATCACCAAGCTTATGGAAGATCACTTCGAGACAGATGCCACGACAACAAGAAAGAGCATGGTCGGCGATGTAGACGGCCTTATTGAGAACTTTAAAGCAAGAGTCAAGACGGCAAATCGTATAGGTCTAATTCTGTGTACAATTTTACTTTCGCTCTGGCTTTCGGGCCTTGAGCCCAAAGCAGATACAATCGGCAGCTATGTTTTCGTGAAAACATTACGAATAAATATTGAGAAGGTCAGGAATCAAAGCCAAGGTTTATCCAATGATCCTCAAGCCCCTTCAGCTGTAATTCAGCAAGAGTTAAAACCTACATCAGAGACAATTATTGGCGCAGACGCGCCACGTATCAGCCAACTTACCATTCCAGATATAATAAGCAGAAATTCTGTTATTCCCGCAAGTGAAGAAGCAAGCCAGGATAGGGCTGATAGCAGAGGTAGAAGACTTCTTGAACTGAAACAGACTAAGCAACGAGATGCAGAAAGACTAAAAGTAATCAAGGAACTAGAAGTAGATGCACGAAGGCAAGCCAAAGTTCCTTATGAATTTCCGGGTGGCTTAAAGTTCCCAATACCTATTGAAGTAGTAGCGGTTCTCTGGCTATTGCTTTCCTTGCTCAGCCTTGTATACATGCAAACACAGAGGTCTAAGTTGCTTAGCCTAGGCTCCAGAATTGCCAGAAGAATTAGTCAGACATCTGAGGATTCAACATGGAGGCAAGAGATACTCGCTGATGCGCCATGGTGGATTGCCCCAATCCCAAGCAAGAAAGGCGAAGTCGTATCACAGTCTGACTTGAAAGAGGTGATTGGCTGGCCAAATGACTTGCAAATCTCAATATTACTAGCCACTTGCTATGTAATACTAATCATTGCCCAGGTACGAGTCTGGATGATTACTTATATTTTTGTCAATCTAGATGAGCAGCCTCGAAATGATTGGATTGATTGGGTTGCTCCTACAGTTGCGAGCATGATTTTACTATGCAGCATATCTCTTGTCTGTATATCGTATGCCAAGAGAGAGGTGCCCGACAGAGAGCCATCTTTCAGAACCAGCACCGCTTTACCAAGACGACAACTACTTTTCTTGGGAGGACTGGGATTTATGTCTGCTCTTGCCGGCAGTGCGTTAAACCGGTGGATCGACAAAGAGAAGAATGTTAGAGTTCTGGTTTTAAAGAATCTAGTTTTCAAAAACTCATCTCTGTACAGTCCCCGCTTCCCAAACAAGGATAACCATCGCCGCAAGCAACAGTTAAACCACTCTTCGAATGGTCTTTACGAGAATACCAAGTCCAAGGTTGTCCACTTTGTGGACAACCAAGGTAAAATCTATGCATACCCTGGGATAAACGAACTAAACCTCAAAGAGGCGCCTAAGCTAAGCGCTGCTTCAAGTGCGGCGGTTGTGAGTCAGTATCTAGCCAGGCTTGAAAAGACCAGATTTGTTTGGTCAGCAGAATCGTTTGCATTAAGCCTCATCGAAAAGGGCGAGACTATACCTGCCGTGCTAGTGCTAAGACTTGCCATCAGGCATGCCTACGAAAACAACAAAGGCAAGAGTGCGATCAGATTAGGTGATCTATTGGCTGGCGTGCTGGCAAAGAATAAACTAGTTACATTGTTGGGCGAGATGACCACGAGTAATAGTTTTATTTGTGCCGCATTCTTGGCCGATAATCAGATAAAAAACACCAGGATTCCTAAGTGGTCCAATCAACAAGGCAAATGGTATCAGGAGTTGTCTGGGAGCTCAGATGTGTTAAGGTAGGAGTGGAGGGGTCTTCCAACGTTAGGATACAGATGTTCTACATCTGAGACGGCAGTTCGAATCTCCCCCGCCTCCATAGCACAATTGAACGGCTTTTATAGTTGGCATGCTTCATATCCAAACGTGATTCTATTGGCGCGTTCCTCTAACGATGTTTGTGTTGACAGGGTCCCCTCAGATTCTATCGATACGGAAGATGCATAATGCTATCGAGAGCTTGTTCTCTCACTTGTATTGAGACTAGTCACTGTGATGCTGGTCATGAAGCCTTGAGCAAGGGTCGTGATTGACAATGCGACCTTCCAACATCAAGATACAGAAGTCGGGAGCGAATGGACTTATCGTATTTCTGTAGTCCATGCCCGCTTCTGATCTTGCGCGTTAGATTGCACACAAGATATGAAACCCATATGTCATCTTTCCCATCACGAGCGGCTGAAGTCTGGAGCTCGACCTTAGCGCAGACGCTGTCTCCAATTCTCGGAGTTTTTTCCTTTGAAGTACTCCAAACAACGATGGTTCCTCAGACTCTGCAGTTCCTAGCCGAGTGCGCCATCGCCTCAACTCAGGGAATTGGGGAGATCGGATCCGCCTTTGTACAGGGCATGCAATATTATGATCCAAGCAAGCCAGGGCTTTTCTTCTGGAAATCATTCAAAGACTCCGAAGAACTCTTTTCGTTTGGCCCTGAAATACTCGCAGAAGCAATTCGACAACTAGAGCTTCACGCCGATATCAATCTCACCTTCCAACGTGTTAGCTACCTGGCTGATGTGGGGCGCGGTCCAGAGCTGCCGCTTTGGGTCCTCTCGCGGCTTCCGTTCACAAGAGGAGTCGCGTTTGAGATTGAAGAGCGCAGTGCCACAAGGCAATCTATAGAGGCAGGAGATTTCTACCTTTCCGATAAGGCAAAGGTGGCACAGCAGCATTACTCAACAGGCATGTCCCTTCTTGCTGGTGAAGATTCTGTGTCAGGGCTAGTTGATGCAGCGTTTATGCAGTTCTACCTCGCAATGGAGGTAATCTTGGATTGCCATGTTAGGGGCAAGGCGACGCAGCAAGGTTGCCTACTTTTCGGATCGGAGTTTGACAACAATCTAGAAAAGATCGTCGCTCACGTGTACCTCGCTCGTCACCGTTTCTTTGGGCATGGTCATTCTTCATACCTTAAGGGTCTTCTAGATACCGGCACTGCATTTGATATTGCGAAGCAGAGCCTCGTGGCGCGATGGTGCGCTAGACGCCTTCTGGAGCTAGAGCTGAAGAGGCCGTTGGTTAAGCGAGAAATGAGGTTGTATCTGAGTCCCGGGAAATCAGTAGCCTTCTTTGGCTACGCGGATTCACTTGAGTCTGAGTTTGCACTACCACCGTGACTTTTCAATCTAACAAGCCCCTCGAGTGGACAGGCCTCCTCAGACTTTCTACTCCGCCACCTCAGGCTCTTTGCCTGCCACTCAGGGGCAGCGTTCGAAGGATGTGTTAAATGCCCGCTCAGACGAGTGCCGCTTGCTGATCACCGCCAGCCCCAGCGTTGGCACGTGCTTTTGGCTTCTTACTCGATTTCTCTGGAGGGGTTGAGTAGTCTCTGGTGGGCACGCAGGGAGCGGCAGACCAGGCGGAAGGAATCGCTTCAGGCAGGTAGCCACTGCCGCACCGTTCCATCAACACCGGCGCTTACGATCCGGTTGCCATCGCTGCTGTAGGCCGCCGGATCGTGAGCGCCGTGAAGGTGAAGGGAAAGGGTCAGCCGGTGCAGATCTTTTCGCTGCTGGATTGCGGCAGCGGCTCAGCCTGAGAGGTGCCTGGCGTGCTTCAGAAGCGTGGCGGCGGCGGCGGTGGAGTGGTGTCGGCGTCGCCAAAAAGGCCTTCCGGTAGCGAACGTTTCGTGAGCCGCTCAAACAGGTGCGGTTCCACCACGGCCAAGGTGAGATGGGCGCAGGCCCGAGGCGCCGGAATGCCGCGGCGCAGGCTTCGGCTTTGCCAGGGGTGCACGGGCAGGACAGCCGCAGCCGTGCCGGAATCCTGCCCGTAGTACGGCAGCGGCCCCTTGGGTTGTGGTGGCTGCTCGGGTTCGAGATCGGCGCTGGGAATCGCGTACACACCGAGGTGAATCTCTGCCCCTGTGGCAAAGCCCATGGGGCCAACCAACTCCGTGAAGGAGGGGGTCAAAGCCTGCAGCTTGCCGTCATGACCGACGACGGCATCAAGCCAGGGTTGATCGGGGATGAGCAGATAGTTCCTGGGGTTGTGCTGAAGGCGGCGACTTTCGCCAAGCTCACCACTGAGAGCATTGCGGCCATTCACATCGACGCTGACAGCAAAGTTCATGCCTGAATCCGCCTCAAAGCCGAGCCAGAAGCCATCGTGGGGCGCGACGGCGGCCAGGTAGAGATGATCCCGATCGCTTATGTTGGCTTCGGCTGCTGGCCAGGCGGCCAGGGGTGCCATCCCTTTGAAGGATGCCGCCGGCCGCTGGCCAGGCTGGAGAGCCAGCTGCCAACTTCGGTTGAGTGAGGCGAGCAGACCTCCACAGACGCGCAGGCGGCCCGATTCGAGCCTGGAACCGGCACTGGCGGGGAACGGTTTTGGACCAGCCATGGGACGCCACTGCTTCGCGATCGAGGGATAACCAAGCCAGAGCCATATGCTCAGGCCGGTGACGAGGATGGCCAGCACCATTGCGCCGCGCCGCAGCGTGATCACTGCGCCTCCCTTCGTGCCTTCTCCGGTGAACTGTTCATCGTTGGTGCCGGCTTGGCGCCAGCCAGGCAGGATCTGCTGCCGTTCAGCTGAGGATACGATCGCAGTCCACGTGCAGTTTTTGAATCCAGTAGTTGGTTTTAGCGTTCTTGAAGTTAAGGCGAACTAGATTGGCGCCGTCTTTCATCAGGCTTGTAATATCCCATTGTTCCGCAATGAAATTACTGGAGGGTGGGCTATAGTCTTTTTTAATCACCTGGCCGTTCACCACGATGTCAATCGATGAGTTTCCGACTTGGGAGCCGGCCATCGAGGTGAGGTGAACAAGCTTAAGGATCGCTTTTCTGTAGATGTCTTTACCGGCATACTTCTTGGGCTGGGTAAAGGCAACCTCGATGAAGCTAGCATTGGGCTGATTCATCAGCCAGCTGTTGCCAAAGAACTGATTGAACAGCACCCGCGGCCCCAACTTCACAGTGCAAGCGCCGCTGGCGATGGTGGGTTTGGAGAAGTCTACGCTGCAGCCGGGATAGCAGCGATTGATGAAAGACTTGTCTGTGCTAGAGAGCGTGTTGTTGGCGTTAGTGCCCACGCCATTGAGGGTCCAGCTGGCGGGAAAGAAATAGAGCATCACCGAGGCCGGATCAAAGGCAGAGAACTGCGTTCGGTTGGCAGCGTAACGCTCGAAAACATTGGCATCCACTTTCGCTTTATCCCAATTGTTCGGTGGACCCGCGAGCGCCTGGTAGACGACGGGCTTGTTCCATTGGATGGCGCTGGCGGGGCTGGAATGCTCATGCACGCAGCCCAGGGCGTGGCCTACCTCGTGAAGGATGGAGGATACTTGCTGGATATTCATAGTTGTCTGAGGCGAAGGAATCGATAGGTTGTCGACCCCCACATAGGACCAATTGCCAGCATTATCAAAGGCGACTCTGAATTCCGCATTTTGCAGCGGTTGGTCGAAACGCATCAGCAGATTCGCATGCTGCGACCACTGCGCCGCCGCCTGCCGGAAGGCTTGCTTTTGCTGCTCCGTACCGCGCAGGAAATGGAAATCAAGCACCCGCCCGCATTCCCAGAGTTTCGAAGTGGGCAGGGCCAGCTCCAAGGCGCCCGGCGGGAGCGGCTGGGGCTGGGCAGGAGCCTTGGGACGCACGTCAACGCAGGTGTCGTTGAGAAGGTTGCTGTTGGGATTGCTCATCATTGCCTCACATGGGTGTGGAAAATTCGGTTTTTCGCACCTGCCTTGGGCGCAGGCGAGGTGGGCACTCTCTGGGGAATGGCTGCTGCGTCGGCTCCCTGCTCCGCTCCTCCTGTATCTAGCAAGGTCTGATGGCGGCGTCAGCCAGCCGCTGCCCTCAGCCGCCACTGTGGTGGCTCAGCCCAGCTGCTGACGGATGCGCTGCAGGTACTCCTTCACCATGTGGTCACTGATCAGATCCAGGGACCCTTCCTGTGCGAAGCCCTCGGCGCGACTCTGGAGCCGCTGTTGCAAGACCTGGAACTCCTGCTCGCTGAGCATGGCCCCGGCCGTGCTCGCCTCGCTGGTTTCGAAGGCGCCGCCGCCGTGAACCCCTGCCCGCTGCGCTTCCTTGCTGCTCACCCTGCCTTCGTCGTCGAACTGGAGCAGATGGCCGGCGTGCTGGTAGAGCGGTGGCACCCGCGGCACGATGTCTGCATCGTTGACGAAGCGGTGATAACGGCCGCTCAGCAATGTGTTGATCGCGCTGGCGGCGTTGCCCTTGGCCACGGCTGGCTGGCCATAGGTGTAGAGACCGCGCACGGTTCGGCTGTTCGCCCAGCTGGCTGCCGCCACCACGGCGATGGCGCCGCCGAGGCTGTGGCCCGTTATCAGCAGCGGCAAGGAAGGCCAGGCCCGCATCAGCCGCTCCAGCTCGGGCTGCAGCGCCTGAAACTGCTTAAGAAAGCCCGCATGCACCGGTCCGATACCCGGCATCGTGCGGGTGCTCACGTTCAGGTTGCTGATCCAGTCGGCTGCGCTCTCAGTGCCGCGGAAGCTCACCAGCATCAGATCTGCCGTCCAGGCGAGGAAGCCCTGGGCCGCCTTCCGCTCCAGAAACACGCAATCGCTGAAGCCCCAGCCCTGCGCCTGGGCCTGCACCACGCTGCTGTCGCTATAGGCCAGCTCGCTCGCCAGGCCGAGGGAGAGTGCGGTCTGCCAGGAGAAACCGCTGTTCGCCAGCGATGACAGGCGGAAATCGGCAGCGGTGACCGGTGGTGCTGGCGCCGGCGCCGGGGGCCGCGAGGGCCGCTTGCCCAACAGCAGACCCTCCTGGGCCTCCCCGCCGGTCGGCAATGGCGCCGTTTCCGCTGGCTGTTCCGGGGAGGGCGCCGCTTTGGCCAGCTGCGGGCTGCCCAGGCTCACACTCACCTGCAGCGGGATCGTCCAGGTTGCGAGCAGCGCAGCCGCAGGCTGGGCAGCCACGGGCTGGGGAGGCGTGGAGAGCGGCAGCGGCGGGCTCGGGGGCGGCTCCGTCTCCGCAGAAGGCGGCTGCAGCCGTTCCGGTGCAGGAGTGCTGCCCGCCGCTTGGGACGGCGGCGTGGCCTCCAACAATTGCTGCAGCAGCGGCTCAGCCGCAGCGGCCAGGGGCTGTGTGCGGATGTGGCGCACCAGGCGGCTCACCCGCACCCCCTCATTGGCCAGCCAGGCAATCCGCTGCTCGCCCATCCACTCCTCCCAGGCCCTCCCATCGGTGGTCATCACCTCCTTGGCCTCGTTGCGCTTCGGCACGCCGGAGTGGTGCAGGGCCACCACCTCCCACTGGTCGTTGAACACCGGCGAGCCGGACGAGCCCGGATCCGTATCGGTTTGGTAGTGGAGAAACAGCTCCAGTTCGTCCACCACCTGGTTGTTGCGGATCGCCAGCTGCTTGGGCTCACCATTGGGGTGCTGAATGATGTTCACCGTCTCCCCCACCAGCAGCTTGCCGGTGTCCGCAATCAAGGGCAGCCAGCCATAGGAGGCCAGATCCGGATCGTCGGCCACGGCCACCAGGCTGTAGTCGAGCTCGGCATCGCTGAGAAACAGTTGCTCTGGCGCCAGGGCAAACAGGCGACTGGCCTGGATCGCTCCGGTTTCGTTCTCCTGGTAGTTGAACTCCACCAGCGAATGGCCAGCCTCCACGGCGCTGGGCAGCACGTGATGGTTGGTGAGCAGCAGCCTTGGCGACACCAGAAAGCCGGTGCCGAATCCGAGATCACCGCCGTGCTCGCTGCGGATCCGGACCCGGCCCACTGCCCGCGCCACCCGCAGCCCCTGCTCGAAGAAGCGCAGGCCAAGCAGATCGTTGCTGTCCAGCACCCGCTCCAGGCCGCGGGGGAAGCTTCTCGAGCTTTGGCCTGGCCCGATCGCATCAAACTTCAGACCCTCGCGGGTGATGGTGTCCACCCGGTCTGGCTCTGCATGGAGGCGCTGCAGCCGTTGGGCCAGCAGCTCGGGGGTGTTGGCGGCGATGGCGAGGATGTCGCCGCGCTCAATGTGGGCGAGGTTGGCCTGTCGCTCCTGCTCACGCGCCGCGAAACGCTGCTCCGTTTCCGGGATGACACTCAGGATCGTCATAGCGAGGAGGGCCTTGGATCCCCAAGCTAGAACTGACTGGCTGATGCGTCCTCACCCCAAGCTCGCTGTACGTCAACGCGGCTGATCGTGCTCGTCCTTACCCCTGCGGTGGAGCGCCCTGGCCCCTGCCTGCTGGCGCCTTCCTGTTGTCCTCGCCGCCACGCCGTTGCTGGCATGGCTGCCCTTGGCGCTGTGATCTGCTGTGTTTCGGCAGCATGGGCGCCGCCGTCCCGCCGGCTGAAGGCTCCACCCACGCCGCAACCCTCAGCGATGGCCGCGTGATGCTGCAGGGCTTCTATTGGGAGTCGTAACGCCACGGCCTGCTGCCCGGCAGCGGCAGGCGGCGCTGGTACGAGATCGTGCGCGAGAAGGCCGGAGCCATTGCCGAGGGGGGCTTCGCTCTGGTGTGGCTGCCGCCGCCCTCCTTCGACGACGAATGCAGCGCCGGACAACCCGAAGCAGCTCTTCAACCTCAGCAACAGCTATGACGATGCCCTGCAGCAGCGCCACCGGCAGGGCCCGCTGTTGCAAGCGGGCGTGGAGCCGGTGGCCGATCTGATACTCACCCACCGCGACTGCAGCGCCGGCCTGGCCGATTTCCGCAACCCTGCCTGGGGCCCTTGGGCGGTGTGCCGCACCGATGAAGCCTTCAGCCGCCCTGAATCGGGCCTGGCCGCCACACCCAGCGGGGCGCGCGGGCCCTGCGAGGAGAGCGTGCCCTACCGCGCCGGCGGCACCTACAACTACCCCTCCTTCCGCGATCTCAACCACAGCGATCCGCGGGTACGGGGCGACAACCTGCGCTTCCTGCTTCAGCTGCGCTCACTCGGCTGCCGCGGCTGGCGCTACGACATGGTGCACGGCTACAGGGCACGCTGGATCGCTTGCTACAACGATGTTTTATCTCAGCAGGTTAGTCAGCCGAGATGCTAAACGAGCTGCTGCTTCAAGAGCTGTACGAAGCTGGCGCAGAAAGTGGTCTTGTTGATCCTCCCATCGTTATCGACTGCAGTGAAGGCACAGTGGCCTGAGGCGACTCCACTCCGTAACGGATGCCGCCAGTGGAGTTTGGCTACATTCTAGATTGGCTGCCATTAGGAGGAAACTTGATGCGAATCCCCGCGCTATCTGGCGGTCTCGCTACGGTCTTGATCTGCTGGGCAAGCCTGGTCGCTCCCTCCCAGGCTCAATACGCTCCAAGATGTCTGCTCAACGGGGTCAGGATCTTTTGCGCCATCACAAGCTTTGGACGCGCTGAGGGCACCTGGCAGAAAACTACGGTTGTTACGGCGGACGACCGGCGAATCGATCTGCAGGTAAACGAAAGCACCTGCCGAAAAGAGGGGGACGATAAATTCTGTCTTGCCAGGATCACCATGCGCGATTCAAGGGGATCTGGGAGTTCTCAAGGTTTCTATCAGCTGCATCGTTCGGAAGCAGGGGTGAGCCACCGCTACTTAGCAGGAGCATTGGTTCTCACCTATTACTTCATGGATTAACGAAAGGCATGCCGAAAATGCCCGGCTAAGCTGGGGTTAATTCGCTCGAGTGATGGCCCGCTGTGCGTTTCAGCTTTCGATAGCTTTGGCATAGGCCTTGGCGATGGCTGCAATGTCCTGAGCCCGATCCAGGCCATTGATGATCTTGCGGGCGGAGACGAAATCGCTGCCGATGAAGTCATCGAGCTTCAATGAGGTGAAGGAGCCGTCACGCATACCCTGGACAAGGATCTGCGCCCCCACATCAGGTCGAGAGGCAAGTTCGGGCTTGCCGACAAGGTCGAGCCCAAGGCGCTTCCCCCAACGGGTGTAGTTGGTGCGGCCTGTAATCTGGACGAAGCCCCGTCCCTTGTAGCGACGTCCATCCCCAGGGCGAATGTTGCCAAGATCCAGTCGACCTTCGTAGGCATCGCCGCTGGCCAGTTCGATCATAAATCGGCCGAAATGGGATTCGTGCTCTGCCGTGGCGAATACATAGGCAATTTGCTTGCGGTTAATTACACCACTAGCCAAGCATTGAGCAAGAACCAGAGGCAGATTCTGCTGGGCGAAGGGACGGATTTCCGGGGGGCATTGCGCTTTGGCGAGAATGGTGTCGACATCAGGAAAGCCACTGGGCATCCCTGGAGAGGCCTCGGCTTCACGACTGATGATTTTGATCGCTTCCGGCTTCACCTTCAACAGTTCAGCCCAGGTATCGCGGTCGACAACTCCCGTAATCTGAAGTCCAGAAGGAACAAAACGACTCCGCTGCGAATCGGCGGGACGGAGACGTTGGAAGGATTGCACTGCCGCTTCTGTGACAGATCCGAACTGACCGTCAATTGGGGCATCTTTCGGCAGTACCCCCCAGTTTCGCAGGATGGTTTGTAGAACCTCCACTTCGTCTTTGAGATGTTGCAGTTTACCTATGCCGTCATTCCGCCTCAAATCCACCCTTTCGATCGAGCCAGCCGGGATTGAGGCTGTTGCAATCGTAGACGGGGTGGGAGCCACGGGCTGGGATTTGTCGCGCAGGGCCTTCAGCGTGTTCGGGCCGACCTGACCATCCACGGATAGGCCTTCGCGTAACTGAAATGTTTCCACCGCTTTGGCTGTCGCTGGGCCATACACCCCGTCAACCTGGTCTTCTTCAGAGGTTTGGCGGAGAAGACCCTCGCCGACCAGAAGACGCTGAACGGCGCTGACATCTTCACCCTTTATCGGTGGGGACTGCAGCTTGATAATTCGGGTGGGATCCGTCGTGATCGGAGCGGGACCCGCGGGTATGGCCGGGGGGGAGACGGGGGTGCTTCCGGCGATGACCGGAAAACCGTCGGCTGGCGAACGGTCGAGGCGAGCGGCTGTCTCGTCACCGTAGCGGCCGTCGACATCGATAAGATCGGTTGGATTGTGTCGATTCCAGAGAGTCTGAAAAGCCTTCAAGCCGATCTCGCCGATATCGTCGCGAACCCCACCGCCAACATAGGTGAAATGCACCTCGTCACCCTGGCCGAACCAGTCCCAATTCTCCTGCTCAAGAGCCTGTCGCCATGCTGCGAAATCAGGGGTGTCGATCGCGTATCCGTCTTCGTGATTACTACGGCCTGGTGTCGCGGCTATGGAAACGCAATTGGATCCCTGCCAGCTAAAGAGAATATGTTGTTGGACTACGCTTCGAAAGCAAGAATTGATGGCCAGCGCTACCCCACGCCGGGCGATGCTTTTGGCCAGAGCTTGTTTGGAGCGGGGCTGCAGGAAAAAGTTCACCGTTGCTTTGTCGCCTCTAACGTTTAAGTCGTCTATCCCAACCAGGACGCCGCCAGGAATGATGCGATTCATCTCTTCGATGATCTGCAGGCTGAGGCCTCTTACCCCGGCCGTGCTGCAGATTGAACGATCCCTACGGATGATGTCTTTGACGGTAGGCATGGTGAACAATCCAGAGGGCGACTTGAACTTTTGCCGTTATGGTAAGTTCGGCCCCCAGAATCCCCCCAGGGCCTTCATCAAAGTACATGCTGGCAGCCTGTGTAGCCCTTGAGTTCTGGGCTGCTATGCACGGCTAATTATTCACTCAGAGCAGTATCCCAAGTAACCCTTCAGTGGCGGACGGCAGGTCAGTCGCAGCGGGATCATGATTCTGTTCCCATTGCCCAGGTGGGTAAGAATGACGTTTCCTTGCACTAATACTTCGCGGCGCCACAGGCCACCCAGGCGATCTTTGAGAATGGCTTCATTGCCTGCTTCAGGCTGCTTCGCTATTTTATACTCCATACGAATACCATCCTTCCAGGTAATGCGGAGACCATCGACTAGCTGTTCATCTCTACAGCCGATGACCTGGAGATTGAATTCGCAATCTTTCCACTGATCCCGTGCGATTTGCGGAGGCAGGGTTGTGGGTTCCTGCCCTGTTCCGGGTTTGGCTGTTGCTGCGCCTTGACTGGCGGCCCCCATAAGGATCAGCGCCGTCCCGAGGGAGAGCAGTCGCTGCTGAACGCGAGTGGAGGGCTCCGTGGCATCCATTCTTCCGCACGTTCTGCGCATGGTCAGCTGCTGAGTGTGCTGGCACCGTTGCATGGTTGTGGAAGCCGTGCATCACCTGAGAGATTCTGGCACTCGGAACCCGCCAGTGCCCATATGGTTGAAGAAGATCCGGACCCCCCCGCTCCAGGGCCGTCTGAAAGTCCGTCATAGGATGGCTGCTGTGGCCATGCTGGGATCGGTTATCGCGACTGCTCCCGTCCATTGGCCGACCCCGCTGCCACTGCTGATCTGATCGCCTTTCTTCAGGCTTTGCCGGACGGGCGTAAGCGCTGAGGTAGAGAATTGAGTGACCGGCTTCGCTGGCATGAATGGATTTAGCCGCAGATGCTATTTTCATCGCATAGGCTTTGTGAGTTGCTCCACGGAATAAGTTGTTCACGCAGAATATAGCGATGCGGGCCTATCGTGGAATAGACTATGCATAGGACTTTCTGGCGACAGAAGCCCGAGCTTCAGCATAATTGTGACACTGGTATCAGTTATGGGAATCGAATTGAATGCAAGCGTTAAAGGGAAGTCGAAGGCTGCATGCTATTTGTTATGAAGCGGAGGGCTGCGGACGTTTCCTGTGGGCAAGCGACACTTCGAACAACCCCTTCGAGTGGACAGGCCGCCTCCGCCTCTCAGCTTCGCCGCCCCAGCCTCCTTGCCTGCCACTCAAGGGGAGTGTTCGCCAAGAGAAACGAAGATGAAGCGCGCAGCCAGTATTGAAGCATTGTTGAAGAAGGGTAACGCCGACTTCAAGGAACTTCGTTCGGAATACGACGCCTCGCTTCACGAGAAACACGTGCGGGAAGACCTGAAGGTCTCAATCAAGAATATTTTCGAGAACCTTCGATCATGTCTTGACTACATTGCTCACGACATCTTTGAGGCCCACTGTTCGACGCACACCAAGCCGAAACGGCTCTATTTTCCAATTCGACAGACTGCCGCAGAGTTCACAAACGCGATCAACAAGGATTACCCGGACCTTGGTGTGCGGGCTAAACCGGTCGTTGACGTCTTGGATTCCGTACAACCGTATCGCGATCCGTGGCTGGGCAACTTCAACAAGCTAAACAACCACAACAAACATCAAGATCTTGTTGAACAGACTCGGACAGAATCCCGACGTGTGACTGTTTCGCGCGGTCAAGGCTCAGTATCATGGGGACCTGGTGTCACATTCGGGGGTGGCGTGTCTGTCATGGGAGTTCCGATAGACCCGAACACTCAAATGCCCTTCCCGAACACTGTCGCCAAAACCGAAGTTGTTGTGTGGGTGGATTTTCGCTTCAAGGAAGTCGACCAACCGGTCCTGTCGTTCCTCGAACGTTCGTTGGAGAACGTCGAGAGGCTGTATCGAGACCTGAAGCCGCTCGTATAATAGCGAACCATCGCATGCACGGGAGCGGCGGTGGCCAGCTAATTTTGAATTCAACATCACCTCCCGCCGCCCCGTGATGCGGGTCGTTCGAAGGATCGGCAGCCTAAAGCCTTCTGAGTACACAGGCCGGCAGGTTCAATCAACAAGTGCAGTAGAGTAGGGTACGAACATGTCACCAACGGCGCATTCTACCGATTGCTTATAATTTTGAAGTGAAGATATCCTGATTTTGCTGTCACATATCAAGTGACAGGCCTCGGGGCTCGGGATCAGGCTTTTGTTTCGCGGTGAACGGTGATAGTCGCACCCGTATAAGACAACAGTAGTCTCCGAGGCTATTCCGATAACCACTGCCATAACAGGGTTCTGGCCATGCTGACAGCCGGGTTCCTGGGTTTTATGCTGCAAGTGGAGCCGTAAAAGGGTTTTTATGCGGATCCGCCCATTCAGCGTGCGAAGGATCACAGACCAAAATATGAGGCATTACCTCTGTTATCAGCTGCGATCAGGATTATTCATACTCCGAGACCTCAACCCACCGAGCAGTGGTAAGCAACAAATGAGGCCCAGCAACTCCCGGCGGCCGTTCTCGTTCACCCCCATGGCGACGACGACAGCGCGGGAGCAGACCTGTTGAGCCTTGCCCAGCTGCCCCTTGAGGTCGGTGGCATCGAGGTAGACGTAGGCGTAGCCGCTGCCCTCCAGTGGCCGATTCAGGAAGGCCTGCACCTGCTGGTCGATCTCCTGACAAATGCGACTCACCTGCGACTTGGAGATGCCGCTCTCGGAACCCAGGGCGGCGACCAAGGCATCAACCTTGCGGGTGGAGACGCCGTTGATGTAAGCCTCCATGATCACCGCGTACAGGGCTTGATCGATCCGGCGGCGGGGCTCCAGGATCGAGGGGATGAAGCTGCCGGCTCTCAGTTTGGGGATCTGAAGCGCGAGATCACCCACCTGGGTGGTGAGGGTGCAGGAGCGGTAGCCGTTGCGATACCCCAGGCGCTCGTCGGTGCGCTCATGACGGTCAGCACCAAGGAAGGCGGCAACCTCCAGCTCGATCAGCTGCTGCAGGCCATGGCGGGCCAGCTCAGGGATCAGTTCCCCGGCGCTGCTGCCATCGAGCAGCGAGGCCAGCTCAGGTGCGGCACAGTGGGTTTTGGGCATGGTTCGTGTGGTTGATGTAGGTCTCGAACCAGGGAAACGGGCCTGCCCACCCCTTGCAACGCCAGCCCTGGAGCCAGCCGCCCGAGGTGCGCTGTTCACCCCGGCTACGCCGGGGTGAGGGTGCCGGGGGAATTACACCACTGCTGGGGAAGCCAGCGGCCAGAACTCTGATTGCCCTCGATGGCTTCCGTTACCAAGACATCGCTCTGATGCAGTTCCTGCAGGCATAGATTCATCACCGAGAAAATACTCTTAAGCTATGTTACGATTCGACTTAAGACCACATGGTGAATCCTATAAACATCCGATATTGACCTCATGATGAATTTAAGACCATGAGCACTTCATCTCTAACGTCAAACCACCTTGAAGCTCTCAAGCTGGTCAAAGACTGGAGTAGTGGTCTTATTATAGTTCAAAGCGCTGCGATTGGGGTCATTGGTACTTTTCTTAAGCAACCTCCCACCGGCATGTACGGAGTGTTGACTGCTTCACTGTTGACATCACTGATATCCTCAATCGTGGTCGGGGCCGTTTGGGTGGTTGGCGCTATTCCATACATTGCTCAGGAATTGCCATCACTTCTGCAAAGTAATCCTAAATTTAGCATCTATGCGCAAAGGGGCGGCAAGAAAGGGGATCGAACGTTGGGGACTATGTGCGAGATTCAAATTTTTTTATTTGTTTCGAGCTTGATTCTTTTTAGCCTGTTTGTTTTCTTTGCTCCTCCAGGTAGTGAATAGCCCCAGGTTAAGGTGGTTGATTTATTCTGGATCTGGGCCATCGGTGACTTTCAGGAAAGGTGTCACTCCTTAGCTGCCTTTCAGGCAGCTTGGATTAATGGTAGCGCCTGATTGGATTGGTGGCCTTCTGGTGGCTTGTTGATCCACACCACTACTGGTTGGCGCCAGCAGCGAGTGGATTGGCTCCAGCGTTTTGGGTGGGCCTGGCGAGCCTTTTCGTAGACCTGGGTGCGTTCCCGGCAGATGGC
>Ga0209298_10000290_pt1 | contig 33644 bp, 21 predicted proteins | sample S_140806_EF_Meta_FD_187325 | JGI IMG/M metagenome (GOLD analysis project Ga0209298, IMG submission 187325) | Freshwater microbial communities from Lake Simoncouche, Canada to study carbon cycling - S_140806_EF_MetaG (SPAdes) (version 2) | ecosystem: Environmental > Aquatic > Freshwater > Lake ... | reverse complement strand
CGTTTAAATTCATGGGTCCCTTCTAATCTATAAACGACCCAGATCGACCTCTATATATCACTCTCTACAAAAAATTCCGCGCCCCATAAAAATTCTCACAGACCCACACAAAAATCAAAAATAATATATAAATTGAAATTGTAAACTTATACACAAAAAATGAAAAAAAATTCCGGAGAAATTTTTGAGTCCGTACAGGTCGATCCAATCAGTGGCGACTATTACCTCATAATTCCAGAGAGTATCGCCAATGAACTCTCATGGTACGAAGACACTGAGATTAGTTTTAAAGTCGAAGGAAATGATGTAATTCTCACAGAACGCGCAGATTGACAATTCATATATAATGAGGTATAATACTTTAGTAATCACTTGAAATTCAATGGAGTTGATTGATCGAATTAATAAAAATCTTCCAGATATTCTCAATGAAAATGATTGTTGGATATGGAATGGAACAAAAGATAAAAATGGTTATGGGATAACTTCATATAATAAAAAATTATTTAAAGTTCATCGTTTAATGTATGAAATTCATTATGCAGAACCATTAAAATCATTACATTGCCTCCATAAATGCGACAATCCTTCTTGTGTAAATCCACTACATTTATTTGAAGGAACAAATTTAGATAATGTAAAGGATAAAATACTTAAGGGAAGATGTTATACGGGATATCAAAAAGGTGAGCATAACGGAGCATCTAAATTAAAAGATGTAGATGTGATTGAGATTAGGAAGTTGTATAAAACTAAAAATTATACTACAATTAAACTTGGTGAAATATATAAAGTTCATCGCTCTACAATTTCCTACATTATAAACAACAAAACTTATACGCATTTATTAGAGAATTAATTAAAATGGCACGTGGATTTACAGTAAAAGCAAAGACGCCCGAAGCGTCTTCAACAGGGCCTGAATGGGATTATAATCTCGCCAAGGAAATGGTTAGGGGCAAGTCAGTTGTATTTTGCCTTCCAGGTCGCGGAGTTTCTTATACTTACTTGAAAAGTTTTGTACAACTCTGTTTTGATCTTGTACAAGCAGGCGCAAGTATTCAAATCTCTCAAGATTATTCATCAATGGTCAACTTTGCCCGATGCAAGTGTCTTGGGGCAAATGTTCTCAGAGGCCCTGATCAGATTCCTTGGGACGGAAAACTGAATTACGATTGGCAACTTTGGATTGACTCGGATATTGTCTTCAATACTGAGAAGTTCTGGCAGTTGATTCTCATGGACAAAGATATCGCCGCCGGGTGGTATGCAACCGAAGATGGTGTAACTACATCCGTCGCGCACTGGTTGGAAGAAGATGATTTCCGCAACAATGGGGGAGTCATGAATCATGAGACCGTAGAAAGTATCTCCAAGCGTCGTAAGCCCTTCACCGTAGATTATACAGGTTTTGGATGGGTTCTGATTAAGAACGGTGTATTCGAGCACTCTGAGATGAAGTATCCTTGGTTCGCGCCCAAGATGCAAGTATTCGACTCAGGAGATGTGCAAGATATGTGTGGGGAAGATGTTTCATTCTGTCTCGATGCAAAGGAAGCAGGATTTGAGATCTGGTGTGATCCTCGCATTCGCGTTGGACACGAAAAGACTCGGGTGATCTGATGACCACGAAGTATCATATCCTCATGAATAATCGTAAGATTTACACAAATCTTACAGAGGAACAATACTTCAATATTATGGAGGACCTGGCAGATGATTTCTATCAGACAGGTTCTCCAAATCCAAATGAAATAACAACTGAAATTTTTGAAGAAACTGAGGTAACTGAAAATGGCTAAGTCTCATAGTGATATTCAATCAATCCCAAAGAAATCCCTTCAAGGAAACGGGCCTCATACGAAATACTCCGCTACCTCTCGTAATAAAGCCAAGAAAAAATCCAGAGGACAAGGAAAATAGAATATAACCAAGGCGGGCAGAGGCCCGCTTTTTTATGCAATAAATACTCAGTTATTTGTCATCACAGAATTGGAAAAATTTTCAATGGGCAGACACCTTCTATTAGAGGTGTACGAAGTTAACTCTAATCTTATCAATGATGCAATTGCTCTTGAAAAAGTAATGGTTGATGGAATTCAATTTGCCGGAATGACAATCTTAAATATTTTTAGGCATTGTTTTGTTCCACAAGGATGCACCATTGTAATTGCCCTTTCCGAGAGTCATGTGTCGTGTCATACTTGGCCGGAAGAAGGTTGTGTGGCAATAGATGTTTATACCTGTGGTGAAGGTAATCCAAAGTTTATTGTGCTAGAACTATTAAAATACTTAAAGTCAACTACCTATTCTTTGCGCGAAGTAAATCGTTAAATATGATTAGGAGATAGCAACCTCCTTCATAAAAGTTCTGTTTTTACAAAAAACAGGATCTAAAATGTCAAATTTACCAGTAGATAGAGATTCGGATTACATGAGAAAGATGTGGGGAACCACTAGATTGGTTACTGATTATGAAAAACCAAAGACCATTCAAGAAATCATGCACGATGAAATTCCACCAAGAAAGAAATATTTGAAAGAGCAACAGGAATTGCATGAAAAAATTCGCAATGATGAGGACTATGATGATTGGGAATATGGTACAGAACCAAATTATGGTTCTTCATGGAAATCGACATAAATAAAATATAGAAATTTGATTCCCGAATGGCAGTACAAAGGATATCTAGATCATTTAAAGATATTAGTTTATCCTTTGAACCCCATCCGGTGACAAAGGATCTACCTATACTTAAAAATGAAAGAGCGATTATCAGATCAATTCGAAATCTGGTAGAAACAATTCCAACAGAAAGATTTTTTAATTCTCTTATTGGATCTGATATTCGCTCTAGTTTATTTGAATTTGTGGATTACGGTACTGCATCTATTGTGCAGAATCAAATTAAAACCACAATTACAAACTATGAACCAAGAGTCAATAATGTTCAAGTAGATGTAGATCCTAGACCAGATGATAATGCATTTGAAGTTACTGTTATATTTGATATTATTGGACAAGAAATTCCAACACAGCAATTTACATTCTTACTAGAGGCAACCAGATAAAATGCCTTTTACTAAATTTACAAATCTAGATTTTGATCAAATAAAGACATCCATCAAGGATTATCTCCGTGCCAACTCTACATTCACGGATTTTGACTTTGAAGGATCTAATTTTTCTGTCTTAATTGATACTTTAGCATATAACACGTATATTACTGCGTTTAACTCGAATATGATTGTCAATGAATCCTTCTTGGATTCTGCAACACTCAGAGAAAATGTAGTATCACTTGCAAGAAATATTGGTTATGTACCACGTTCTAGAACTTCTTCGAAGGCTATTATATCATTCAGTGGTTCAACTGAATCTGATACACCAACAGTCACCTTAAAGGCAGGTTTAGTATGTGTTGGAAGTGCAGATAATACATCATATACTTTTTCGGTTCCGGAAAATATTACTCGTCCAGTAGTAAAAAATGGTAATGTAGGTACTGTAGGTTTTACCAGTATTACAGTTTATCAAGGAACATTTTTAACAAAGCAATTTGTTGTTGACGGATCTCTGGATCAAAGATTTGTTTTGGATAATCCAAATATTGATACTTCAACAATTTCAGTTTATGTTAAAGGTATTAATGATAGTGGACTTGGTTCAGAGTATTCATTGGTAGAAAATATTTTAAATATTGATTCTTCATCTGAAATTTATCTAATACAAGAAGTTCAAGATGAAAAGTATGAACTTCTCTTTGGTGATGGAAGATTTGGTAAAAAACTAGAAAATAATGCAGTTATAACAGTTAATTATATTGTAACTAATGGGAAAGAAGGAAATGGATGTGCAAACTTCTCTTTCCAGGGAAATTTAAGATCACCTTTAGATGCACCAGTATCATTAGGAACAGTAACTGTTACCACAAATCAATCTTCTCAGAATGGTGCAGAAATTGAAGATCTCAATTCAATTAAATACTTTGCACCAAGAATCTATTCTGCCCAGTACAGAGCAGTAACTGCAAGAGATTATGAAGTCATTATCAAAAAAATATATCCAGATACAGAATCTGTTGCAATTATTGGTGGCGAAGAATTAGATCCACCAGAATATGGTAACGTTGTTATAAGTATTAAACCAAAAAATGGTACATATGTATCTGATTTTAATAAAGAATTGATTAAGAATAAATTAAAACAATATAGTATCTCAGGAATTAATCAAAAAATAATTGATCTTAAGATATTGTATGTTGAGATTGATTCTTCAATTTATTACAATTCATCTCAGGTGTCTTCCGTAAATTCTTTAACAACTAAAATATCAAATTCTTTAGAAAAATATTCAAATTCATTAGATTTTAATAAATTTGGTGGGAGATTTAAGTATAGTAAGATTCTTCAAATCATTGATAATACCGACAATGCAATAACATCAAACATTACTAAAGTTAGAATAAGAAGAGATCTTAAGGTAACACGACAACCCACACAGTATGAATTGTGTTTTGGTAATAAATTTCATATCAATCCTGAAGGATACAATATAAGGTCTACCGGGTTTAAAATTTCAGATGAACCTGATACAGTATATCTAACCGATACTCCTTCCAAAGATTCAAATGGAAATCTAACTGGAACTGGAATAATTTCAATAGTGAAACCATATATGGCAATTTCTGGTGTTGGAACCACATCTATTATGAAAACTCCAATTGCAATTAAATCTGCAGGTACTGTAGATTATATAAAAGGAGAAATTAAATTAGGAACAATTAATATTACTTCAACATCTTTATCAAATGATATTATCGAAATTCAGGCATTTCCAGAATCAAATGATGTTATTGGATTAAAAGATTTATATTTAGTTTTTAATATCGAAAAAAGTTCAATAAATATGGTAAGAGACGTAATTTCTTCTGGCGATGAGATATCTGGAACAGTATTCTCTAGAGATTTCTACACGTCAAGTTATCCAAACGATAAACTAATAAGAGTGTAACATGATAGGTACTGGGTTTGAATCTAGAGTAAAAGTACAGCAAATAATTCAAAATCAACTTCCAGAATTTATACTGGATGAAAGTCCTAATGCAGTTGAATTTTTAAAACAATATTATATTTCTCAGGAATATCAAGGCGGTCCTGTAGATATTGTAGAAAATCTAGATCAATATTTAAAACTTGACAACTTAACTCCTGAAGTTGTTGTAGGTAACGTTGGTCTCAGCACCAATATTACCTCTACTGTTGGAGTCATTACAGTAACAAGTACTAAAGGATTTCCTCAAAAATATGGACTTTTAAAAATTGATGATGAAATTATTACATATACTGGAATAACCACAAATACATTTACTGGATGTATTCGTGGTTTTAGTGGAATTACTAGTTATCATCAAGATTTAAATTCTGAAGAATTAATATTTTCTGAGTCTGCAAAGACATCACACACTCAAAATACTTCGGTACAAAATCTAAGTTCATTATTTTTGAAAGAATTTTATAAAAAGTTAAAAATAACATTAACTCCAGGATTAGAGGATACTGATTTTGTTTCAGATTTAAATATTGGCAATTTTATAAAAAATGCCAGATCTTTCTATCAAGCAAAAGGAACGGATGAATCATTTCGAATTTTATTCAATATTCTTTATGGAGTAACTCCTAGAGTTGTAAACTTAGAAGATTTTTTAATTAAGCCATCTTCTGCAGAGTTCATTAGAAGAGAAGTTGCAATAGCAGAAAGAATCTCTGGAAACCCTTCTAAATTAGTTGGGCAAACTATCAAAAAATCTATTAATGGCATTGATGATGAAATTACAAGTGCATCAATTTCTGAAGTAGAATCATTTACAAGAAATGGTAGGCAATATTTTAAAATTTCATTATTTGTTGGATATAATGATGTTTCTGCAATTGAAGGTAATTTTACAATTACGCCAAATACAAAGTGTATAGAAAATGTCTCTGTCGGATCTTCTGTAATTTCTGTAGATTCTACTATTTCATTTGCAGAAAAAGGAACAATCATATCTGGCAATAATATTATCACTTATACAAGTAAGAGTGTTAATCAATTTTTTGGTTGTACTGGTATTACATCTACAATTAATTCTACAGATAACATAAGATCTGATGAAATTTATTATGGGTATGAAAATGGAGATATTACTAAAAAAGTTGAATTGAGATTTACTGGAGTGTTATCTAAATTTGTACAAGTATCGGACAATTTAGACGCAAGTGAAGGAGATATTATTTCAGTTAAAAATTTGGGAGAAGTAATTCAAAATCCAGAACAAAATAAAAATTATAAACAAATATTTGCAAATTCTTGGATTTACAATACTAGTTCAAGATATCAAATAGAAGATATTGATAACTTTATTTTAACTAGTCCAATTGATAAGTCAAGTTTAAAAATTGGAGATAGAGTTGAAATTGTTGAAAGGGACACAAATAATATAGCATCTTCTACTACAAATATTGCATATATTTCTAATATTATTCCAGGAAATGGAATTGTTTTAAATAATCTGAATTTTACTGCAATACCTGGAGTAAAATATGACCTAAGAAGAAAACTTAATACTGCAAGCAGTTCAGTAGTTCCAATTGAATATGGAAACAATGTTATTTTATCGGATACATTGAATTTATATACAGATAAAAATTATGCATATGTTGCTTCAAATTCATTACCTTCTAATAATCAAATCAATCCCAATCAATCAATTCCATACACATATCAAATAACAAAGAATATTAATACTACATCAATTAGTAATGGTACAGTTGGGGAACTAACAGATGCTGTTGGTGACGGTACTTATTCATCCATAGCATTTGAAAATCCAGTTAATTTTATTGATGGTGATAGAATTTATTATCAACCAGCAGTAAATCCTTTGGTTGGTTTAGAGACTGGTAGTTATTATGTTCAGATTCAATCAGTAGATAAGAAAAAAATTAGATTATATTTTTCCAAGTCATTTGTTGGAGGATCTAATTATTTAACATTTGAGCCTTCAAGTGGTGCCCATAAATTTACATTATATTCCCAAAAATCTAATGAAATTGCACCTCAAAAGATACTTAAAAAATTCCCATTAAATGTAAATGATACAAATGGAACTGGACAAGTAACAATTCCAGGTTCAACTGGAATGTTAATTAATGGTGTAGAAATCGGCAACTACAAATCAAATGATAAGATTTATTATGGACCATTAAATTCCATTAATGTATTAAATGGTGGAGTAAACTATGACGTTATTGATCCACCATTAGTATCAGTTTCATCTGGGACAGGAACTACTGCTTTAGTCCAACCTGTAATTAGTGGAAATATTAAAAGTGTTTATATAGATGCCCAAGATTACGATATTGATTCTATCGTATCAATTAGTGTAAGTGGTGGCAATGGTTCTGGTGCTGTTCTGGAACCAATTATCAAAAAAAGAGTACGTGAAATATTGTTTGATGGAAGAACAACTGCAAATTCTGGCGGAATTAGTACAACCACACAACAACTCACATTTTTAACTAATCACAATTTAGTTAATAGTGAATCTGTAACTTATAATTCCAATGGAAATTCTGCAATTGGTGTTGGGTTTGCAAGTTCAACTTTAGTTAATAACGGAACATATTATGTAAAAATTGATAATAATAGTACTGTTAGATTGTACCAGTCCATTTCAGATTATTCGGCCGGAATTAATACAGTAAGATTTAATTCAAATAATACTTCAGGAATTCACAAATTTGTAACTACTTCAAATAAAAATACAATATCACAAATTAAAGTTATTAATGGTGGAAATGGATATACTAATAGGAAATTAATTGTAAATCAAACAGGAATATCTACAATTAATCATACAATTAATTTTGAAAATCATGGATTCAGTAGCGGCGAGTTGGTAACTTATAATTATCAGACATCTTCAATAGGAATTTCTACATTATCGCAATATTATATTTTAAAGAACGATGAGAATTCTTTTAGGTTGTGTGATGCTGGAGTTGGTGGAACAAATACTTCAAATTATAATAGAAAAAATCATATTATATTTTCTTCTACTGGATCTGGATATCAGTACTTTAATTATCCAGATATTTCGGTCTCTATACAGTATACTTCTGTAGGTTTTGGTACGACGACACAACAATATCAAACACTCATAGCAACTCCTAAAGTTAGAGGTGCTATTATTGATGCATACTTATATGAAACTGGAACTGGTTATGGATCATCTATTTTAAATTTTGAAAGAAAACCATCAATAAGTATTAAAAATGGCAAAGAAGCACAACTGAATCCAATCTTTATAAATGGTACTGTAAATTCTGTAAACATTCAATATGGCGGATCGGAATATTATTCAACACCAGATTTAGATGTAATTGATCCAACAGGAGCAGGATCTGGAGCAGAATTGAGACCTATTATTATTAATGGAAAAATAACTGATGTTAAAGTTGTTAATGCTGGAATTGGATATTCTAGTACATCAATAATTAAAGTAAATTCATCAGGTTCTAATGCATCTTTTAATGTTAATGTTAGATCTTTAACAGTTAATAATAATTTAAGATTTGGAAACGAACTATTAATAGAAACTGAAAATAAATTACAATATTCAGTTTGTGGATACTTTAAAGAATTGAGAGATTCATTTAATGATACCGGATCTGCTTCTAATATAATTGGATGGGCATATGATGGAAATCCAATATATGGTGCATATGGATATTCTGATGCAAACGATACTAATTCCAATCCAAAACTTTTAATTTCTGGTTATGAATTAAATATATCAAATGTTATTGATAGACCCACTGGATTTTTGAGTGGTTTCTTTGTTGAAGATTATCAATATACAAATGTTGGAGATTTAGATGAAAATAATGGTAGATTTGGAAAAACTCCAGAATTTCCAAATGGAGTTTATGCATATTTTGCAACACTTACATCATCATCTGGAATATTAACACCCCAATTTCCATATTTTATTGGAAATTCTTATAGATCCAATACTTTAGAAGAGAATCTAACACTTGATCAGTCATTTGATTTCAATAATTCTAATCTACTTAGGAATACTTTACCATACAAGGTATCTGATGACTATGCAGGCAATGATTTTATAATTGAAACTAATGAAATTACGAGACAAAAATCAATTATTGAATCTGTAACTGATGGATATGTAAATGATTTTGATATTATTAATTCCGGTTCAAATTATAAAGTGAATGATGTTTTAAACTTTGATAGTAACAATACAAAAGGTGGAGGATTAATTGCAAAAGTTTCATCTATAGAAGGAAAAGATATTGTAAAATTAACTACTTCTGTAGATACTTATAATAATGCTATTTTTACTTGGAATAATAGTGGAGAAATAAAGGTTTCTATCTTACCAAATCATAATCTATCAAATAATGATTATGTTGTTGTTTCTGGACTCTCAACTAGTTTAAGTAAATTAAATAATTCTTATCAAATAGGAGTATCTTCCTATTACTCTAATGTTCTAAAGAATATTCCTTCTACATTAACCGTAGGATTAACAACAGAAGTATATGTTACACAACTTCCAGCATCTGTATCTATTGGAAGCAGTATTAGAATAGGAGCAGAAACATTACAAGTACTAGAAGTATTCAGAAATCTTAACATACTTAAAGTAAAGAGAGGATCCACAGGAGTATCTCATACTGCAACTACACAAATAAACTTTATTCCAGATTCATTTACAATTTCTCAAAATATTGACTATTTTGAGTCAAAGATCAATGACAAAGTATTCTTTAATCCAAAAGAATCTGTTGGTGTCGGAACTACTGCAGGAATTACAAATAATATAACTTTACAATTCGGTGATTCTATAATTACAAGAAACATTCCAACACAAGGAATTTATATTGAAACTCATCCATTTACAAATAATCAGCAAATTGTATATAAAAACAATGGATTAAATATTTCAATCTCAACTTCACCAACTGGAAGTCAATTTGATTTGCCACAAAATGTATATGTTACTAACAAGAATAAAAATGTCATTGGAATTAAAACTACACTAAACTCCTCTGAAGTATTCTTCCGTGGAAATGGTAGTGATGCAGATGAATATTCCTTTGAAAGTGTATATTCACAATTAACTGGAAGAGTTGAAAAAATTAAATCTACAGTTTCAGTTTCTACTGCACATAATTTAACTAATGGGGACTTAATTAATTTAAATGTTAAACCAAATCTATCTGTAGGAATTGGAACGTCAACATCAATATACGTTAAGAGAGATACAACTACTGGAAATATTTTAATTAATCCTATTGGATTTAATTCTACTGGAATTAATACAACATCTAGTACAATTACAATTAACTCACACAATTTAAAGACTGGAGATAAAATTTTATATTCTGCAGATTTAATTGCATCTGGGATATCAACCGGTTCTTATTATGTTTATAAAGTTGATGATAATAATATAAAACTTTCACAAACTTACATTGATGCTAATACTATTCCTCCAACTACAGTAAGTATTGCATCTACTGGAGGCAAAAATCAAAGTATTTCATTAATAAATCCAAAAATTGAATCAATTAAAAATAATAATCTAGTATTTAAATTGGCAGATTCTTCATTATCTGGATATAAATTTAAAATTTATTATGACCAGGAATTTAAAAATGAATTTGTTTCCACTGCATCTACTTCCAGATTCAATTTATCTGGTGTAGGAACTGTCGGAGTTTCAACTAATGCAACACTTACCATCAATTATGACAATACTCTACCAACTCAATTGTACTATAATTTGGAAAAATCTGGATATGTTGGAACATCTGATGTCGAAGTAAATAATTATTCTCAAATATTGTTTACAGATAGTGTGTATAGTTCAAACTATAATGTTTCTAGTATTGGATCTACTACTTTTAACATTTCTTTGGACAAAATTCCTGAAAAACTAACATATTCTCAAGATGAATGTGATACTTTATCATATACTACAAATTCTGTATCTGCAAAAGGTCCCATTGGTAAAATTGACATCATTTCTGGTGGGGTAGGGTATAAGAAATTGCCAATATTTACCGGATCTGATTCTATTGACGGTCAAGATGCTTATATTATTGCAAAATCATCAACTATAGGAAATGCAAGAGAAGTAAGAATTATTAATGAAGGATTTGAATATTCTTCGGATAAAACTTTACAACCCAATGCATACATATCACCATCAATTACAATTAAAAATTCAAATACAATTGATGCTATTAGAGTTACTGATGGTGGAAAAGATTATGTTAATGCACCATCAATTGTAATTGTAAACACTACAACTGGAGAAAGAATTGATAGTGGAATATTAGAAGCAGTAATAAATGGAAATTCTATTTCCTCAGTAAATATAGTGCAAGAACCCAAAGGTCTTCCAGAAACAACAGTACAATTATTTGCAACTAATAATACAAACGGAATTAGCATCCAACAAGTACAATCTTCTTCTAGTGGAATTTTTACATGTTTTATAACAACACCAGTACTTGGATTTTCAACTAATCCATTTAATATTGGAGATAAAGTATTTGTAGAAGGTATTCAAAAAATTGGTAATTCTGGATCTGGATTTAATTCAGAAGAGTATGGATATCAGTTCTTTACAGTTAGTGGATATAATGATTCGGGTATTCTTGCTAAGGTTGTACTTAATCTTAGTGTTGCTGGATTGACAACAAATACTGGAATAGCAAAAACAATTCAAGATTCATCCGCAAATATTATAAAAAAATCTAATTACCCAGAATTTGAAGTTGTACAAAAATTATCACCATTTATTATTGGAGAAACAATTATTTCCAATAATATTGAAAGGAATTTAATTATTACTGATTATGATAAAACATCTATTAAAGTAAATGGATCTTACGATTTATCTATTGAAGAAGTAATAAATGGTAAGGAATCTGGTAATATAGCAACTATAGACTCAATTAAAGATAATTCTGGAAGATTTAATATTGATTATTCTGTTAGAAAAGATCTTGGATGGGTAGATAATATTGGAAAATTAGATGAAGATGACCAAGTAATTGCAGATAATGATTACTATCAAAATTTATCGTATACAGTAAAGAGTCCCATCACATATCAAAATCTAAGAACTCCAGTCAATAATTTACTTCATACTAGCGGATTAAAAAATTTTGCAGATACTGGAATTACATCCACTACAAATTCCACAATTTTAAATAGTTCAAATGCAACAACTATAATTTGTGACATAGTTGAAGAAAATAGAGTAGATACGATTTATGATTTCGATTTAGTAAAAGATGTTGATATTGTTGGAAATTCTTCTAAATTTTTAAATTTAAAAAATAAAAAATTAGTAGATTATACTGAATGTAAAACTAATGTAGTTTTAAAAGTAGACGATATAAGCAGACAATTTTCTAATTTGGATGGAGAACCAAGTGAATTTTTAAATATTCTCAATTTGAATTCTTCATCATCCTATAATAGTTTATTATTCAGTGTTTCTAATCCAAGTAATTCCCAAATTCAATTGACAGAATTAGTTATATTAAATAACGGAATTGACAATTTCTTAATGCAAAAGGGAAGTATAGTTAATGTTGGAACAGGACTTACACAGATTTCTGGAGAAGAGATTGGTTCATTTTCAATATTTACAAATGAATACGATGAAACTTATCTTCAATTTATACCCACTGATCCATATAATACAGATTATAACTTAAAATTAATTAATAATGAATTTAATTCGGATTTACCTGGTATTGGAACAAATAGTATTGGATTTATTAATCTAACAGGTTCGAATGTAATTGCAAACTCGGGAATAACAACTTCAATTATATCTGTAAATTATAATAAATTTAGTTCTTTAAATGCAAATATTCAAATTACTGATTCTGAAACAAATCAGATGAATTTTATTGAGTTATATTTGACTGGTATTGGTACGGATATTTATATTTCGGAATATTATTTTGATTCCGACTACGAAACTAATAATTATTCTGGAAATTTTATAGGTTCATTTGGTGCAGATATTAATATTTCTTCTGGAATATTGTCTTTAAATTATACAAATGATTCTCCCAATGAAATTAGTATAAGATCAAAAATTGTTGGATTTGGTACAACAGCAGTTGGTGTTGGAACATATAGATTTAAATTACCTGGTCAGATAGATGAATTTGAAAGAACTGCAATATATCAATCAAATTATTCAACATCAGTTTCTGCAGCATCAACAACAGTAGTATCACTAAACAAATTTAATTTTAATGCAGTCAAATCTTTAGTCAAAGTTGGTTTTGGATCAACAAGTTCCCTGCATCAAATTATGTTGGTGCAAGATAAGACTAACATTTATGTTCAACAATCACCATTCCTTTCAGTTGGAAGTACTACAGGAATTGGAACTTTTGGTGGAGAATATTCCGGAAATAATTTTATATTAAAATTTTATCCAGATTCATTAATAACATCTAAAATTGATATTTTATCATTTAATCAGTGCTTATACACTATTCTAGATGATGTAAATATTCCACCAAGTCTTAAATATGGAAGTGTATCAGAATCTGTTAGAGTTAGTTTTTATAATGCAATTAATGGAGATAGAGTTAATAGGACTCAATTTGATTTAAATTCTAATAATTATCCAATTTTTGCAAAAAAGTTTGACCCCTCAAATTCCACTCAATTAAACCTATCTACAGGTAAATTTACAATAGAAAATCATTTCTTTAGCAACTTGGAGGAACTTGTATATACACCAAAAGCAACATTCTTAGGAATCGGTGTAAGCTCAATGATGATTGGACCGTCAACTATTTTACCATCAACAGTTTTCGCAATTAAAATTGATAATGATACGTTTAAATTAGCAACAACTAAAAATAATGCTCAAAACGGAATTGGTGTAACATTCACTTCCATTGGAGAAGGAAATGCACATCAACTTGAAATGCGGAAGAAAAATGAAAAAATAATTATTACGCTTGATAACTTAGTTCAATATCCACTGTTATATACTCCAATATCACATACTTTATCTGGAAATGGTGGACAAATTAGTACCGAATCAACTACATTTGCTTTAAGTGGGATATCAACAATAATTCCAAGAGATATTTTAAAAATTGATAATGAATATATGAACATTATTAATGTTGGTTTAGGGACAACTAATATTGGACCGATTACAAATAGTGGGACAATATCTTTGGTAGAAGTTGTTAGGGGATTTGTAGGATCATCAGCATCATCTCACACGGACTCTACACAAGCAAGAATTTATAAAGGTTCCTATAATATTGTTGATAATAGCATTTTCTTTACCAAATCCCCAAGAGGAAATCCACAAATAGAAAGAGACTCTAGTAATTTAAGATTTGAAACATCCGATTTCACTGGTAGAGTATTCTTAAGAAATAATTATACAACCAATCAAATATATGATGATATATCCGATCAATTTACTGGTATTGGTAGAACCTTCACATTAACTGTTGGTGGCGCAAATACTGTTGGATTAGGTTCTACTGGTGGAAATGGTATTTTATTCATAAACAGTGTTTTTCAAACACCAACAACCAATAATAATCCAGGAAATAACTTTAGAATTATTGAAAATTCTATTGCAGGAATAAGTAGTGTAGTATTTTCTGGTATTACATCAGCAAATACTTTAGATATCTTTACTTCTCAATTTGATGTTAATCAAAATCAAACTCCTAGAGGTGGAATAATTATTTCCTTAGGGTCATCTACTGGATTGGGATATGCACCTCTTGTTGGAGCAGCAGTAACTGCTGTAGTGGGAGCAGGTGGTAGCATTGTATCAGTTGGTCTAGGAACTACGGATAATCGTGGATCTGGATATAATGGCATCGTTTCTATTGGAGTATCAGTATATCAAAGTGGACATACTGGAGCAGCAGCAACTATAACAGCATCTGTTGGTGCAGGAGGAACCTTATCATTCAATATTATCGGTGGTGGAACTGGATATATAAATCCAAAAATATTTGTCTCAGAACCTTCTTATGAGAATCTTAGAGTGACTGGTATATCCAGGTTAGGTATTGGTACAACAACATCTACTGGAATAGGACTACTTTTAAATGTTGAAGTTGGAGCAAGTTCGACTACCGGAATAGGTTCAACATATTATGAAGTAACTAGATTTAATATTTCTAGACAGGGATACAATTTTCAACGTGGAGACGTATTTAAACCAGTTGGTTTAGTTACTGATTTAAGATTAGTATCTCCATTATCAGAATTTAAATTAACTGTTCTTAATACATTTACAGATTCCTTTGCTGCATGGCAATTTGGAGAATTTGATTATATTGATTCAATTCAAAATTATCAAGATGGAGTTAGGACTAGGTTCCCATTATATTATAATAATGATTTATTGAGTTTTGAAATTCAAGAAGGTTCTCAGGTAAATCTTACAAATGCATTACTAATTGTTATTAATGGCGTAATTCAAGATCCTGAAGTAGCATATGAGTTTAATGGTGGAACATCCTTTGTATTTACGACGGCACCAAAACCAGAAGATAATGTTGCAATATTCTTTTATAGAGGAACTGCAGGTGATGATAGTACATTGATTACAGACATTAACGAAACTCTAAAAAGAGGAGATTCTGTACAAGTGCTTAAAAATAATAGTATTCCTGGAACAATTTCGCAAAATAAGAGAACGATATTTGATTTATCATCCTCGGATAAGTTTGAAACTAATTTATATTCTGACCAAGGAGTAGACACTCAAAATAATAGACCATTAAGTTGGATTAAGCAAAAAGTTGATAGAAAAATTAATGGTGAGGATGTTTATAAAACCAGAGATTCTATCGAATCTTTAGTATATCCAACTGCAAAGATTATTAAAGATTTTTCTACTACTTCTAATGAAATCTTTATCGATTATGGCCCAGGAATTGGACAAACTATTAATTGGTTTAAATATGATGTAAGTACAAAGTTTGATGCATTAATTTTTTCTGGAAATCCAGATCCAGTATCTGCTGCTATTACTGCAATAGTTTCTGCAGCTGGAACCATTCAGTCACTATCAATTACCAATCCTGGAAGTGGATATACTGGTTCATCAATTAATGTTAAAATTGCTGCTGCTGCAAGTAAGTTCGCTATTGGATATGCGATTACAGGATCTTCTGGTATTGTTACAGATGTTATTATTACTTATGGTGGATATCAATATAATTCACCACCAACTGCTAGATTTGAAAGTCCTGGAGTCATTGGAGTTGGAATTGGAACCATTGCAACAGGAACAGCAAATATAACTGGTGGTATTGTAACTTCTGTTACAATCACAAATCCAGGATATGGATATAGTTTTTCCCCCAAAGTCTCATTTTCTTCTCCAGAAGTTACCACTGCAACCGCAACTGCATCCATTTCTAATGGATCATTAACTGGAGTGGTGTCAATAATAAATCCTGGTTTTGGATACACTTCCTCAAATCCACCAAGAGTTATTGTTCCACTTCCAGATCCAACATATGAAAATATTTCCAATATTACTTTAGTCAATGGATTTTCTGGAATTATTACAGGAATTACAACTACAACTGGTAGTGGTGGAAATCGATTAGCACTTAAATTCCATATAGAAGCACCTTCATTAGGATTATATAATCAGTTACAAGTTGGATATCCAATTTATATTTTTGATACTCGTGTTGGAAGGGGAGTAACTTCTATTGACAGTTCCGATTCATCCATAGTTGGAATTGGTTCCACATTCTTGGATAACATTTATTATGTCCACCAGATTTCTTCAACTGGTACTACTGGAATTATTACCTGCAACATAAAATCAAATACATCTGTGGTCGGACTTGCATCTACTGGTAGCATCTCAAATGCAGTAGGAAAATTCTCTTGGGGCAAGTTGAGTGTTGGATCAAGGTCAAGTTCTCCAATTTCAATAGGAGTTTCTGGAAATACTATAGATGTTGGACTATCAACATTCCCAACAATTCAGAGAAGAAATACTGGCATAAGGAATACTGGAGCACTCTCCAAACTATTATAAATATAAAAAAAACTATTAATATGGCAGCAGTTGTAACAGACCAATTTAGAATAGTGAATGCAAGCAATTTCATAGATTCCGTAGTGTCTGGTAATAATTCACATTATGTTTTTTTGGGTCTAGTTAATCCAGCACCAGCATCAATTGGATTTGGGAGAACTGATAATTGGAATTCTAATATACCAAGTCCAACTGACAATATTGATTACTCCGGACATTATAGAGATACTGCTCTATTTGGTAAAAAAATTACAAGTAGTAATATCAGAAGACTTATAAGAAAAGTTACTTGGACTGCCAATACTTCTTATGATATGTATAGGCATGATTATAGTATTTCAAATCAAGCACCAAATTCAAACTCAAGTAGATTATACGATTCAAATTATTATGTAATTAATAGTGATTATAGAGTTTATATTTGTATTGACAACGGTTCTTCTGGACAAATTCCAAAAGGAAATAAATCACAGGATGAACCCACATTTACAGACTTGGAACCATCTGCAGCAGGAGTAAGCGGGGATGAGTATATTTGGAAATATCTATTTTCAGTATCTCCAAGTGATATTATAAAGTTTGATTCTACTGAATATGTTGTAGTTCCAAATGATTGGGAAACATCAACAAATTCTCAAATTATTTCTGTTAGAGAATCGGGGAATTCTAGTATAAACTTTAATCAAATTAAGAAAGTATATATTGCAGATGGAGGAGCAAATTATAGATCGGGAACTTTTTCTGTCGATATTATTGGTGATGGTAATGGTGGAAAAGTATCAGTTACCACTACAGGTGGAGTAATAACTTCTGCTATTGTTACTGCTGGCGGCAGTGGATATACTTACGGCATTGTTGATTTGGGAAGTCTTCAGCCATCGGGAAGTCTTCCAAATCCAGCAAGATTGATACCAATTATTCCACCATCTAAAGGGCATGGATATGATATTTATTCTGAATTAGGTACTGATAAAGTATTGATATATGCAAGATTTGACGATTCAACTAAAGATTTTCCAACAGATACTTATTTTTCTCAGGTTGGAATTATAAGAAATCCAACAACATTTAGTTCCGATACCATTTTTACGGGAAATCAATATTCATCACTTTATGCAATAAAATTAAGCTCAGGTTTTACTGGAACTCCAGTTATTGGAGAAGAAATAACACAAACAAGAGCAGATGGAAAAATTGCAAAAGGATATGTAGCATCATATGACAGTGAAACAAAAGTATTAAAATATTTTAGAGATCGATCTTTGTATTTTGGTAATTCTGAAAATCAAGTTGATTATAATACTGTTACTGAAAATTCTAAGGTATATGATTTTGAGTCCTCTGCAAGTAGTATAACACCATTTACCGGGTCTATTGATCAATCTTTCAATGACAATAAAATTACAATTGGAAGTAAAGTTGTAAATTTGGAAGCGACTTTTACAGCAGGTCTTTCAAATCCGGAGATAAATAAAAAGACGGGAGATATAATTTATATTGATAATAGGCCCCTAGTACAAAGAGATATTAGACAAAAAGAAGACGTTAAAATTATTCTGGAATTCTAACCAAAATGGCACAAAAAACAAATTTAAACATTAGTCCATATTATGATGATTTTGATTCTGAAAAGAATTTTTATAAAGTCTTATTTAATCCAGGGCGTCCTATTCAAGCAAGGGAATTAACTACTTTACAGTCAATTCTACAAAATCAAATAGAATCATTCGGTAGTCATATATTTAAAGAGGGATCAATGGTGATCCCCGGCAACATTGCATATGATGGACAATTCTATGCAGTAAAACTCAATCCGACTAATTTTGGCGTCAATATTTCAAATTATATTGAAAAATTTATCGGTAAAAAGATAATCGGACAAATATCAGGAACAACTGCAATAATTCAATATGTTGCTCTTCCTGATAATATCAATGTAGAATATTTAACAATATATGTAAAATACTTAGATTCTGATAGCAATTTTAAATTCAATCCATTTGAGAATGGAGAATCATTAATTGCCTCAGAAAATATAACTTATGGAAATACCACAATCAATGCGGGAACTCCCTTTACTTCATTGATTTCTTTAAATGCAACTTCAATAGGATCTGCAGCATCGATTGGGGATGGTGTTTACTTCATTAGAGGTTATTTTACAAAAGTATCTAAACAAACCATAATTCTTGACAATTATACCAATACTCCATCATATAGAGTTGGATTGAATATTGGTGAATTAATTATTAATGCAAAAGATGACAATTCATTATTTGATAATGCAAAGGGATTTACAAATTATGCTGCACCTGGTGCAGATAGATTTAAACTCAATTTAACATTAACTAAAAAATTATTATCCGACACTAATGATACAGATTTTGTTGAATTGTTAAGAGTTGAAAATGGAAAAATTAAAAAGATTGAAACTAAAACTCAATATAATATAATTCGTGATTATTTGGCAGAAAGAACTTATGATGAATCTGGTGATTATGCAGTAACTCAATTTAATTCATCAATACACAATTCATTGAATGATAGATTGGGCAATAATGGATTATTTTTTAATACTGAAACAACTCAAGAGAAAAATACTCCTTCAGATGATTTGATGTGTGTAAAAATATCTCCAGGAAAGGCTTATGTAAGGGGATATGATGTAGAAAAAACCTCAACAACTATTATCGATGTTCAAAAACCAAGGGATACTCAATCTGTAGATAATGTCAATATTCCATTTGAAATGGGAAATATTATAAGAGTTAATAACGTATCTGGTACACCAAGAAAAAGGTATCCAGTAGAATTAAACAATAGATTTGCAGGAGTAGGTACTACAATAGGTGCTGCTAGAGTATATAATTTTAGTTTAACAGATGCTGCTTATACTAATGCAGCAACTAACTGGGATCTTTATCTTTATGATATTCAAACATATACAACATTAGTTTTAAATTCTTCGATTTCAAGTTCAGAATTGCCTGCAACATCATTTGTAAAGGGTAAGAGTAGTGGTGCTAGTGGATATGCAGTTGCTGCTGGTGGAGGATCCGATACAATCAATTTAAGTCAAACTTCAGGAACATTTTCAGTTGGAGAACAATTGATTATTAATGGTATTGATTTTTCAAGATCCATTAAAACTATAACGTCATATTCTACTGAAGATATTAAATCAATATATCAGAGCACTACTGTATCTGGACTTTCAGTCAATTTTAATGCAGATTGTTTACTTGAGAGATTTAGATTTCCAAATGGAGTAGTTAATGCAACTATTAGTGGTGGAAATACAGTAACAAGTCCCGGAAAGGTATTTACTGGAGTAAAGGTTGGATCAATTATTAGATATCAAACTACTACTGGTGATGAAACATTTAATAGAGTAACTAATGTCGCTGCCAATGGATTAACATTAACTGTTGCCACGGCTGGAGCAGCTGTTTCTGGTGTTTATTCAGGAACAGTTACAAATGGAACTTATAATATTAGTTTAGGGGCGCCAATTATAAGAAATGAAGGTGCTGGATATCTATATGCACAACTTCCAGATTCCAATATTTCTTCAGTAAATCTTTCAGATTCATTATTGACGGTTTCTGAACAAATAACAGGAGAAACTACAGATGGTTCAGGTGTATTAAGTTTCAATTTATCTCAAATTACTGGAATTACTAGTGCATTTTTTACCACATTTGATCAGGAAAGATATTCTGTCCATTATTCTGGAGGTGGAATTGGAACAATAACTTCAGATCAATTTTCCCTTAGTGGCAATACGGTAACTATTAGTGGATTAACTGCTGGTCAGAGTAATATTGCGGTAAATACAACTTTAATTAAAAATGGAATTCGGAGCAAAATAAAAGAGTATAATAGAAGTAAAACACTATCAGTATCACTATCAAAATATTCACAATCTGGAAGTGGGATTAGTTCTTCAATTGGTGATGGACTTACATATAATCAATATTACGGATTGAGAGTTCAAGATGAAGAGATATCACTAAATTATCCAGATGTAGTAAAAGTAATATCGGTATATGAGTCATTTGATTCATCGGAACCTACATTAGATGAAGTTCAATTTGCATCTAGTGCTAATGTATCGACAAATGCAATTATTGGTGAAAATATATTAGGAAATACTAGTAAAGCAATTGCAAGAGTAGTAGCAAAATCAATTTCTAATCCCAATGTTTTGGGTATCGTATATTTAAATCCAGAAAGATTGGTGGTAGGAGAAACTGTCAAATTTAATGATTCAAATATAACTACAGATATTCAATCGATTACTTTAGGTAAGTACAAGGATATAACAAATTCATATAGTTTGGATAAGGGACAAAAAGATCAATATTATGATTATTCAAGAATTGTTAGGAATAAGGGTGAGATAGAACCTTCTAAAAAATTATTAATAGTATTTGATTACTATTCTGTACCATCCAATGATAATGGTGATGTATTTACAGTATTAAGTTATTCTGATAGGGATAGATTTGCAACTGATATTCCAACCATTGGTCCAAGATCTGTAAGAGCTTCAGATACTTTAGATTTTAGACCAAGAGTACCAGTATTTTCTGGATCTAGTTCATCACCATTTGATTTTTCTTCAAGAAACTTTACTATCGAACCAAAATTAATTCTTTCACCAAATGAAAGTTCGTTAGTAGGATATAATAATTATCTACCAAGAATTGATAAATTATATCTCGATAAATTTGGTAAATTTATTCTTGAAAAAGGAATATCATCAAAAGATCCTAAGGAACCAAATAAAAATGATGCTGTAATGGAAATTGCAACCATCAAGTTGCCACCATATCTTTATAATCCATCAGATGCTATTATCTCGTTGGTAGATAATAGAAGATATACAATGAGAGATATTGGATTAATTGAGGATAGAGTTCAAAATTTAGAAAGAGTTACTTCATTATCATTACTTGAAATTAACACACAAACTCTTCAAATTCAAGATTCTGAAGGCAGAAATAGATTTAAGAGTGGATTTTTTGTTGACGACTTTAAAAATTATGCATTGATCAACAAACAATTATCAAATATCAGAGTCAATACTGCAGCAAATGAACTGACACCAATTACTAGTAGAAATTCACTCAAATCTCAAATTGCACCAGCAACAGCAGATATTGATGAAGATTTGGATTTATCGGAAAACTTTGAATTATTAGATCCAAATGTACAAAAAACAGGAAATGCTGTAACTTTAAAATATGAATCTATTGGATGGATAGAGCAAGCATTTGCCACAACAGTTGAAAATGTGAACCCATTCAATGTTATTGTTTATAGTGGAGATCTCAAATTAAGTCCAGAAATTGATACTTGGGTAAGAACTGTTCAACTTCCTGATAAAAATGTCAGTATAACACTCAATTCTACAAGAGCACTTGAAAGAAATCTAGTAAGCAATGCCTTTGTTACACTAACTCCTATTCAAACTACAAGCACTAGTGTAGTTAGTCTTCCTGAAATATTTGGTCAAGGAAATTGGACTGAATCCAGCATCTCTACATCAGAATCTTCATCAACTGCTACTAGTACTACATCCAATACAACACAAAGTATTGATTATGATACAACAAGTAATACGGATACTACTATTAGAAATATTTTAGTATCATCATCCAATGAAACGTTTATGAGATCCAGGAATACACAATTCTCTGCATCCAATCTCAAACCAGGAACACAATTTTATCAATTCCTCGATGGAAATAGTGGTGTTGATTTTATTCCTAAACTGGTCGAGATAGCAAATGATTCTACATTATCAAATTATGGTGCTTCTGGATCATTTACAGTTGGCGAGACTGTGATTGGAACATCTAATGGCAATAATTTAATTTCATTTAGAATTGCAACTCCAAATCATAAGTATGGGACATTTAATTCACCATCTACAACATATACAACGAATCCATATGTTAAGGGTGAATCCATACCATCCACATATAGTCAATCATCAAAAATTTTGAATATTGACACAATTTCACTATCAGAAGAAGCTCAGGGAAAATATTCCGGATATTTGATTAAAGGTATGAGACTGGTTGGACAGACCAGTCGTGCAGTTGCCTATGTAAAGGATTTGAGATTAATCTCAGATAATTATGGAGATTTGATTGGTGCATTCTATTTAAAAGATCCAAATGCAAACCCAACTCCAACAGTTAGAATTAATACGGGAACTAAGACATTTAAATTGACATCAAGTTCAACAAATGATCTAGGTCTTCCTGGCAGTAATTCAATTTCATCTGCAGAAACAAATTATAATTCAGATGGAACTCTTGAGCAATGGGAGAATACTGTTACTGCAACTACAAGCAATTTAACAACACAAACAGTAACTAACTTAACAACAAATACAACACAATCAGTTACGACAATAAATACACACACAGAAATTACAGAACAAAGGTTTGTTGACCCACTTGCACAATCATTTGTTGTTGGTGGTAATGTAGAGGCACCTTCACCAAATTCTTCAAATGATGATGTAAATGGTGCGTTCTTAACTGCGGTTGATTTATTCTTCGCAAGTAAGGATAGTGGTAATGCTACAGTAAAAGTTGAAATAAGAACTGTTGAACTGGGAACACCTACAAGAATTGTTATTGGAAAATCAGTAACATTAAGACCAGATCAAGTCAATGTCTCTAATAATGGAGAAACTGCAACTAAAGTTACTTTTGATGAACCAATTTATTTACCGCCCGGAAGAGAGTATGCTATCGTAATTATTTCTGAAACTAGTGATCAATATGAACTTTGGACTGCGGTTATGGGTGAAAAGACTGTAAATACACAGTCACTTCCAGAAGCTGATAGTGTTACTTATTCTAAACAGTTCTCTATGGGTAGTCTGTTTAAATCTCAAAATGGTTCCATATGGACTGCAAATCAATATCAAGATCTTAAGTTTAAACTTTATAAGGCAAAATTTACACAATCCACAGGAACGGCATTTTTCTACAATCCAACATTGGATGAAAGTAATGGATACGTTCAGAGATTGGGCAATAATCCATTAACAACTTTACCAAAAACACTTACTATTGGAATTACTACAACAACAAATGCATTAGTGATTGCCGATTTATCTAAGGGTAGAAAGATTGTTGGATCACAACCTTACGTTTATGGATATATTGTTGGAACAGGAAGTTCCGTATCATCGGTAGCACTTACCGCTGGTGGAAGTAATTATCCAAATACTGATACAAATGTATCAACTTATAATATTACTGGAAGTGGTTCTGGTCTTATATTGAGTATCACAGCAACCAATGGTGCAATTACCGGAATATCAACTGTAAATCCAGGAAATGGATATGCTATTGGTGATGTAGTTGGTATTGTAACTTCTTCAGTCTCATCAAACACTGGAAAGGATGCAAGAATTACTATCAGTACAATTGGAAATAGTCTCGATACATTATATCTATCAAATGTTCAGGGGCAGAAAGAATCGTTTGTTGTTGGTGCAGGATTGAGTTACTACAATAATTCAAACGTACTAGTATCTCTTGCAAGTACTTTTATTAGAAGTTCTTCAGGTTCTGGAGACCAATATTCCGGAAACTTTATAAGAGTTGATCATTTTAATCATGGAATGTATGGAAATACTAATAAACTTTCTATTAGAGATGCTCGATCCAGCACAGCACCAACTACTCTTTCTACAATATTAACCTCACAAGAAATAGCAACTGTTAGCATTGGAGATACGTCAAATTTTGCAATTTTTGAAGGAATTCGAGTAAATGGTAATAATCCTGGATATATAAAAATTGAGAATGAAATTATTGCATATAATGATGTTGGAAACGGAACTTTAACAATTGCTTCCAGTGGAAGAGGAATTGATTCGACAATTGTAGTTCCACATGATATCAATAGTGTGGTATACAAGTATGAATTAAATGGTGTTTCTTTAAGAAGAATTAATAAAACTCACGATATTAGTGATGTAAATATAGGATTGGATAGGTACTATATTGAAATTGATAGAACCACAAATGGAGTAAATAGAAGTGCTGACGGATCCCCCGCAGGAATGCCCCAACTGCAATTTACTTCAGAATCAACATTAGGAGGTTCTAAAGTCCTTGCAAGTGAAAATATTCTTTATAGTTCTATAGTACCGACATATGATCTCATTACTCCGGGATCTTCTACATCTGTTTCATCTTTCATTAGAACAGTTTCCGGAACAAGTGTAAGCGGAAATGAGACTTCATTCTTGGATAATAGAATTGAACCAATTCAGTTGAATGCATTAAATACCCTGAGAAGCGTGAGACTTGTATGCTCCAAAGAAAATGAAACTGAATATCTTAATAATTTAGATAGAAATAAATCATTTACTACTGGAATAACACTCAATACTTCGGATAGTAATCTATCTCCAATTATTTACTTAAATACTGCTTTTACTGAATTTATTTCTAGTCGCTTAAATAATCCTATTTCAGATTATGCATCAGATGGTAGAGTTAATTCAATATTAAATGATCCACATGCTGCAGTATATGTCTCAAATACTGTAAACTTGGCACAACCATCTACTACACTAAAAGTTATTTTATCAGCATATCGCCATTCTTCTGCTGATTTTAGAGTTCTTTATAGTTTAATTAGACCAGATTCGAGTGAAGTTGATCAATCATTTGAATTATTCCCTGGATATGATAATTTGACATATACAACTGAGGACGGATATGAAGTTTTAGATACATCAAAAAATAGTGGATTACCAGATACTTTTGTATCACCAAGTCTTGATAATCAATTCCTAGAATATCAATTTACTGCCGATAATTTGGGATTATTTAGCGGATATACTATTAAAATTGTAATGTCTGGAACTAATCAGGCATATCCACCAAGAATCAAAGAACTTAGAACACTTGCAGTAAGATGATAAGAGTAGAGGGGCATCAGAATCTATACAGAGATGAATGGTCAGGAGCAATTGTAAATTGTGATTCCACTGCATATAATCAATATTTAAGTTCATTATCTATCAGAGATTCTCAAAAAAGAGAATTGAGTGAAATGAGGAAGGATATTGATGAAATTAAATCTATTCTTAAGGAGTTATTAAATGGATCCAAATAATATTGAATTGGAAAGTATTAATAAATTATTTGAATATGAAAAACATGCTAGAGTAATAGATCAACTAAATGAAGATGAATTAAAAATATTTGCAAAATTATACTGCAAATTATACCTAAAACAACAAGAAGTAGTGTCTACTCTTGCTTCTCTGTAGATATAAATAATAAGTAGATGTTGAAATTGGTTAAATGTCAGCAGTATATGTCACTAATCTAGTAATAAATTCTGGTACAGACTTTAAACAATCTTTCAATCTGCAAAGTACAGATTCAGAATCTCCATTAAATTTAACTGGATATCAAGTTAACGCACAATTTAGAAAATGGTCAGGTAGTTCAACTGCTGTAAGTTTTGCTACTACTATAACTAACCCACCATCTTTAGGTCGTGTATATTTGGAGTTATCCTCACAAGATACAGAATCCATAAAACCAGGAAGATATGTATATGATGTAATACTAACTGATGGATATGATGTTAAGACTAGAGTAATTGAAGGGATGGTTCTTGTGAGGGAGGGAGTTACTCGATAATGTCTGACATAAAAGTAAGAGTTGGCCAACAAAATGCAATTAAAGTACTTGCGAGTCTTTCTGGTGGAGCAGCATTTTCCGAAAATTCCGGAACCTCCGTTAATGTAATTGGTGGAATAGCATCAGTTACACAATTAAATGTTTCTGGTATTACTACTCTTGGAATTACTAGTACCACAAACTTAACATCCCAACAACTTAATGTTAGTGGTATATCAACATTTGTTGGAGTAGCAACTTTCAGAAATGATGTTTATATTGATGGTGATCTTTATATAAGAGATGATTTAAGATTTGATGAATTTACTGCTAGAAACGCAAATATAACTGGAATTGCAACTGTTTCAAGTGCTTTTTATTATGGACAATATAATACTGGGGGAGTTGCATATTTTGATTCTACCGGTCTTATGGTTTCTACTGGTTCTACCAGCAGTGCAATTAATTATACCAACTATATACTTACAACAGATAATGTTGGAATTACTACCTGGTCAAGCACAATAGATGGGGGAGAATACTAATGGCAAAACCAGCAAGTAGGCAACAACTTATAGACTATTGTTTAAGGCGCCTAGGTGCTCCTGTATTGGAGATTAACGTTGATGATGATCAGATCGATGATTTAGTTGACGATGCCCTTCAGTACTTTCAGGAGAGGCACTTTGATGGCGTTGAAAGAATGTATCTAAAGTATAAAATTACTCAAGCAGATCTTGATAGGGGTAGAGGTAGAAATACTAATGGAGTTGGTGTAACTACAACTACAGCAACATCAAATATTACTGGTATTGGAACTGTATCATATAACTTTTACGAAACTTCAAATTATATTCAAGTACCAGATTCAGTTATAGGTATTGAAAAAATCTTTAAATTTGATACTAGTTCCATTTCTGGTGGAATGTTTAGTATTAAATATCAACTGTTTTTAAATGATTTATATTATTTTAACTCAGTTGAACTTTTACAATATGCTATGGTCAAATCATACCTAGAAGATATTGATTTTTTATTAACCACAGATAAACAGATTAGATTTAATAAAAGACAAAATAGATTATATTTAGATATTGATTGGGGATCGCAATCTAAAGACCAATATATTGTTATTGACTGTTATAGAATATTAGATCCTAACACATTTACTAATGTTTATAATGATAGTTTTATTAAAAAGTATCTTACAGCATTAATTAAAAAGCAATGGGGACAAAATTTAATCAAATTTAGAGGAGTTAAACTTCCTGGTGGAATTGAATTGAATGGTAGAGAACTATATGAAGATGCCGAAAGAGAATTGGAAGACATTAAGCAAAGAATGGTACTTGAGTATGAACTTCCACCTTATGACTTTATTGGTTAATTATGGCACTTAATCCCTTTTTTCTACAAGGTTCAGCAAATGAACAAAGATTAATTCAAGAACTCATAAATGAGCAATTAAAAATATATGGAGTTGAAGTTACATACATTCCAAGAAAATTTGTAAGAAAAGAAACAATTATAAGAGAAGTAACATCATCAAAATTTGATGATAATTTTGCACTCGAAGCTTATGTACAAAACTATGAGGGATATAGTGGATCTGGAGATATTTTAACAAAATTTGGGATGAACTTAAAGGATGAACTTACCTTAATTATTTCAAAAGAAAGATTTGAAGATTTTATTTCACCATTTTTAAAAACAATGAATGATGATGAAATTGTATTATCTTCTCGACCAAGAGAAGGTGACATTGTTTATTTCCCTCTAGGAAGAAGATTATTCGAAATTAAATTTGTTGAGCACGAGCAACCATTCTATCAATTAGGTAAAACATATGTTTATGAGTTGAAGTGTGAACTATTTGAATATGAAGATGAACTTGGTGGATGGGATAATGAGAACACAACAGTAGAAGAGATTGATAGTACCTTAATAAATCAGGGTTATATGACATCTCTCGAATTATTCGCATTTGGACAAACTGCTACAGGAATTGCAACTACTGCATCAGGATATGTTAGGAGAGTTATTTTAAATAATGATGGATATGATTACACATCTGTACCAAATGTTGCTATTTCATCAGCCCCGGCCGGTGGAATAAATGCAACTGCTGTAGCAATCACAACACAAAGGGGTGGAGTACATTCAGTACAGAGTATTTTATTAATAAATCCTGGTGCTGGATATCTAGTAACACCTACAGTTACAATTACCGGAGGAAATGGTACAGGAGCTGTAGCAACTTGTGAAATTGTAAATAATTATTCTGGTATATCTACTGTACAAATACAAAATTTTGGAAGTGGATATCCAGTGGGGGCAAGTGTTACTTTTAGCACTCCTTCTGTAGGATTAGCGGTTACTGCACGAGGAATTGTATCTATAAGTACTACGGGAAGTATTGCACAAATATTAATTTCTGATGCAGGAATTGGATACACTACGAATCCTATAGTAACAATATCCCCACCCCCAATTATTACGGGAATAGGAACATTTTCTTCTAATGAAATTGTTACTGGTTCAATTTCCGGAGCAACTGCAAGAGTTAAAACTTGGAATCAAGTTAAAAATATTCTTAAAGTTGGAACAACTGATGGAGATTTTGTTCCTGGAGACATTATTGTAGGATCCGCATCATCTGCCAGATTTAGTGTTAGAAATGTATCTCAAGGAGAGTTCCAAGATAAATATGAACAAAATGATGAGATTGAAAGAGAAGCAGATCTCATCATTGATTTTTCAGAATCAAATCCATTTGGTAATTATTAATGTTAGGAACTTATTATTATCATCAAATAATTAGAAAGACTATTATTTCATTCGGAACAGTATTTAATGCAATATACATTAAACATCGAGATAAAGATGGTGATCCTTATGATGAACTTAGAGTTCCATTGGCATACGGGCCAATGCAAAAGTTTTTGGCAAGAATTGAGCAACAACCAGATTTAAACAAACCAGTTGCAATTACATTACCAAGAATGTCTTTTGAAATGACATCCATCAAATATGATTCAACAAGAAAAGCAGGAGTTACTCAAACTTTTAAGGCATCAGATGGTACAAACCTAAAGAAGGTTTTTATGCCTGTCCCATATAACATTGGATTTGAATTAAATATTTTGACAAAATTAAATGATGATGCTTTGCAAATTGTTGAGCAAATTTTGCCATATTTTCAACCAGCATTTACATTAACAGTAGATCTTATAGATTCTATTGGAGAAAAAAGGGATATTCCAATTATTTTAGATTCGGTATCTTTTAAAGATGACTATGAGGGAGATTTTTCTGAAAGAAGATCATTAATATATACACTACAATTTACGGCAAAAACATATCTGTTTGGTCCAATTGCCAACACTACAGATGGACTCATCCGTAAGGTTCAAGTTGATCTATATGCTGGTAGTGATCAAACAACTGCTAAGCGTGAAATGAGGTATACATTAACTCCCGATCCTATTGATGCTGGACCAGATGATGATTTTGGATTTAATGAGAATTGGGAAGTCTTTAATGATTCCAAGACTTATAGTCCAACGCAACAAAAAGATATTTAATAACTTATGACAAATAATTATGAAGATATTGACAAGGCTCTCAATATCGAGAGCAGTATAGTAGAGGTAGAGAAACCTATACAAAATCTTGATATTGTACCATCAAAACCTGATGATATTAGAAAAGATTATGAATATACTCGCGCCAATCTTTACTCATTAATTGAGAAAGGACAGGAAACATTAAATGGTATTATGGAATTGGCAGCAGAAACTGATAGTCCAAGAGCATATGAAGTTGCCGGTCAAATTTTAAAAAGTGTTGGAGATACTGCAGATAAATTAATTGATCTGCAGAGAAAAATGAGACTGATTGAAGATGAGGCAGTAAAGACTACAAACAATGTTACAAACAATGCAGTGTTTGTTGGATCAACATCAGAACTACAAAAATTACTCAAACAAGGTTTTCTAAATAATAAAGATAAATCTTAAGTATATAAATGCAACTGAAGTCCCATAGAACAGTTGAACAAATTGCAAGGAAGCATCGTATGGATGTTTCCGATATTCAGAAGCAACTGGATATGGGAATTCCAATTGAACATGAACATACACGTAATAAAACTTTAGCAACTGATATCGCTCTTCAACATCTTGACGAGTTTCCAGATTATTATACTCGTCTGAAAAAGATGGAAGCAGATGCTAAAAAGGAGCATAAGAAATTTAAGGATGTAAAAGAAGATGCAGTAACCGATCTTCAAAGAGGTATTGTTGAATTACCTGATGCATCTTATGATTCTATTGATAATTTGATGCGACGCATTATGAAGAAAAGAAAAGTAACTGCCAAACAACTTCATAATGATTTTGTTGATAAACACAATCAAACTCCAGATACTTGGGCAAAGAAGAACATGAAAGAAGATCTTCGGATTTGGTTTGGAAAAGATGGTGAAGGTGGAATTGGTGGTGGTGGATGGGATAGATATAGCAGTAAAGGAAAGAGAATTGGCAAATGTGCGAAGGAAAATCCAAACGAACCGAAACCGAAGTGCCTAAGCAAAAAGAAAGCATCCCAATTACGTTCTCAGGGGGGTGCAAAGGCGATTGCAAATGCCGTGACAAGAAAGAGGAAACAAGATCCAATATCCGATAGATCAGGTAAAGGAGGAAAACCGATCATGGTATCTAACAAAATTAAAGAAGAATATATTCAAGAAAAAAATGTGCCGACAAATCCTTCACTTTGGTCTCGCATGAAGTCAAAAGCAAAATCAAAATTTGATGTTTATCCAAGTGCTTATGCAAATGGTTGGGCAGCAAAAGAATACAAAAAAGCAGGTGGTGGATGGAAAACTGTAAATGAAGGTAATCTCACTCAAGAAGCAGCAAATGCAGTGCAAAAACAAGCAGAAATTGCAATCAATATGAAGGAAAAAGGAATCAAACCAAAATCAGAAGTAAAGGAAGATTCTTGGGTTGGTCATACACAAAAGGGTGTGAAAAAAAAAGAAGCATCCGAAATGAAGAGATATTGTCCAAAATGTGCAAAAGAAGAAACTCGTGATGAGTGCAAATATGGACAAAAGTATTGGGATATGTTTTCGATGCCAATTACTCTGAAGGACTATACACCAAATACTCCTCATCCTGGAAATATGCCAGAAGAAAAAGATCATGAGTATTCAATGGCACGTTCTGAACTGAATACAATTGCGAATGCTACAAAGAGATTAAAGAAAAAGATGAAAGGAGAAGGTAATATTGAAGCATGGGTTCAGTCGAAGATTACAAAAGCGGCAGATTATATTGATACTGCAGCAGATTATGTTGATAGTGGTGAAAGTAAAGTAAATGAAGATACTACCATCGAGGATGCAAATGGAAATGACTATGTGCAATTTATTGATATTATTAAACCTGAACCACTAAAAGCAAGTAGAGGTATTGGTAGTAGATTAGTTGGAGAAAGTATTTCTAGTGAACCAAAGTTAAAACCACTATCTGGTCTTGGTGGTGGAAAACCAGTTTATGAGAAAGGAAAAGAACCAAAACCAACAGGTGCAGAATTACCAAAACTTCCATTAGCACAGAAGAAAACTAAATTGCAGGTTGCACATTACGAACCAAAAATAAAATCATTCACCGAATTTATGAGTGAAGCAAAAAAATCAGAGATGAAGTGCAACTCCCCAAAGGCCGAACCCGTGGGTGATTCTCTCACAGGAAAATCTCACGTAGTTAAAGCGTGTGAGGATGGGAAAGAAAAACTCATTCGTTTTGGTCAAAGAGGTGTAAAGGGTTCTCCAAAGAAAAAAGGTGAATCAAAGGAATATGCAAGTCGTCGTCATAGATTTCAAACTAGACACGCAAAAAATATTGCTAAAGGTAAAATGTCTGCAGCCTTTTGGTCGAATAAAGTGAAGTGGTAAAAATTAAATGAACGAACTATCAGAACTTTTTAAATTAGTAGCACAAGAAAAGAAACAAAAAAGAGAAGAATATGAATCTTTAGTCTGTGACTTGGGATTAGATTCTGTTTTTGAAGAAGTTTCTATTCTGAAAACTAAAAGTAAAATAAAAAATAAAAAAGGTGATAAGGCACTCAAAGTATTTGAGGATTTACTATCATCTAGAGAGATGGAACCAAATATTGAAGAAGAAATTGAAGAAATTTTTGAAGTATTGATGGATCATAAAGAAGAACCTAAAACAGAACTGATTGAAAGATCATTAGGTCTTCTTGCAGAACCTTCAAATGTTAAACAAAATAATGATCCATTAACTCCATTAGACCAAAAGTTTGCAACACTTGATGATTTACAGAAACATTACAGTACTTTCCTTTCTCGTATTCAACAACAACTCTCCACATTAGGTGGAGGAGGAGAAACCAGATTAAGATACTTAGATGATATTGTAGGTATTGCAACGAATTCTGGTGTTTATAATAATAAATTTTTACAATGGAATTCTACAACAAATAAAGCAGAGTTTGTTGATCCAAATGATGTTGGTGGAACAACGATTGTTAATATTTCCGGTATTACCACTTACTATCAGGTATCAAATGCTGATGATTATATTGGTGTAAATGCAAATGTTCCAGTAACAATAGTCCTTCCAACATCTCCAAATACTGGTAAAAAACTTATCGTAAAAGACGAGGGTAATAAGATTGCTACATACAATATAACAGTCCAGGCAGGTGCTGGAACAAGTGTAGAGAATGATAGTTCAGTTATTATGACTATCAATCATCAAAGTTTTACTTATTT
>Ga0209298_10000287_pt1 | contig 33719 bp, 50 predicted proteins | sample S_140806_EF_Meta_FD_187325 | JGI IMG/M metagenome (GOLD analysis project Ga0209298, IMG submission 187325) | Freshwater microbial communities from Lake Simoncouche, Canada to study carbon cycling - S_140806_EF_MetaG (SPAdes) (version 2) | ecosystem: Environmental > Aquatic > Freshwater > Lake ... | reverse complement strand
CCGAGGTTTTAGCGGTCGAACCGGTAGCATCGACAACGTGAGTCGCGGCGCTGTTCGACTGGGCAAGGAATCCAGGGCTGGCCTTAAGATCCGAATTTGCCTGAGTCGTGCCGGCATACCATTGCTGAAATGCGATGTGGCTCAAGACTGCCTTGGTCACGCTGCGGGCTTCGGCGGTCAAAACGCGAGCGGGATCCTTGCTAGCGTTCAGCACGCCCTGGATGTCCACGTTAATGAACTGCTCGATGATCGAGGTTTGGAAGATGCGGGAGGCGAATGTTCCCTTCTTCGCGCTCGTTCCTTCGTTGGCGTTACGATATCCAACGGAGGGGTTGCCGGTCTGGATCGAGAGCGTCACGGTGTCGCCGGAGATGGTATCAACCGGGAAGACTGCGATTTCGGGATACATAGCGACGACTTCCTCGACGATCGGCATACCGATGCCCTCATCGATGGCGAGCTTGTCAACGAGCGTCACGGATCCGGTAAGGGAGCGGTGGAACGGAGTTTGCGACCCGCCGATGTAGTTGCGCGAGAACTCGCGAGCTTCCGAGTAGGTCGGAACAACGATGTTGCGGCCACGATCACCCAAGGCGCGCTTGGCGTTTTCCGCCCAGGTGCTTTGAAGGTATTGGCGAGTTCCCTTTTTCACGGGTTCGCTGACGATTTCGACGCGACCAGCGGAGTAAGCGGGGTTTTCGGTTTTCATAGAGTCGAGGAGTTGGCGCTTGTAGTCGTCAATCGAGAGGCCGCTTTCGATGGCCTTGGTGATTTCAGCTTGGTTGCGGCGGAATCCGTTACCGCATTCGGTGATTTCAGCGGCGCGCTTGCGATCTTCGGCGATTGCGCGCGCGGCTTCTTCCTTCGCAAGTTGGGCGATTTGGAGTTTGTTGAGTTCGCGCTCGACTTCAGCAGCCGCGCGGACTTCGTTCTGGGCTTCCGCCGGGGCAGTCGCAGCGGGAGCCGTTGCGTTGTCGGCACGTTGTTGGTCTTGGTCTTGGTTTTCCATAGTGATGGAGGTTGAAAGTGCAGCGGCTCTTTGGCCGAAGATGGAGGATGCGTCACGGACTCCAGCGCCGTCGTCGGCAGGAATCGAAACGACTGAAATCTCGAAAGGCTCCCAATCCATGACGCGGTAGGTCTCTTTTCCGCTTTGCTTGTCGCGCTTTTCCATGACGAGGGCGTGGACGCGATAGCCAACGGAAATCTTGGAGCGGATCCCGTCCTTAACGTCTTGAAAGATTTCCTCGCCCTTTGCAGATCGGGAAAATCGAACGGTTGCGGCTCCAGCTTTGCCGTCGATGCGAGCGGATTCGATCACTCCCACTTGTTCCCGGGGATCGTGATCGAGCAGGAGCGGCGCGGAGTTGTTCAACCTTTTGAGGCGAACGGACTTTGAACCGTGGTCAAGAATCTCGACGCCCCAAGAGCGTTCGACTTGATCGGTTTCTGTCGAGAAAACAACATCTACCGTGCGCTCGTCCTCATTGATCGAGGAACGCGATAGGTCGAAAGAACGGACCTGCGGTGAGAATTGTTTTTTTGTGCCGCGCGACATTGCGAGAGACAGCACAAAATGAAAAAGAAACGCAAGAGGATTTTTACATCTGCTAATCACCTAGCAGGGAATGCACCGGCGATGTGCCTAGAAAGCCTTGGTTGCACAAGGATTGCGCGGTTTTGCCCATTGCGCGGAAAAGTGCGATTTGAGAGCAAGGCCGAGGTTTTTCGCCGATTCTTGCGTCTCAATAGGCTGGCAATCTGGTGTCCTCTTGGGGGCTTGTTGCGACTAGCGGAATGGCTCGCGACGACCCTGAGGGCAGAGGTGGGCGTCATGGGACCCGTAACTCGTTGGTTTTCAACGCCCGTTTTCCGCTACATAGAACGCTCATGACCCTTGGTGCAAGTCGCTTGCATCTCCCAGTCTCAATAAGCAATCTCAATAAGAACTTGAGACGACACGCTTGAACGCATCAATCAGCTCGACAGGATCCACCATGCCCCATGCGTTGTGCGTGCGTCCGATCTCCATCTCGACACGGTGCACCAGGTTAAGCTTTGGGTTGCCCTGAGTCTCGTCTTGCGTTGGTTGCTCGACATCCTCGATGGCATCCATTGCCTCGGCGTCATGCATGGCATCGACCTGCTCGACATCCTTGATGGGTTGCGCTTCAGCCTTGGCATTTGCTGGCCGTCCTCGTTTCTTTTGTTGGTTCATAGGTTGGGTTGGTTAAGCCGCCATCATCAGCAGCAGGAGAATGATCGCGCCGATGATCAGGAGCATGGCGCATCCAGTGCAACCGCAGCATCCTGCCATGTGCCGTGGCGCGTCTGGCGAATGGTTTAGAGCATAGCTAGCGCCTCGGCTTTTCAATTGTCCCTTCCCGGTCGCTCGATTTCCACGCCCGTTGTGACGAGTAGGATTTCGCCTAGACGAGGAGCCGTCAACCTCGCTGGCTATCGTGCGTGACGGCAGGTGGCTAATCCTGCGCCTTTGCCCTTTGGGGTATCTAAGGTTGGTCATAACGCTTTCGTTTGTCAAATGCCACCCAATAACCTTTCCGGCCCTCGAGGACGAGCTGCACGCGGATCGGTGATTTCTCAATGGCCAGTTGGAATTGTAGGCTCCGCAGGAACTGGTGGACCTCGCATCCTGCGGCAAAGCCCAGAACGTCGGTCAGGTGCTTTGCTGCGATCCTTCCTCGGCCAAGTGCGTGGCGAAGGAATACAATTCGGCGAGCGTTGCGGACATAGCATCTCCTGCCGCGTGAATGCACCTCGCCACCGTTGATCGGTAGAAGGACCGGCGACTCCCACCCGTCGAGGATGGCATCATCCAGGTCGGTGTGGTAGGTCTTTTCGGTCATGATGAGGTTGCAGCTATCAAAACCGCGTAATCAAAACGGTATCGAATCATCTTCCGCCGTGCTTGCAGTCGTATTCGGAACAGCTTGCGCGGGAGTCGGCCCCTTAGTTCCAACCTCCTTCCAATTGCCAATGATCGGCCCCCTCTCCCCTGCCATGCGGCGTTCTTTGCCTAGGTCTTGCGTTACAAAGCCGTTGTTCCCGAACTGGTCCAGACCGTCTTTGTTGTCAAAGAAGACAAGGCTCAGGTATTTGCCGTTCTTCCCTTCGTAAAGGGCGGTCTTGTCGATTTTGGTGACGTTGATGTTTGCCGTGATCATATCTTTTTGTTTTGGTTCCAGCTACGACGTGCAGCTGGGAAAGTGTAGGACATGGAGCGCCGCCTTCTTTGCCCATGCTCGGAATGTCTAGGGAATTGTTTTGATTGCAAGAGGCTTTTCAATATTCACGCTTTTCTCGGAATGTTGTTACCGGTCGGTCGAACTCAAAAGAGATTGGCCCCATTTTCCCGCCTCGGCATTTTGCAACGATGACCTCGACATCAACGACGGGATCCTGCGAATCTGGCTCAGTTGGATTCAATAGAAAAATGACGTTCGCGTCCTGCTCGATTGCACCAGAATCGCGCAGGTCTGATTTAACGGGCCTTCCTCGCTTCTCAGCATCTCGGTTGAGCTGCGCTAGCGTTACGACCGTTATATCCAACTCCTTGGCGAGTTGCTTGAGGCCATCGGAAAGTCTTCTAACCGCATCCTCTCGATTGCGGCTACCTTCCGGCTCCTTGATCAATTGTAGGTAATCGACAAAAATAACCCGAACGCCGCTTTGCTTGACGAGCTGCCTCGCGCTTACTTGGATGTCAACCAGTCGCATGTCTGCCCTGTCATCAATCCAAAGTGGCCACTTATGGGAGTTGTTGATTGCGTCCCTGAGTTTAAGAAAGTCCATCTTTCCGATGTCTCCCCGGGCAAGCTTGAGAGAGTCAATCCGCGTCTGGCCGGATAGGGAGCGAATGGCAAGCTCCTCGGCGAACATCTCAGCCGAATAGATCGCCGTGGCGACGTTCGCGGACACGAGGTTTTCAACCAGGTTCATCAGCATCGCCGTCTTTCCCGCTCCCGGTCGAGCCGCGAGCACCCAGAGCTGTCCTCCTTGGTAGCCGTTGGTGGCTGCATCGAGGCTTTCAAAGCCTGTTGAAATGCCGGGAATCTTTCCTCCCGCGACTCGCGCGTCCTCGATCATACCTACCGTGCGGCCTAGGATCTCGCCCCATTGCCTCGACCTCGCCACCGATGCGGTCTTGAGGAGGCTTTGAATCGCGGTATCGGCGGCTTGAATGACCTGGTCAATGTCCGTGAGCTGATCGCAAGCAGAAGCCGCCAGCGCATGACACTCGGTCGCTAGCCGACGCCTTTTGGTTTCCTTTTCTGCGGCTCGCAGGTAGGTGGCCGTCATTTTGGGCGTAGGAACGTCGCTAAGAAGCTCCGTGACTGCTCCCGCCCCTCCTACAGCATCCAAACGCTCCGAAGCCCGTAGGCGCGAAATGAGGGCCACTAAATCCAATTCTCCAGCTTCTCGTCGGACGTTTTGCATTGCCGCCCAGATTTCACGATTGGCGGGGTTGTAAAACAGATCGGATCCAGAGGGGTGGAGCGCGATCTTGTCGAAGGACTCGGGCCACTGGAGGGCGCAGGAGAGCAGGGCGCGCTCTGCGTCTTGATTTGAGGGTAAGCTGGTCATCGTGAGTTCCGGTAGATGTCTGCGCGTTGATCGTCGGTCAATTCGTCCTCGTCGCAGGTCAGAGGCTCATCGTAGATGGTCGCGGCGATCTCTCTCCAGTTGGCCGGGATTGGGAGCTTCTTGGGCTTTGGTTCTGCGGCCTGGCGTTGGACCTCGGCCTTCGGAGCCGCGAAGATGCCTTGGTAATTCATCGCCATCGAATGCCTAACGGCTTGGTCGAGAGCTTCGTCGCTCATGCTGGCGAGCTTGCTCAACATCTCCTTCCATCCGCTGGGCTTGTAGCTTTGGCCTTTTTCCGCTTTGTGTTTTGCCCAGAGGAGGAAGGTCTGTTTCCGATTCTCAGAAAATGAATCGGGGAAAGAAAGAGGCGACTTGTTCGCCTTTGATAAATCTTTAGATTTATCTGTGGTCGTGGTCGTGGTCGCGATTCGCAAAACGTTCCCATTTGGGATCCCATTTGCGATCCCATTTGGGATGCTTTTGAGATCGTTTTGCCAGCGCTTTTGGTTTCCCTTTTGGGAGGCCTCAACGCGCTTTTCTCTGATTTCTTCTCTTTCTTCCCGCTCTTTTGTCATGCGGCAGTTCCTCCTCACTCCATCGTCGCACGCTGGAAATTTGCTTAAAACTTCCTCGCGGATCCATTTCCACTCATCCTCAAAAGCTCCAATAATCCGGCAGATCATGCGCTCGTCGTCAGGGATCCCATCGTTGGCAAATTGGTAGGCCAATAAGTCAATAAAAGCCCCTCTCGCAGACAAGGACATGACCCTTGTGCCTCCGATGTAGTCATCAACGTAAAAGGCGAACCAGGATGATCGCTTTCGCTTTGGCTGGGTCTGTTTCATAGGCACAAAAAAGCCCTCGCCCACCCATCGCGGTGAGACCCGGCGAATGCACCGGCGCGATGGAGGGACGAGGACTGTTTCAAGGTATTCATTTCTACGGGTCTCACTCCGTGCCGATACGGTCGGCATCTTTAGGCTCAACAAAATGATATGAATCCGCAAGACGATTTATCGTCCATTCCGCTGGCGGTATTCCCTCTGATATTCCCGATTCCTCTCCCCACAAATCTCGCATCGAGTCCGATTCGGCACGGCCAACCTGGCGCAGATCGCGCATCTACCGGCGGCGATCTGCTTGTTCTGCCAGCGGCGGTTCCTGATGGTTTTTCCGTCGCTGTTCATTTCGTCACCCTTTCCATTTCGCGATTGTGGGCATCAGCAATCGCTTGCCAAGTGAAAGCAGCACTTTTAACGCTTTTATTTGTCCACGGTTTCCAATAGACAGGGACGACTTCGCGGATGTGGACCTGACTCAGCATGTTAGGGCTGGCATGGTCCTTAGCGGCTTGCTCGGTAGGCCAGATGAAACCCATGTAGTGATCATCAGGACCGTAAAGGTTGACCCAGCCCTCCAACCTTTTCGGTTTTGGTCGATGCGCTTCGATGATTTCGCGGGCTTCCTTGGCCATATGCGCTCCCTCAAGAGTCAAAAATTCCGGGCGATCATCGATGATTCCAAGAAGCTTTTCAGCGGCTTCTAGTAGTTCGTTTTGTTCTTTCATTTCAATCAATTTTGAGTTTAAACATCAACGAGTTCACAGCCTCGCGCTCCGTCTCACCGCATTGGGTTTCCACTTCGCCGAAAAGCTCAATCGAAGCCTCCCAATACGAATCGGACATGTCGAAGACATAGAAGGTTTCGATGCCCAAGCGCTTCGCGTCCTGCTTCCAACGTGGGGCGCTTTCGGCAACATCTAGAAAGTCGTTTACGTCGTTCATGGTTTGGTTGCGTCATTTGGTTGAACCAACGAGGATTCCTCGGTAGTTGGGTGATTGGCTAGCTCATCCAGCAAGCATTCAGCGGCACGTATTGCAGCTTCTGCAATCTCTTCAAAGTCGAATTCATCCCAATATGGATTCGTAAGCATCCCCTGCATCATCGCCTTCGCCACTTCAAATCGCCTTTGTTCTTGTGTCATTTCGCCCTCCCTTCAAATTCAACCCACTTGCACAGCTCAACGCCTATCTTTGAACTCATGCGCTCAATCCGGCCCATGATCTCGACGGCATCCTCGACGCTCATGTTCGCGGCTCGCTCGTTGCCATCTTCAAATTCGGAATAAGCCTCCCGAAGGTGCGTTGCGGCAGCGCCAAGCTCTTCAAGGAGGTCGAGGACTTCCAGCCTCGCCATGCAGATAATGTCTGGTGTCTTGTCGCTCATTTCGCCCTCCCATCTTCAAACCGCGACCATTCCGCCATCACCCTGACCTCAGTCAGTTCAGCGATGGCCTGATCTTTCTCGTTCCTCTGCTCGCCCATTTCGAGGGCAAAGTAGAAAGCAAGTCCGTAGCCTAGCCCGGTGACGAGGCAGAGCGTTCCAATAAAGTAGTCTCTCATGATATATCTATTTCTTTAAGTTCGTATCTTCCGTTTTTGTTTTTGCGCCACCCGTGAACCAGAATGATCCATCCGGCTTTTCTCAGATGCTCTAACGAATCCGATTCGTTGATCTTGTTGATGCGGCTTTTTGTGTTGCTCCAGCTTGTTGATTGCACTGCTACAGTCTCTCCATCGCGGATCGCTAGGATGTCGATGATTCCGAAAAGATCCTGTCTAATGCGAGCGTGAGGATTCCACTTCTCGACTACCTGGACTAGCTGGCAGGTTTTGCGCAGATGGGCCAAGCTGCGAGCGGTGGGAGATTGTTTCATCGTGAGGCGAGCGTTTTGATTTTGGATGCAAAGTCCAAACGAAGCGCCTTGTCGAGGATGTGGTTATTAGGCAAATGGTCAATGCTCGGGAGGATCTCGGGTTTAGCCGGCTCGATGCGTGCAGGAATGACTTCGCGCTTCGATGCTGGGATTAGCTTTCCGCGAACCATCTTGGCGTCTTTCGCAGGAATGATTCGGGCCGGAATGACACGCTCCTCGGAAGCATTGATTCCCGTCTGGAAATCGCACTTGCCCCCTAGGCCGACATAGAGGTCAACGCGGCGCTGCATCTTGTTTCGTTGCCTTGATGTGAGATCAAAGTTCTGGATCTGATACTCGGGAAGAAGGCGGCGAATCGCTGCGAGATTGAAGCGGATCGTTCGCGTCCCGCCCAAGTGCTCAAGGTGGTAAATTGAAACGTCTTTCATTGGCTCGCATTGGTTTGCATTTCTGGCGCGTCAACGAATCCGTCTAGCTCCTCTTCATCCTGATAGGCCGCGTAACCAGGGCGACCGATCATGGCAACCTTGCCGCTAGTGATGCCTGGCCAAAATCCGCTTTTCGTCGCGGCAATAATCCGGTCGATCTGGTTTGCTGCCCACTCGTCACCCGCCGCAATGTCAAAGGCCGGAAGCTCAGTCACTGCCACCTCGTAAGGTGCGGAAGAATCCTGCCAGATGAATCGGAAGCGGCTCCTCTGGTCGTCGGGATGGCAGAGGTTCCAGAGCTTTAGGTAGAGCGCCGCTTGAACATGATACCCGAAAGAGTCAATTGCTTTCGAGATGCCCCGCTGGGAGAAGTCGCTCGTTGTTTTGAAGTCGTAGAGGCACGGCTCATTTGCTGGCGCGAGGTCTACAAGCGCCTTGAAATTGATGCCTCGGATTTGGTTGAGGAGGACCACCTGCGTCTGGCTGGAACGGAAGACGGATCCCGCAATCGGATCGGTTTTGACTCGATCAACGGCCACCTTGACGCTCGCGGCCATTTCCGCGCTCACGATAATTTTGCCTTGAGCGGTCGCAGTGTCGCGGAGTTCCTGCGCGGCCTTGGTCCGAAAATCGGGATAGGGGTTGTAGATGACCGTCTCAGCGACCAGTTCCGGCGTAGTGAGGTGGCAGTCGATCAACGAACCCCATGTCATCGCGGAGGTCGGCGCAAATTCACGCGGGGCAAATCGCCATTTCCATAGCGAGCAGTTTCGCAACTCCCAAAGCCGCGACTTGGAAAGCCACGAATCAGGGCTGAACACGTTGGACCGATCCAACGTCAGTTTTGCGTGGTAGTCACGCGGAGATACTTGTAGGGCCGTCATGCTTAGAGCTTGTTGCCGCGAACGCGGATGCATGGGGTGTTGGCGTCGCCGAAAGCGTTGCAGGTCGTTCGGTAGATCGTGACCTCCTTACCGTGCCAGGCCTCCGTCTCGTTGCCATGCATGCGGCGGATCGTGCGAGCGTTGGTCTTGTTCAAAACCCACTCCTTTTTAACCTTCACGAGCTTGATGATAGGCTTGTCCATGACTCGCCCGTCTTTGCCCTTGTCGTCTTTACCGGGAGCGCGGACGCTCTCGATTGTGACCGTTACATCGCGGTCATCTGGTAGGTCTTCGGCTTCCAAGTAGCCGCTGAATAATTCGCTTACTTTCATATGATTAAATGTGTGTCAGTCGCACTCCTGCTTGTTGTCTTGGAAAATATCCAAAGCAAGCCCGTAAAGCTCCTCCTCAATGGCATCGACGGCGGCGAGTCGGATGCCTAGGTTTTTCAACATCCGCACCTGGACAGCGAGGCCGTCGTAGATCAGATGGTCACAGGACTCGCGCTTACGCCGTTGGAATGCGCGGATCTCGGCAATGAGCTTGTCAGTCTCGCGCTGATGCGCGGCCAGTAGTTGACTAATGTTCATACTTTGTGAATTAGGTAGTCAATGGCGTAGTCAAAGTCCCTGCGCTCAACAACGGAGGTGTCGAGTTCCTCCCCTGTCTCGTTATCGATGACCGCAGCAACCTCACTGCGCTCGATTTCAATTTTCACAAGACGCTCGGCCTCGGGACCGTCGAGCAGGTAGCGCGAAACGATGCCTGATACGGAATGTGCAATCATGGCCAGATGAGGTTGAAAAGGGCTGGCACATTCCAGATTGCGAACACGGCAAGAACCGTCACGGTTTTGATGAGGAAGTCGATGGGATCAAAGTGCATTTGATGCGATGTGGATAAGGGTTCCAGGTGCAACGTCGAAAAAGGCGACAGGCTCAGTTCTCCGCTGGGCCTCGTAGCGAGCACGGGCACGTTCAAGGGCGTCACGCATCGCGAAATAATCCGCGTCCGATTTGGCAGCGACTCCGGCCTCGAAAGCTCGGTTGAACATGTCGGCGACGGAATCCGCCGATGAGAATGACAGGAACTCCTCCATGCGTGCGCGGAGGTTGTCCGCTTTTCTGTTGTTCAATATGTTCATCGTTTTTCTCTAGCTTTATCTATGTCTCTTCTGCTCCAAAAATTGATGCCGTCGCTTTTGTCTGGGCGGATGCCTTTGAGTGAGGCCCAGCGGAGGAAACCTCTCGGGCTTTTGAATCCTGCGTATTCGGCTCCTGCTTTGTCACCTCGGAGCCATGGCGATTGAATGCCGCCAAGTGAGGCGAGCGCGGCCTCGATGCGGTCGAGTTGGGCTGATAGGTCTTTCATGCGGTTTCCAGTTGTTTGGTTTGAAACTCACGCATCAGCCATTCCATCCCCTTTTGCGTGGCGTAGGTCGTGAACCGGACATGGACCTGCTTGTCCTCGTCGAGATAGCTGGACTCTTTGACCGTGAACAAGCCCTGCTCGATGTAGCGTTGCTTCGGGAGGTTGTGGCGCTCCCCACCTGAGATCAAAACGCCCTTGTTGCGCAGCCGCTGAAAAAGGGTGTTGCGGCCAAAGGGGAACTCAAGCACCTGACAAGCCACCGCGAGCTGCGTCACATCGTCGGAGGCCATGACCGCATCGCGGAACTCGGCCTTGGGTTTCAGATCCGCGACCTCAAGAGCGAGGAGGTCGGCCTTGTCGATGGCGTCGGCTGCAAGTCTGAGAGCTTCGGAGTGAGTCGGGATGGCAAACGCCCGCGCGGCCTCCAGGTGATGCCAGCGGTCAATGATCGCGAGCCGGTATTTCACGGAGTAGCCAGAGACAACAAGATCGCATTCGCGGCGGGGGAGGTTGAAGCAGGGCAAATCCTTGCCGTTTCCGCCTTTGTAGGACGCCTCAAATTTGAGGGCTGAAATTTCAGCCTGTTCCAGCGTGGCGCGGATGTCCCGCATGACGTTCGCGTGGTCTTTGCCAGTGATCTCGGCGATGTCGAGGCTCGACATTGTCGCCGCGCCATCTTGCGTGAGAGCCGGAAGGTTCATGCTACCCCCTCCGCGCTTTCAAGCTCATCCTTTGGCGCGTCGATCTCGAGCTTTTCGGCAATCCAGACCTCAATTTGAGAGGAAAGGGATCGGCGTTCCGATTTTGCAAAAGCCCGAGCTTCTTCGAGAATTTGCTCTTCAATACTAATGGTTGTGTTGGATTTCATCACGTCTTAATGGTCGCTGATTGAACTTGATATGCCGTATCACGGCGATGGTCAAGAGCATTTTTTATTTTGCTGTATTTTTTTTGAATTGGCCGTATTATTCGCCATCATGAAAAAGAAGGCGAGAAACCACGACCGTGCGGCGGGGAAGGCTCAGACGAGCATTTCCCTGAGAGAGGACTTACTTTTGGCGGCAAAAGCAGCAGCGGAAGCAGACAGCCGGAGCTTGTCGAGCTGGCTTGAGGTGCTGCTTAAAGAGAGGTTGGGGACGATCCCACCGCAGAAGTGAACGACCAGTGAAGCGTAATATCAATCATTGTGAGCCGCTAGCAGGTTGCATCAGCGGCCTCAATTCTGCTTTGCGAAACATGCAAAAAATTACGCGGATTTTGCAGCGAAGTTGTTTTTGAGGCGATGCTGGGACACGGTTTAAAAGTGATCAAAAGAACAGCTAAATACGCCCCTCTCCTGCCGCTACCCACCACCGAACCGCCACCGGGCCTCTGGAAGCCCCATTATATAAGGGTGGTTGAAGGTTCAACTCCCCTCACCTCCATTTAACAATCCCTTATTCTATAAGGGTTGCAGGGTTTACAGAGTTATCAAAATATGGCAAAATAATGCCTTTTGAGACGTAAACCACCACCAACTGCCACCAAAAATGGGCAAAATACCAACGACCCGAAGCGGGACTATTCCCATCAATTACAGGAGTGATCGGGAGAAATGGGAGCTTACCATTCACTCGCAGGGAAAGCGGCTTCGGTCCCTCCACCAGACCCAAGCCCAAGCGGAAAAAGCATGGGCGGAACATGTGCGCCAAGTCAAGCGCCACGGGACTGACTCGGCCCCTCTTCGCCCTGAAGATTCGCGTGAGCTTGCGGAGGCTCGACGCATCATTCCCGGGGTGGACCTTAGAGACGCGGCCCGATTCTACCTTGAGCACCATCCGATCGGATCCGCTGCCGTGACCGTTGTAGACGCCTACGACGAGTTCATGGCCGCTCAAGAGGTTAGAGGTCTGTCCAAGCGGCACTTGTCCGGTCTGCGCCACCATGTGGGGCTTTTCGCTGAGTCGGCCCGTAATCGCCAGATCAGGAGCATCACGGGCAATGCCGTCCTCGATTGGCTGGCGAGCCTCCCGCTCGATGCCAGAACGGTTGCCAACTATCACGGGAGTCTCTGCAATTTCTTCAATTGGTGCGAGCGCCGAGGGCTGGTGGCAAAGGCGCCCACCTTGTCCATCCACGAAGGCGATCTTCCGCGCCTCAAGCCGAAGCCCAAGGGAGTCCTGAGTGTCGATCAGTGCGCGGCCATGATGGCATGGATCGACTGCAACGCTCCGAAATACGCTCCATGGCACGCCCTCCAGTTATTCGCGGGAATTAGAAGGGCTGAAGTCGGTCGGATGCAATGGAGCTGGATTGACCTCGATGCGCGTGTCATCACCCTGCCTGGTTGGACGGAGGGCGGTGAGCGAGTTGTCAAAACCGGGGACGATTGGGCGTTGCACGACCTGCCTGAGAACCTTTGGGCGTGGCTTGGGAAGTATCAGGGCGAGGGCAAGGTCGCAGTCCCCGGCAACGACACGGTCGAGAATTGGCGAGGCGAGGAGTTTCCCAAGATCGGAATCCCAGAATGGCCCAAGAATGCGATGCGCCATACGTTTTGCACGGCGATGATGAGCCTTTACGGTGATGCGGCAAAGGTGGCAACATGGTCAAGGCATGCAAACGCGAGCCAGCTTTATCGGTCTTACGTGGCCAAGCTTGTTAGCCGGGAGGAGGCGGGGAGGTTCACGGCAATTCTGCCGCTTCAAAGATGACTTTGACGGCCTCGATCATCTGAGCCTCAAGATCCTCCTGCGGCCAGATCCACTCTTCGCCGCTTCCGCCGTCTTGATCGGCCATCCGATGACCGAATCCGCGCAAGCGATCCGGCAGGTCCTCGGGATCCCATGGACAATCAACGCCCAATCTGCTGCCAATCGCGACCAAATTAGCCGATTTGCCTGAGCGGTGCAGCTCGCAGACGAAATCGATGGGAGGGCAGCAAAGGCAAATCATGCCAAGCCTTTGAAAACCGCCCACTCCAACTTCCGAACCGTCTGCTCCTCGACCCAATCGCCCGTTTCTGGCGAGATCGCGATGGCGTGGCGTAGGTCAGCGATCAAAAGATGCAGAGCCTCATGGACTGCAACCTCGGCGGTCTGGTTTTCCCGGTCGCACAGGTCAGGATCCACGCGCACGATGGCCGTGCATGAACCAGGATCCGGCTCAATGCAGGCGTAATTCCCAACGCCGGGATCTGTTGAGAATTTCACATCGTAATGCGCAAGGCCCAATGCCTCCTGCGCTCTGCGGAAATGTCCCTCAAACGCGCTCATCGGCCCTCCAGCATGTTGCCAAGGAGACTCCTGCCCTGCCAGATTCCCACATTAATGTGGAGAAACTCGCCTGATTTCGCGATGACTTGATAGCCGTAGCCGTGCGACCATCCTGTCGGATCCGAATGCCTCCAGAGCGGTTGACGTTGGCACAAGCAGCCGGGATTCCAAGCTTTGACAAGGCCGACGCCGGGGAGGACTCGCGTGGCCGAATCTTCTCGGTGTGTGTGCGCAAAGACAACGTTTCCGGCAGTCCTCGAAACGGAGTCGCTGGCGGCGTTTTTGGATCCGCTCAATTCATGGACAAAGAAAATCTTGCCCATCTTGATCCAGCCTGGTGGAAGGCCGGGAACGTGAGTCTCGGAGCGTCTGTAGTAGACGATGCCGCGCTCTTTGAGTTTGAGGAGGAACTCAGGGGCGTTGAGCTTGTAAAGAAATTCTGAATCACGGTAATTAGAAAGAGTCTCGTCCGTTATCCACCTTTCAACGCGGCAATTTCCAGTGACGTGGACCTTGCCGTTAAGCCTTGTGAAAAAATTGCCCATCGCCATCGTCAGGCAGTGCACAAGTCCAACGTAATGCTCCCGGCTGTAATTAGCGCCTTCGGTTTTGGTTCTGTCACGCTTTGTAAGATTCAAAACCCAGTAATCAGGTTGGCCGTTTCTGTTCCGTTGCGCCAGTGATGCGCGATGACCATAAACAACGCAAAGCGATTGAATTGCAGACAGAAACTCAACACGCCCGTAAAGGCATCTTGATTTATGGCCTGTTGAGCTATTGGAGCCATCCCCTAAGACAAGAGTATCCAGAAATATGTCGAATTGCCTTTCCGATAAAAGGCCAATCCATTCTGGAATTGCTTTATGATATTTTGCTGAGTGGCTCCATTTCTTGATACCGAATAGCCTCGCTACGTCTCTTGCGGATTCGCTTGTAAAGTCAAACGTAACGGATTTCCGAATCGACTTGAGGGCTATGCCGCAAATGTCTCTGGCATCCCTTTCCCTTGTTCGTTTTGCATATCTCAATTCAAGGCGATCTAGCAAATCTTGAATTACCGGGATCGTCTCCGGCTTGCTTTGGGATATTCCAACGTGCCCGCCAATATGCCCGTCTGTCAATATCCACGCCACAAGTCGGATCTCATCATCCGAAACTCCCTCAAAGTCTGGCATGTCTGATTTTCCAGATGTCGGCAGAATTGCCACTGACTTGCCTGAGATAGAATCGGCTCGCCTGTATTTAAGGTCCCCTTGATATTGTCCAAAATGGGCAACGCGATGATTTGGCGTCATTGCCGCATCTGCGCAACGGCTTTCCAAAACAACCATTTCGCCGTCAAACGGGTATGAAACAATCGCCTCAGGCTTGCCCCATACCACCTTACCGAGCGGGTCAATTGACGCGACGGTATCGGCTTCGGTTACGTCTGGTATTTTCTTCCATCCTCGATCCGTGAGGACTTCGTGGCTTGGGTGAAGGCACTCATGGTTTCCCTCGATGAAATGGATCTGCGCGGAGGGCGCGGCCTCTTGGAGCTGGTCCAAGAACCAGTTGCCATGAGCGATGTCGTCCTGATAGCTGTAGGTCGTCTGGGCGATGTAGTTGGCCGCGTGGTGCTTGGCAAGGAAGCCGCCACATTCCACGATGTCGCCGTTCAAGATGATCTCATCCGGCGAGAGTCGGCGCACATCGCCCAAAAAAGCCTCAACGGCAGGACGGTCCATCATGGATCCGTGGACATCGTTTGCGATCAGCCTGACCGTCTCGGTTTTGACCCTTGGCCTCGGCTTGTATTCGTTTTTGATGGGAAACTTCGCCGCTCGCAAGGCATTGTATTCGTCTAGCGCATCGTCTCGATCCTTTCGCAACGCGGAGGCCTCGGCTCGGGCTTTGGCAAGTTCGGCCTGCGCCTTTACAACGCGGTTCATCGCGTCGGAATCAGAAACGAGGCGGTCGGAAAGATTGATTTCGTCGCTCATAGTTTAACGGAGGTATTGTTTCGCCGTCTCGGGTGACATCACGCATTCCTCAAAATTGTCGGGGCTCATCTCCACCCACTTGATGCAGTGCAGGGCCTTCGCGTGCCGTCTGATCGTGTCCTCGGAGACTCCGATGTGCTGGGCAAAGTCAGCGACTCGGTAGCAGACGCCCCGCTTGATCTCATGCAGTCTTCGACGGCAATCGGAGCCTTGAGGTTTCTGCGGCATGACGCGCTTCTGATTTAGTGGGATGGCCTCCAATTCGCCCTGCGTGTCCTCCTGTGGCCCTTTCATCACCTCGCCCGTCATCGACGCCCTCACCTCGGCAACCTCCGCAGATGTCACCGCAGAGAGGTTTTTCGAGATGTCGTAGTTTGCCGCATTCGGTCGTTTCAAAATGCCTGCCAGAATTCTGTCTCTTTTTGCCTCGTCCATGATGTTATCGGTATCCGCCGGGATAGTCGGGAAAGTCGTCGTCGTCATCCTTGGTGCATTTAAGGACGAGGACAAAAGCCGCGTTAGCCAATATAAATCGGGCGGCGGATCGTCACTCGGTTGCAGGCTCGCGGGAGGATTTCCAGCCGATCATCCAACAGGTTCCCGCCGTGCTTGCAGAATACTCCTGCGCTCACATCAAGCGTTCCATCCTTTTCCAATCGGATGCAGAGAAGCGTCCGCCCGTCGTCAGCGATGATTTCAACTTCGCCGCTGGTCATTTCGTGTTCTGTTTTGTCGCCGTTAAGGGTGGCGTGTCCGTCGCGTATTTTCATAATTCAAGAGGCTAACAAGGGAGTGATGGCAACGGGAACTAGCCGTTCAAGTCGGTGGTGATTTCGGAGTTCTGCGCGGCTAGTTCCCGCGCCATACCCCCGGCGTTCTCCAAGATGATTTTGCGCTGTTCCTGTATCTGATGCCAGAGCGGGTCATTGCTCCCCGATATGTGCGGGTGCATCGCTGAGATGATTTTCCCGACGATCCACGCTTCATCATCTGACATTTCGATTTTCCGTGTTTTCCGACCATCCCTGAGCGTGAACCGGAACACTCCTTCCCCTTGCTCCGCTTTGATCTTCCGTCCCTTTTTCAAGTCAGCCTCGCAGAACACAAATGGAGAACAAGGCGTGCGAGGACAATCCCCGCCAGCTTTCTCTTGGGTCGCGGTTTCCCGCTTCGATTTCGTTTTGCTCATTGGATCAGTCTTGGGGTGTTAGTGGCGGGGATGCCTCCACATCGACGTTCGCCGTCCGTGAGAGCGTCAGGCTTGAGGCGTTCCAAAAGTCCACATGATTGGATGGGCGCTCGTCGTAGATGCCCACCATGAATCCGTGCGGGAAGCGTCGGATTTCAGCGACCTCGTATTCGTATTCGGGGTTGAGTTTCACCCAGTCGCCAACGGCGAACAAGGCACTGGAGCCAACGGGCCCCTCGGATGTCTTTTGTGTTTTCATGGGTTAGATTGTGGGGCCTGTGGCTCAGTTTTATCGTTAGCCATGACAATAATTCACGACCTTCCCGCTTTCGTCGTGGTATCGAGCGTAAGCCCGTGTCTCGCTGCATGAGTCGTCGTTTTCCTCCCACACTCCCAGTTTGGATTGCAGGTCATGCATTGCTGCCACGTATTGCTCACACGCGGCTTTCGCTGCGGATTTGTCGTTGTGTATAATGTCGTCCATAATTCAAAGAGGCTAACAAGTGGATGCTGGCAACGGCGGGAGCTGCCTGTTTAGTTTATTTGGAGTCCAGCGCCCGCCGCGCCAGATCCTTGTCGATCATCAAAAGCGAACCGAAGATGGCGGATGGGATCATGCAAAAAGTCGGATGTGCGACCGGATTAGAGAGGTTTTCCGCTCTTGGATATAAACGCCACCACCTTCTCGGGATCCGCTTGTCGAGGTATTGCCTTCGACGGTCGTGACCATGCCGTGCTTTTCATCCTCGATGGCGAGGCCGATGTGGCTAAAGGTGAAGATCACGATGTCCCCGGCCTTGATCTCCTGTTGGGGCTTGTAGAGCTTGACTGTTGGCCCCGCCTCCTCTTTCGCCCATCGTTCAAAATCCCATGCCCCTGCCGTCTGCGGTCGCGGGAAAGGTAGATCGGCAAGCTTCTCAAGTTCGCGAACTCCCCAGCAAATAAACGCCGCGCACCATGCCCAGCCGGAGCCTGGTAGCCAGGTGGCGGATTGGTATTCCTCGACGCGCTTGCCGCGGTTGCTGTTGACAGGTTGCTCGCGGACGCCCTCCTCGCGTTTGAGGATCCCAACGAGCTTGGCGGCGAGGCTGTTTCCCGGTTGCTCGCCCGCTGCTAGGCTCGCGATGTAGCGTTTATAGGCGTCGAGCGTCAGGTTGCCGGGATTGCCGTTCGTCGTCCCGTCGTAAAAGCCAACTGCGCGCAGTCCATGCTGGATTAGCACGGCATCAGGTTGCGCGAGGCTTTTGATGTCGAGGCTCATTTTACCCGTTTCCGCTTTTCCAGCGCCGACATAACAATCCCCACAAGCGCGACCGCTGCGCCGATACCGGTCTGGAGATCAGCCTGCGAGACAATACCGGCTCCGGTTGCGTAGCCGCCTGCGATAGTCAGGCCGTGGCGAAGGAGTAGACCAAGGAGAAGTTTTGTATCCATGTCGGAGGACTCAACAAAACGAACGAAAAACGCAAGTTGAAAATCTCCTTTGTTTTGTAGAGGGGTTTGAATGGCCGCAAAAGCAGACCTAAAGACGACGATCTCGGCAGACATGACGGGATTCGCTGCGACGATGCGACGAGCTGGAGGGCTGGCTGCAACTACCGGCACTAAGATTGGGCAATCGCTTGGCGGTGCTACCAAGGCCATGGGGGGCCTCGCTCTGTCTGCTGGCAAGGCGGCAACCGCAATCGCATTAGCCGGGGCCGCTGCTGCGGGAGCAGGTTTTACAGCGGGGCTAAAGGGGGCAGCCGATTTAGGCGGGAAGATGGCAGACCTCTCTGCGCGAACTGGCATTGCGGCAGGTCAGCTTGCCGTGATGGGAAGAGCGTTTGAAGACAACGGCGTCTCAGCCGACAAGATCGGCGGCGTGATCAACAAGCTTCAAAAGACAATTACCGATTTTGGGAATGGATCAAAGACTGCGACGAAATTTTTTGAGACGTTAGGCATCAAGTTTGAGGACATCGCAAAGCTTGATCCTGGTGCGCAATTTGAACTGATCCAAAGCAAGATCTCCGCGATTCAATCGCCAGCGGAAAGAGCTGCCGTGGCCATGCAGCTATTCGGAAAGTCCGGCGGCGAGCTTCTGACGCTTTTCGCAGATGGGCAAGCGTTCGCTAATGCTGGCACTTTCCTCGGGACTCAAGCGGAAATCCTTGATCGCTCCTCTGGCGTGTTCGATTCAATCTCTGACAAGATGGCAAGGATTCCCGAAAAGCTTCAAGGCTTCTTTGTTGGGTTCCTTGAGCCAATCGCGGGAGACATTGACGCGATCTTGACAAAGTTCGATAATTTCGACTTTGCTGCTCTAGGATTACGAATCGGTAGCGCGTTCAACATGGAAAACATCATTTCCATGATTTCGGCATCTGTGCCGCTTCTCGTCGCCGTCTTGGCAGACGCTTTTGCAAAAGCTTTAGAAGTGTTCGGCGCATTGCTTCGGGCATTGTTTTCACCCGAGGGGCTTTCATTTATGAAAAACATCTTGATCGATGTTTTGGTAGCAGGAGTCGATGCGATTGGCGGCGCGTTTTACGAGTTGGCAAAGAACTTTGGAAAAGCCCTAAAGGGCGAGGTAGACATGGTGGATACCACCCGAATTATCGGAGAGGCGAAACCAGAAGAAAAAGCCGCGCCGGATTTTGCCTCAAGGCTGCAAGAGGAGCTTGCCGGGATTGATTGGGCGCCTTCGCAGGCGGTTAAAGACGCCGCTGATAAATTCGGCGCTGCCTTTGGAAAGACCTTCCCGCCAGTTGCAAGTGCAGGAGTGCAATCCCCACAATCCGACATCTACGACCGCGAGCTTGCAGAGCAAAGAGCAAGGGTTGCCGCTGATTCTTATAAAGTGCCGCAGGTCCAAGGAACCTACGGGCCGCCGCGACCTATGGCGGAACAATTCGGCCCTCCAAGATCGCTTATGTCATCGCGCGACGGCAGGCTTTTTGGTGAATCCGTGCGGCCATCTAATCGCCTGTTTGGTCAAGCTGGATCGGCACTAGGAGGCGACAACGCCTTTTCGGCGGATCGCGCTCGGCTCGGGATTGCTTCCGGCCTAACAACTGGAGGACTTGGCGAGAAGCGCCGCCTTCGCACCAGCGCCGACGACAAGGGAGACAAAAAGAACCTCACGCTCCAAGAGAAACAAGTCTCCTCCCTCGAGTCCATCGAAAGCAAGATCGGCCAAGCCCTCACCGTAAACTGACATGCCCACCCCAGTAGGAAAAGGAACAACGACATTTCGCGAAGTCTCCGTGCAAGAGACGGTTTCACGATCCGGCCTCGACGGTTTGACCGTTGTATTACGCGGCATTCATTCGGGCCTCGCGGCGGAAAAAAGGAAATGGAAGCGAGGGGCATCTTACACAGGTTATTCGAACATGTATTTGGAGACGAAGGATTCCATTGACCGTGGCCCCGTTGCAGAATTGACGTTGAACTTTATCGGCTTCATCGACGCAACGAGCGACAATGGCGTCGTTGACATCGAAGACAGCATTACTTCGCAGAGCGTCACGATCAATACCTCTGACGATGAGAACGTCTCTTTTCGCTACTTCGCTCAGGCAACGACCGTGAGATGGATCTTTCGCGGGAAAGACTTGCCAGTAAGACCGCGATTTCCCGGCATTGTCCCAAGCACCATTCCGACGAACCTCCTTTTCCAGCCGGATCCTCCGAATTACAAAGGCAGCATTTCGGGCAGGTATAATCCAATCGGGAGGCTCGCTCAATTTACGCGCACGCGATTGGCCCCCAGCGTCTGGGCCGTTGTCGAATCTTGGGAAAACCTTATCGAGCCTGTATCAGGATGATGAAGCGACCAGAGTTTAAATCGGGCAATAAGTGGATGGTTGAGGCTCTCAACCTTGTGGCCGAATATGCTCAGAGAACGGGCGTCAATCCTGGTGGAAGGCCGGGATGGAATGAGACGGCGCAGGGATGGTTGCCGCCGAAGGTTGGGGCAGGGGAAGGCTCTGATATTGAATCGGCTTGGGACTTGATCGCTGGCGTAGAGCCAGAAACGTGGAAAGTTCGTGTCGGTACAATTTTGCGGGGTGACGATTCAGTTTCTGATGCGCTGACATGCTCAAATCCAGAGGACGAATTTACCCTAATCGAAGGCGATATCGTTGCGATCAAAATCGAAAGTGAAGATCCGACGGAATTTGCAATCGTGACATTTAATTCATGGCCGGAGGATGCTGGCGCAGTAGTATCTTACACTGGGACCGTCGCTGATGGCGACTTTGAAATGACCGAAAGGCACTACCCTCTCTGGCAGGTTAAGATCGCGCCCGTAAGCGAGCCAAGCGTTGCAGTTGGCGAAGACATCGTCGCTGTCAGGATCGCGCCGCGCGAGAATCTCGCAATCGTAAAGCGCCTTTACAGGACTGATACTGGAGAGCTTGTGACGCTCCCGTCTTTTGCGGTGTCTCATCGCGCGATCACTTTATGAGTCACGATTTCCAGCGCGGACTTTTGCCTGTTGGAGCAACCGTTTTGCCGCCCGAGGAGTATGGGTTTTCTGCGTTGCCGTTCCAGCCGACAATCAATCACACCGATGCGACCGTCCCGCAATCGCCGAGGAGGGCCATTGAGATACCTGGTGGCGATGATCCGCGAAAAATCCCGCCTTTGATTCTTGCGGTATTTTTTGCGTCTGGATGGGATTTTAACATATCGCTCTCTGGGCCGGCTGGTCTTGCGTATACGTGGACGGGAACAATTGCTAGGGGCAGGTCTAAACTAATAAACGATGGAGGAGCGACCGAAACAGGAACGCCGCTGACTACAATCAAGCAGGCATGGAGTGCTGGATTCTTTCCGCCATCCATTCTCGCTTTAAGCTACCCAGAGCAAAACTGCCGTTGGAATGAGGCTTTGACCACAGACACCCCAGAGCAAATCCTTGATTTCCAGATATCTCCATATGATGTCACCTATTATGCGATCCCGAACGTCTGGGCGTTTTCTCCTGATTTCTTCGCTGCCGTCAATGACGGAACTTCCGGTGGAGATCAGGCGACCGTTTCGCACTCTGGCAGCGGAGAAAACGTATCTGGGCTAACCATTTGCGGAGTCGATTGCAATCTAAATGGCAATGATGTCGTTTCGTTTTTTGGAACGATGACACCCACGGGATTCCTCACTTGAATCATTTACTCGCTTGGCCGAGAAACTCAAAACCATCCTCCGTGGTTTCTCTCGCTGAGATATGCTCCTTGCGAATCTTCTCAACATCGGGAATCTGGATTTGAGCGTTAAGCCTCGCGAATTTGTCCCAGCTCTCGCGCTCCATGTTATAGCTCCAAGACTGCTCGACTGCGCGACTCAAGCGAGTGAAGGCAACCGCAGCCCTCCATGAGGAGACGCAAGCAGCCGCAAGCAACACGATGGCTGCGGTCACAATAGGGTTGACCTTTAGCGCGTTTGCGAGGGACATGGCGGCGTCTTTCATGGTTAGGAAATGACGCGCCAAGTGTTTTCGGCAGATCGCCACAAGTGAATGGTTCTTGCTGTGTGCGTGATAGTGAAACTGCCAGAAGAATCGCCAGCATAAATCAACGTGACGCCAGATCCAGGTTCAACCGTAATGCTTCCACTTGATTTGCGATTGGCCAGCCAGAAATGGCTATCGCTTAGCCAACTGGAATCTGCTTGCGGTGCAATTGTAACGGTAGTCGTGGATCCGGTTAGCTCCACATACTTTCCGTTATGCAAAGACTCCACAATCGTGTCGTTAGAAGATATCGTCGCCACCGCAGACGGAAGCCCACCGATTGAACTTGATGCCGAAAGGACTCCCGAGGAAAACGTTAGATTTGATCCAATCGAAATCTCCTGCACCGCCCCTGTGCTCGCAGTCGTGCGCCCGAGAAGTCGAGCCGTTGCCATGGTGAGGCCGCTCGACGTAATCGCTCCCGCAGCTAGGTAATCAGTCCCAGCGGTTGCAGCAGACAAGACGCCGCTGGTGAGTTTCGCGAGTCCTGTAGTCGTTGCGCGTTTCAGTTGCTTGCCATCAGTGCCGTTAAACAGGACTACCTCGTTTGCAACGGAAGACGCAAGCCCTTTCGTTGATTCAAGGGCTGCGATGGCTTGTTTCACGCGCTGTGGCGTAAACGTGCGTTGAGACGTTGATGTGCCAGCTTCCGCCTCCGCTTGGCTAACTTCGGCAGGCAAGAGCAAAGTTGCGTCTACGGCGATTAGGTTCCAGATTTTTGCGTTGGTCGTGCCGTTGTAATCATCTGGACGAATGACATTCGGCGAGGATTCGGCAGTTGTCCCGGCATCGAGACGATAGGTTCTCAGCACGTTGGGGGAGGCGTCTTGATCAACAAATTGAACGAGCTTGCCAACGGTCACCGCCACGGTCGGAACCGCATCAAGGTCTGCGGCAGTGCCTCCGATTTTGCTGGTCGTAGTTGCCAAATATTCCGCAGCCGATGCCTTTAGAAGGTATTGGGTCGGATCTCCTGCATTTGTCGGCGTGGCTTCACCACCGGACAGAATATCGTGATAAATGGTATACTCCACCGGATCGACCGAGCTGCGGAATCCGCCAGACCCTCCAAGCTGGTAGGTCAGTTCAAGGCTGCAAGCTAGGCTCGCGATGTCGTTCGCAGCATTTGCGTCATTTCGTCCGAGAGCCGTGTTTACTTCGGTCGTGTTAAGATCAAGAAACCCAGTATAAGTAAAGGAGCCTGCGTCGTTCGTCCACGTTTGGTTTGATGCCAGCAAAACGCCATCGGAATAATCGCCCTCTTCCTTGATGCCGATCTTGATTACAGTGCCGCCAGCTAGATTTTCCGGCGTCCAAGTCGGCGCTTCGACAATCGACGTTGCCGCCGTCGGGTCTGAGCTTCGCCCAAAGATGAGCTTCACCTCGGTCGCACCATCTCCGGCTTTTCCGGCCAAACCGGTAATTACAGAATCTTGCCCAGGTGCGGCAACAAGGCGATCAACGCGGAGGTCGTAGAAGAGTTTCATGCTGTGAGATTTTCGATGCCTGCTTTCATGGCCGTTTTGGTTGCGGAGAAGACGATGACTTGTTCTGCGGTGTAAGAGGTTGGCGCTTCCGCGTATTCGATCATGGCGATTGCGGCCTCATCATCGCCCTCGTCGAGGAGCGTGTTGGCGACTTCAAACTTTTCGCGAAAAGGGCCGCGAATGTAAGCGGGGAGTGCTTGCCATGCGCCGTAAAGAGCGGAACGCCCTGCCGCCCGTGCGTCAATGACTGCTTGTTGATCTGCGATGATCGCCTCCGCGAGCGAGCGTTGCGCCTCGATCTCTTCAATCGTGGGGACCGGGCCGCCGTCTCCTGCGGTGATGATATCACCATCAACGGTCCAGCCACCGCGATTGGGAAAAGCAAAAACAAGAATTTCTGGGATCGAGATCATAGATTAGGAGATGCGATGGACCCGCATAGTCAATCCTTTAAGAAAAGTAATGCTTGTGCCAGAATTTTCGGAGGCTGCGCGAAATTGAACGGTCCCCGCATTGACGCCGTTTATCAGGGTTAAAGTCACCCGAATCGGGAGTGCATCGGTCGATCCGTCCGCTTGGGTCAGAGTAGTAGCGAACGCAGTCGCCGCTGCTACTGTTCGGCCAGTATTAACAGCGTTCCAGTGCTCAAGGGTATACCGGACGTGGTCTGGGCTAGACGGTCCAGTAAAAGCGATTTGTAGACCAGACCCAGCAGCGCCACCGACACGGAAACCTACGATCTCGATGAGCACACTCTCGCCAGCCACGACAGAACAAGAAAGACCAGTGACGTTACTCAGGACTCCGCTACTATTAAAAAAATCGTCAACCCGCATGTAATGCTCAGGGGCGGCACGTAAGCCAAGTGTTCCAATCGCTGCCTCCACGGTAGAGGCTCCGTAAGATACCGTGCCTGATGGAATGTTAGCGTAAAACAAATCGTTTGTTATGCAGCCTTGAAGAAAGGAAAGATTTTCTGCATAGGAGTTCGGCAGATCAGACCAGTAAAACTGAGGATCATTAGGCGTGCCTCCCGTTGCGCCCTGCGCCCCCTGACTTCCCAGCCCTCCTCCGCCGTTTACCCCCGGCGGGCCACCCTGCCCACCTACACCGCCGACATTTGAATAGGAAGAAATAAAACAATTATATGCAACAAAATCGGGCGCTTCACCGCCAGCCCCACCCGCGCTTCCGTCACCACTTTGATATTCACTGCCTCCTTCCTGCCCTTGCGACCCATTTCCTCCAGTCCCTCCAGAAAGAGCAAGTGTGAAATCAACACTTTTATCTGATGAGAGTTTAAGTCCTATTGGGTTAGACCCGGGCGAACCTGGATATAAATAGTCACCCGAAGGCGTACCGGTTGATCCTGTCCATGTGATGGAAAGCGTAGTTCGTTCTTTCCCCAACCCCCTAACAAAAACATTTTCAAAGCTGCCTCCGCCACTTGGGACATCTGTAGTGTGAGAAATTGAAAAACTTCCCGCGCCCAATTCGAAAATTCTCGCCCCAAGATTCCACGCCGCTTGTGCGGTTGCATACGGCTTTGAGGGATCGCCGATAGTTCCGGTTGTATCGTTACCACCAGTGCGAACGTAAGCAAAGCCAGTTCCGGTGATGGACGATCCGCCCCCCGCAGGAGTCGCGAAGGAAGGGGCCAGTGACGCTCCGTTGCTCTTTAGAAAAGTCCCGTCCGCACCAAGGGCAAGCTCGACAATCTGTCCGCTGGCATTGGAATGAAAAACCTTCCAGTTTCCGGCGGTGTGATCTGAGGTCGAAGTGATGGCGTGACTGCGGTCGTGGAAGCGCGAGTCGTTGCCCTGCGCAAATTGACCCGCTGACGTTCCGAATGCGCCCACCTCGAGGACGCCGCTGGTTCCGGTTTTGATTGGGAGGCCCGAAGTTGACCCAATGGCTCCAGCGTTTGAAATGCTGCCGTGGGTGTGACTTGTCGGAGTCCTTGCATCGCTGAAGCGAGAGTCATTCCCTTGAGCAAATTGCCCAGCCGACGTTCCGAATGCGCCAACCTCAAGGACTCCGCTGGTTCCGGTTTTAATCGGGAGTCCAGCGGTCGAGCCGATTGCGCCAGTGTTGGAAATCCCACCGTGAACGTGGCTTGTGGGCGTCCTTGCGTCGGTTAATCGGGAATCGTTTGTGGCCACGTAATCGGTCCCGGCAACGGCAACCTCTAGCGTATTGCTTGCGGCCTTCAGAATGCCCGAAAGGCCGCTGGTGACGGTGTTGGTGGTAAGCGTCGGCTCAGCGGCCCCGAGGACGGAAATCGATGCTGATATCGCGCCACTGTTGATGGCTACGTCGATGCTTGGCGATTCGACAATAGCGGAAGACTCAGCGATGTCAGAACCGGGCTCCACCCAATCAAGTTGGCCTTGCAGTCGAAGTAAGATGTCACTGCCTTCGGTCGCGGAGATGTCCACCCAGTATTCGGTTTGCAGATGCGCTTGGACATCTTCTAGGGTCCATCCATAGGCAAACGCCGGGACGGTCGCAGCATCGGTTGCGATGTTGAGCGTGATCACCTGCCCCGCTACGGTGAGATTCGACTCACCGGAATCAGTCCCGAAAATTCGCCGAATCGTGCCCGATCTTGCACGCATTCCAAAGGCCACGAATTTGCCCGTCATAGAAAACTCCGCGCCAATCGAAAGCGTGAGCCGGAAAGGAGCGCCCTGAGGGAAATAGAATTTGGGCAGATCGGCGACGCCGGAAATGACGGGGAAGTCAGGCATGTCGATGACTGCACAAAACGAACGGGATTTTCAACTTGATTTTGCGCGGCGTTTTGTCGAGGCGTCCGACATGCTCAAATTGCGCTATGACGACAAGGGACAGGTGCGGGGATTGCCTGACGCGATTCGCCCCGGCGACAGCCTGAGCGTCGAGCTGATCGCGGATCATTTGGAGATTAGCAGCAGCGATACGTTGAGCCTTTCCCTTGCGCTCGAAAAGCCCGTTGCAATTGCTTCCGGCGATTGGTCGATCACCTGGGGCGCTTCCACCGTCGAGCTTCCCGCTGCCGGGATTGACGCGCATTTGCTGGGCCTCGCGCTGAATCGCCTATCTGCCATCGTTTCCGCTGGTGGTGTCGATGTTACGGGAAAAGATGGCCTTTTTACCGTCACTTTCCGCAGCAATGGAGCGAGAGCAGACTTCACGATTGCCCATTCGGCCTTCGGAACGATGACGAATCGTGCGCTCACCTTGATCGCTGGCGGTGCTTCTAACGTCGAGACGGTCGAGATCGACCTGACGCTCCAGACGCTCGTGGCGGTGACGAGCGCGGCCAACATTAGCGAGGCTGCGGTCACGGTGGCGAACATCGCAACAGGAACTGTCTCAATCGCTCAAAACGATAGGATCACCATTTCAAGGATGCCGGATGCTGGCAAGTTTCAGATTCGGACCGCGAACGACGCGGCGACAATGTGGCTTTCAGCGAATGTTTCGACTTATCAGATTCAAGCGGCACTCGATGACATCGAACCGGGGGAATTCCTGGTGACGCGAAATGCGACCGGAGAGACGATCAAGGTTGAAATCAAACGTGCCGCCGTTGGAGTCAATCCGGCCATCACAGTTTCCGAGACCTTTATCGGCCCAATCGGCGTTACGATGACGCTCGACACTTCCAAAGTGCTGCGATTGCTCGACGCGGCTAGCGTGGCGCTTCCAACTGCGGCGCTTCTGACCTTCTCTCGCGGAACGGAAACGCAATTTTCGCAACTGGTCACACTGGCTCCGGCATTGTTGAGCCACGGCCAGCCTGTTTGAGGGCTTGAAACATGAATGAGGCGGCACTTGATCGGTATTACCGGGGGACTCTTCGGCACTTAGAGCGTGCATTCCGATTCCAGCGCACTATGACCGCGCCAGAATGGTCCGAGAAGGTCCGACGCATGGAGGGCGGAAGGCGCTTCCGCTTTGATTTCGCCCCGTATCAGCGCGAGATGATGGAAGCGCCCTACGATCCGCGCGTGCAGATGACGGTTTACATGCTCGCCAGCCGGATGGGCAAAACGGAGGTGGTGATGAACCAGATCGGCCACAGCATAGCCGAGGCTCCTCGCCGCGTTTTGGTAATGTATCCCACGATTAGCCAGACCGAAAAGTGGAGCAAGGAGACGTTGATGGGCGAGCTGGTCAATCCGACGCCCGATCTAGCTTCGCTGATCGGCGATGATTCTGGCCGGCGCAAAAGCGGGAACACGATTTTGCACAAGCTTTTCCCTGGTGGCTTGGTCAATGCCTTCGGGTCAAACGCTCCAGGTGAGATGCGGAGAGCAAAGGGAAACTTCCTTTTCGCCGACGAGATCGACGCCATCGAATCGACGGAATCAGATGAAGGTGACCCTCTTGAGATCTTCTGGGTCCGAGGTTCCGAATATGCGGACACAATCAAGATTGCTGCCAGCTATCCAAGCGTCAAAGGCAAGAGCAAGATCGAGGCGCTGATGCTCCAATCTGATTGGCGAGTTTGGATCGCGCCCTGCCCTCATTGCGCAAAGGAGTTTGTCCTGCACCGCCGCCAGCTCAAATATGATTGCGACAAGCCCGAGGACGCGTGGATTGAATGCCCCGAGAGCGAGTGTCGAATCACTGATGCGGAGCGCATGGAGATGATACGCAATGGCAGATGGCAGGCCACGCGGCCATTTAACGGCATCGCAGGGTTCCACGGTTCGCGGATGATGTCGCCGCATCCTCCCCAAAAGGGATTCGCGAGTCATCTCCATTGGGCTGCGGTCGAGGAGCTTAAGATCGAGGCGGCAGACAATCGCGAGAAGGCGAAGCGCGTTTTGATTAATACGTTCGACGCGGAAACCTATCAAGCCCCCGAGGAGGAGATGCCGGATCCGGTCGGCCTTGCTCAGGAGGCTTACGATTATTTGGACCGCGTCACTGAAAACCAGTTCAAGATTCCCGCTGGCGTGCTTGTCGTTACTGGAGGCTGCGACGTTCAAGGCGACCGCCTAGAGTTTGAGTTTGTCGGCCATGGCATCAACGGCCAGACATGGGGGCTTGGGTATCACATTTTGAGCGGGGGCACGATGGAGCCGGAAGTGTGGCAGAAGCTGGACGCTCTGCTTCAGACTGAGTTCCTTCACCCGTGCGGCAAGGTTCTGCGAGTCGCCTCCGTTTTTATCGACTCTAAATACCGGCAGGCCCAAGTGCTAGCCTTTACCAAGGTGCGACAAGCTCGAGGCGTCTTCGCCATCTTCGGCTCGACCGTCCTAGGCAAGCCGATTGTCTCGCAGCCTAAGAGGGAAAAGCGCGGGACATTCTTTGAGATCGGCACGCACGAATGCAAATCGATGATTTATCAGAACGCGGCCCTGCGCCAAGATCGCAAATCTTCCATCTATCCGCATAATTACATGCATTTCCCCAGCGGCCATGGTTATACGCCGGAATATTTCCAGCGCCTCTTGATCGAGAAGGTGACGCTGAAGAAAGGACAAGATGGGAGCTTCTACGAGTTCTTCGACAAGAAGGACAAGCGCGACCGGAACGAACCGCTCGACGTTCGCGTCTACAACATCGCCGCAGCCAAAAAGCTCGACATCGCCTTTGCCACGATTGCCAAGAAATATGCCGAATATGCGGCCAAGAACGTGCCTGATCGAGGTAAAGAGCGGGAATATACACTCGATTTCGTAGCCGATTAACCAAAAGCCCTTGAAATTGGGCTTTGTTTTGTCGAGGCATCGGCATGGCAGCTTTACCCTCCCGCGCATTCTGCGGCGAATCGTTGGAATTTACCGCAACTGTAACGTCAGGCGCTACGGGATCAGCTCATTTTCGCAGCATTGACACGGGCGAGGTTGTCACGGTTCCGCTGTCAGTGTCAGGGGCAACGGCAACCGCGACCTATCCGCCGGAAAAGACGGCCAACCTGCCGGCAGGAATCTACGTCGTTGCCTTAACGCTTGAGGTGGCCGGGATTCGGTCGGTTGAGTCTATCGGCAACATCACGCTTCAAGCGCCGCCGGATCGCTCCCCACTGCCAAGCCATGCGCGAAAGATGGTCAAGGCTTTGGAAGCACACCTTGAGGGCCGAATTAGCGATGACGAAGGCCGAGGGCTTGAGACTTACACCGTCGGAGGCGTGCCGATTACCAAGATTTCCTTGATGGACGCTCGCGAGCTTTTGACCAAATACCGACGCGACCTCGACACTGAGATTGCCAAGGCTCGCGCTGATGCAGGGCTTTCCAACGGTCGAACCATTTACTCCCGCTTTGAATGAAACCACTCCTTTACGGTCCCAACAACAAGCCAATTCGCACGCGCAATTTTGACGCGGCAAAAGGCACGCGATACACGAACGACTGGGTCGCAGGAACAGGCCCAGCGGATAACGCGATCAAACAGGACGCCAAGTCTTTGCGCGACCGTGCGCGGGATTCTGAGCGCAACGACGGCTACATCGAGGGCGCGTTGATGGCCTTGGAGTCCAACGTGATCGGCCAGCATGGGATTCGCATGAAATCGCTCGCCCGTCGAGCAGATGCGAGGAGCAAAAAGGGCTTGTCGAACAGCGCCGACAACAACGCGAGAGCTAAGGTCGAGGAGGCTTGGGAGGATTTCTCACGCCGTGGCAATTTCGATGTCACCCGCCAGTTCTCACGCGCTGCTTTTGAGCGTCTCGCCTTGCGGTCTGCCGTTCGCGATGGTGGATTCTTGACGCGCACCATTGAAGGCTTTCCGAAAAACGATTTCCGCTTTGCCGCGCAAGGCATCGAGATCGACGCGCTCGATCCGCACCACCGGAACGATGCCGCCCGTATTTACATGGGCGTTGAGTTTGATGAATGGGACGAGCCCATTCGGTATCATCTTCGCAAAATGGACCCGAAGAGCGGTCGCTACACGCGCGAAACGTTCGCCGTTGGGTCAGATAACATGATCCATACGTTTTTGGCTCGTCGGATCAATCAGAGCCAAGGCTATTCTTGGCTTGCCAATGCCCTCCTTCGCCTTCGGCATCTTGCCAAATTCGAAGAAGCCGAGGTAATCGCCGCCCGTATCAGTGCCAACAAGCTTGGCTTTTTCAAACAGACCGGAGAAGCGCAATACACTGGCGATGAGGACGACGACGGGAAAGCCATTGCACCTTCTGCACCTGGCACGTTTGAGACGCTTCCCCACGGCGTCGAGGCCCAGATGATTGACCCAGCGCATCCGAATAGTGCGATGCCGGACTTTCGTAAAGCCATTCTGCGCGGAGTCAGCCCCGGCATCTACGTCAATTACAACACATGGGCGCAAGACTTGGAAGGCGTGTCTTATTCGTCGATCCGGCAGGGCGTCCTGTCAGAGCGCGACATTTACAAAATCCTTCACTCGTGGTTCATCGACACTTTCGAGATTCCGCTTTTCGAGCGTTGGCTACGAATGGCGCTCTTGATGGGCAGGATTGAAGGCTATACCCTCCTCGACTTTGACCGCCTCTCCCATGTCGAGTTCTCCGGCAGGACTTGGACTTGGGTTGATCCGGTCGGCGACATCGAGGCCATCGAGCGGGAAATCGCTCTTTCGCTTAATTCTCGCGAGCGTGCGGCCAAGGATCGCGGCTTGAACATCGACAAGATCATTGCGGAGAACGAGCAGGACAATGCCAAGCTTCAAGCGGCAGGGTTGCCAACGGCTGTTGGGAAATCGGCTGGCGTCGAAGTTCCTAGCTAGACGCGCGAGTTTGAAACGCTCAAGGCCAAGTTCGACGCTTACGGTGTCGGAGTTCGGGCCGGCTCGATCACGCCTCAGATGGCCGACGAGGATGCGTTCCGCGCCGAGGCGGCATTGCCAGCCATGGGAACGGAGGCTAAGGGCGCATGGGCTGATGACAAGGGAGTCAGGCGCCCGATTACGCTCCAATCGCAAGCGGCCTTCTCAGCGGCTCAGGACGCGCTGGCCGATGAGTCGGATCCGCATGAGGGAGACGAAATGGATGCCGTTTAAAGCTCGCCCCAGCATTTGCGAGGAACCGAGGAAATCACGCTCAAGCAATCCTCCTTTTCAGCGTCAGTCATCATTGAGCTTTTGATTCGCGCGGCGATCTCGTCGAAAAGGACGTTCTGAGCGGCCATTAGCTCGTCTACGTTAGCCAGTTCCCGGCGCTTCCGCGCATTGTCCATTTCTAGCCCCTCTGCGCGTGCTGTAGCCTCTCGCGTCCTCGCCTCCTCCAAGGACATTGCGCCCTCACTGCGAGCTGGTGGAGGGCGAAGCTGGGCGATTTCAAAGATGTCGTAGAGCTTTGCGCCCTTGTCGCCTTCTTCAAACTTTAGCCCTAGGTGCGAGGCGCGTTTTTCGACCGTCTCGCGATTGGTGCGAAACATTGATGAAAGCGCCTTGATTGAAAACCTTTGCATCACCTTCCTGAGTGGGCTTGGGCGCGTTTGGCGATCTTGGCCTCGATTCGCTGGCGCATCTTCGCCGCGCTTTTATTGACGCCCTCTTGCAATGCTGGCGCTAGGACTTTGCTGGCGTGATCCATGTCAACGCCTTCAATCGTAAGTTCAATGGCCGGAATCAAAATCGTGCCTTTGTCCTCCGCTCCTGCGTTTTCGATCTTCTTGCGGAGCGATGCGACCTTTGCGCCAAGATCCTGCGCCATTTTCAGAAACAGCGATTTGCTGTATTTGATCGCGGAGATGCGGCGATTGTAAAGACGTTCGGCCTGCCTTTGGTTTCCATTGCCGCGAGTAAATCCGGCCTTTGCTGCCAGCGCGTTAAAAAGCCCGGTTTTCAGATTCGGAATCGACGATTTCTTTGCTGCCGTTGCTGACTGATTGGCTTTGAACGCAACATCGATTGCTGTTGATTTCACAATGGTTTTCAAATCTCGCGACGATTCCTTCTCGTATGCCTGCAATGCAGCCATAAACTCACGAACGTCTACCGATGCCGTTATTCTGTCCATGCTCAACTAAACCACGCTTCCGCATGTTCGCCAAGGATCTCGCTCATTTTTGCCGATGCGCTCCTGCCTGGTGGCACAATGTCGCAGCCGCGCTCGAAAAGGTCAGCGTTGCGCAATTGCATGCCGATACAAAGCGGCAACTCGTCCATGTAATATGCCCAAGTCTGGCCGGGGAGCTTTGCTGCTACGGTCGAAACGTAGTCAGCATCGCTCCCGATCACTCCCCCACGTTGGAGGTGTCGCGACCACCGGAGGGAGATTCGACAGATGCAGAGACGGTCTGGATGTCCTCGCAGATCATGTTCAGAAGCTGCACGGCCTCGATCTCCTCCGCGCCTCCGATTTCGCCGCCCTCTTTGTCCCACCATGCCATCATCTCAATGATCGCTTGATCGCGATTGAGACAGGCACGGGCAACGCGGGAATCTTCCACAGAGCAGAGCCAGACCACCATGATCGAGTCAAGCGTGATTTGGTCCCAGACTCCATTTTCATCCGGCCTTGCGCGACCAAGGAAGAGGGAATTACCCATGCATCGCGCTGCGGTCGAGCGGGACTTGGAAAAGGGCTTTAGGGGCTTGCCTTTGAACTGGTATGACCGGCTGCGTGCGGCGACGATGTCGGGCGTGACGCTGTTCTCTTTTTCGATGTCTTCAATGGTTATGTCGCTCATGCTTCTTTTTTGGTTATTTGACCCATCTGCGGGCTAGTTTCTCAAATTGTGGACCTTTCGGTATGACGAGCGGAAAGCCCTCGCGCTCGATCTTGATTGCGGGATTAGCGGCTTTCCAGATGTCTTTTAGCTCAAGGTAATTGGCCACCCATGCCTTTACCCATGCAAACATGGCAGGCATCCAGATAGCATCAAACCGTTCAGCGATCTTTCCGCCGTTTCGCCTTCCAGTTGCGTTGCGGATGACATCGGGCATGTCGGAGAGCATTTGTGCGGCGCGCTCCTCCTCGTCGGTAACGGCACGCATTCCGATGGCGAATTTGCCGTCGGCGAATGCCTTGATATGCGCGATGGCACAATAAACGTGCAACAGCTCAAGATCGTCGGCGATTTGCTGCCACTCATCCTCTGTCCTCGCGCTGATCATTCGTGCCGGCAGCGCTGCGGCTTCGGTCATGTCCTGCGACGGATCACGCCAGACTTTGGCGAGCGACAAAGGACCGACGGTCTTGTTGTCGAGGTGATAACTAATCGTTCCCGGCTCGTCGGGATCGTAGGTGACGCCCTTTGAATAGACGTTAGAGATGCCTGGAGTTCCCGGTTCAAGCTCGACGCCAGCAGTGACACAAGCCGCGAAGAAGCGCGGACATTGCGTTGGGATGATATTAACTCCCGCCCCTTTTTCTTCGCTC
>Ga0209298_10000286_pt1 | contig 33730 bp, 43 predicted proteins | sample S_140806_EF_Meta_FD_187325 | JGI IMG/M metagenome (GOLD analysis project Ga0209298, IMG submission 187325) | Freshwater microbial communities from Lake Simoncouche, Canada to study carbon cycling - S_140806_EF_MetaG (SPAdes) (version 2) | ecosystem: Environmental > Aquatic > Freshwater > Lake ... | reverse complement strand
TCAGCCTTCACGCCTTGCGCCGCGAATCCCAAACGCTTCTCGATGTCTTGCTTGCTCATGTGGTTCCTTTGTTGAGTAGTCCGCAAGCATCGTACCGATTCAACCGAACATTCTGCGCTTGACTGCGCGAGAATCGAACATCCTGCTCGTGTCGGTCGCCACGGTGACCGCGCCGCCTGAGGTCACCACCGTCCCGCTCGACGCTGCGGTGCAGAGGTCAACGATGCAATCGACCGTGTCGTCGTGACTGCCAGCGGGGAACGCGAGCATTTCGTCAAGGGTGGAGCGGAAGTCGGCGTGAACTTGCCCATCATGGTTCTGCGGGAACAGGAGCTTGCCCTGCTCAACGAACGGCTGGGCGGCGGCTGCGCGTAAATGCTTGTCGGCGGTGCGGGTCACGGCGATTGTGGGCTGGCGGCAGTCTTGGCGAAACTGGTCGAACACGCCCTTCTGCGGCCCGTTCGCTTCCGCTAGCACCATGCCCACGCCTCGGCGCTCGACAAGGTCTTTCGCCATGCGGGCGAAGTCGGGGAAGGACTCACGGACGCGGAGGATGTCGGTGAGGTACAGGTTGCGGGCTTGGTCAACCTCCCCAACGATGCAGACCGAGTAGTCGGGGTCGTCGCGCTCTTGGCGCTTCTTTCCGTAGCCCCAGTCGATGGCGGCGACCGTGCGCGTGCCGAGGGGGACTGTGCCGGAGCGGTAGTACCGCGTCCATTCCGGTCGAAAGATCAGGAGGTCGGAGGACAGCGGAACGAGTTCGTAGGCTCTGGCATATGCCATCGGCCCCATCTCGCGGCGCTTCTGGTCGAGGATCTCAGGCGTGAACACGCTTGCCCACGGGCTAATCAGTCCCCGGCAAGGCTCGCGCAAGAGCGTGCCAGCGCGTTCGCATTCGCGCCTCCAGTCGGCGGTAATGTCGTCCGTATGGAAGGGGGTCGCCGTGCGCCAAATGCGGGCGGGGTGCTTGGCGCTTGGGTCAAGCATGGGGAGCCAGATGTTGTTCATGGCTTCCTTGACCTGTGCGCGGAGGGTCGGCTGTAGAACGGCGTTGCGTAGGTCGCAGATGTCATCCGGCCACAAGACATCGGCGCGTCCGCCCGTGCGCCCGAAGATGCCGGAGGCTTGGACGGAAGGGTCACGCCTCGCCCCTACCCCGGGCGCGGTGATCGACCACGCCATCACGGTGTCTTCCCCGGGCTTGAGTTCAACGTGCGGGAAGGTGGCGCGGTAGATGGGGCTACGGATGATGTCACGCAGGAAGCGGGATGTGGCGCTTGCGGCTTCGTCGTTCTGCCCAATCAGCTTAAACCGTGTCGCTGGGCGGCGACCGAGCCACCATGCGGCAAGGTAGGTGAGGGTCGAGGTCTTGGCGTGTCCTCGGGGTAGTTCCGCGTACCAACTATGGTGCTTCAGCCCGTGCGCGAGCAGACTGCGCTGAAGGTCGGAGACGGGCTTGCCGAGGCACAAGGCCAAGAACGCTGCCGGGTTCTCTCGCGCTGCGGCGACCGCTTGCTCCGGGGTCAGGCTTTGCGCTTTGGTTTTCGCTTTGGCTTTGGAAGGCACTTGGGAGGCTGGATCTGGTTGAGGCTTTGAGCGACTGCGTCAAGGGCTTGATCTCCGAGGTCGTGCAGGATCTCGACCCGGTCGGTCGGCGTACCAGCGTCAAGGCGAGTCATTCGATCCTCTTCCTTGGCTGCATCAAGCGCGAGGCGTTCAACCGAAATGATGGTGGCGGAGGCTCGCGCAACATCGCGGGACTTGGATTCCGAATTGGCTAGTACCCGCGAGGCGCGGCCGACGATGGCTTGCTTGATGACGGGGTCAATCGACCAACCTGCGCGAATTGCTGCCATGACCATGCGAAGATCATTGCGAGGCCTCCCCTCCCCCTCCCAGCGGGATGAGTCGATTGGCGATTGCATTTCCTTCTCCTTTGACATCTTACACTTCCTCAAGGGTCGCGGTTTGCCCAGTCAGGGTTTCCCATCGCTTGACGATGACATCGCAATACTTGGGGTCAATTTCGATACCGTAGCAAATGCGCCCAAGCTGCTCACTTGCAAGGAATGTAGAGCCTGCGCCACCAAACGGTTCATACACAAGGCCGTCACGAGGGCAGGAATTTGAGATGGCACGCGCTGGTAGGGCAATGGGTTTCTGTGTTGGGTGTTCGTATGTCGATGAAGAATCCCGGGAAATGCGCCAAATATCAGAGGCTGCGTCTTCTGTCCGAGCGCCGTACCACTTGTTTAAGCCGCCCCCGCCAGTCTTAAACCCGTGAAAGATGATCTCGTATTGATTGTGGTAGCCGTTTGGCTTCATGGTAAAGCCGTTCTTCATCCAAATAAGATGCCGGGGCAATGAGTGGCAGAACTTCTCAAACAGCTTCTGATACAGATACAGATTGCCCTCGCCACCGCAGAAATACAACCGGGCATCGTCTTTGGTTGCCAAGGTCACGGCAAGGTCAAACGAAAACGGAATCGCCGTCTGGGTCAAATCTCCAGCAATCATTTGCGTGGAGCCTTTGCGCTTGCCCTGAACATTGACTCCATACGGCGGATCTGTAAACACCATGTCGGCCTGTTTCTTATTCATCAGCCGCTCTACGTCTTTGGTCTTAGTGCTGTCGCCACAGAGGAGGCGGTGCTTGCCAAGTAGCCACAGGTCGCCGGGTTGCGTGATGGGGTTGGCAGGCGGTTCTGGTATTTCTTCCTCGATTACTTCGGGCGAGTTTGCGTCGGCAAGTTTGGCAAGCTGCTTTTCGTCAAAGCCTGTCGCGGCAAGGAGTTCCTCGTCATCAATGGCAATAGCGGCGAGCTGCTGATGCAGGGCAGACTCATCCCATTCCGCCAGCTCGGCGGTGCGGTTGTCCGCAATAGCAAAGGCGGTCGCCTCGCTGCCGACAAGGTTGGTACGGATTGCCTTGATGGTCGTCCAGTTCAGCGCCCGCGCCGCCATAAGCGTTCCGTTACCAGCAACGACCACCCCGTCCTGATTGACCACAATCGGCTTCTGTTGCCCAAATCGGACAAGGGATGCCTTGATGGCCGCAAGGTTCTGATCACCGTGCTTGCGGACGTTTGCGGGGTCGTTGTGCAGGTCGGCGCAAGGAATGTCTTCGATGCCCGCGCTGGCTAGTTTTGACTTGCTCATGACTTTCGCTTTCTCAGAATCAACTCAAATCCGGCAGCGTGCGCGATTGCGAGCGCGGAGTCAAACGCGGGCTTGCGCCTCCCGTTGCGTGTCCCCGGTGTCCCAAGGAGGCAGCGGACGGTATGAGCGCGGAGGATTCCTTCCGCATCCATGCGGTTTGCAAGCTCGCCTCTGGTCATGCCCTGCCGCTCAACGGCGGTGCGAATGTGTTCTTTGAAATCGTCGTAAGTGTTGATGGCGGTGGCGGACATATGCTTTCGAGTATAGCGCTAGATGGAGACGGTCGGCGCGAAACGCTGACGGAGCGGTTCATTTCCTTGCTGTGGGGGTCTTGCGCCCATCGCATGAGCATGGGGATGCGGACGGTGAACCAGTCGGTGGTGGGGAGTTTCTTGACGTACTCCTCGCGGAAACGGCCGTGGATGCGGTGTCGGACTTGCACCGAGGTGCGGAAGGGGCTGACTTGGATGACAATCCCGTCTTGGTCGACGGCAACGATCCCGGTCGCGGTGCGCCCGACCGTGAAACCCTCATGGGAGAAGTAGGTGGCGAGTTGATTGAGCTGCTGGGCTATCGGCTTACTGGTGTATCTCATGAGTCTCCTAGATTGCCCTGTGCGGCGTTCCTTGTGGCAGGATGGGGTGGAAGGCGTATTTAGGGTTCAAGCGCGTCTCGGGGCAACCCTGCCCCACTGCGAGCGGACGTAGTCAACGGCAACGGCGAGTACGCGGGCGGTAGTGGGGACGTAGGTCATCATCTCGCGCACGGCTTCGATCTCGGCATCGGTCACGGTGGCGAGCGTCTTTGCTGCCCACGATTCCCATTCTGCAAGCTCGCTCGCGCTGGGCGGGATGCAGGTCTGGGCGCGGGTGTCCTCGATTTCGGTACTGGCTACCCCGGCGGTGTGGGCGGTAGCGGTGATCTTGCAGTACGCCTTGTGAATGGCGGACAGGTCGGGGCGGCTGTCGCGTTCAAGGCGGTGCTGCTTGATGCACTCGCGCAGGATGTCCTGCTTCAGTTGTCCCCAGCGTTCGTTGAGGAGGTCGCCTTCCTCCGGGGTGGGCTTGTACTTCGGCCACAGTTTGCACAGATAAATCTTGTTGTCGATCCACGTTGTTTGCATTGGTCTCTCCTTGTCGGTTTAGAACGGTGTCCAGTTCGGATCGGCTTCTTGAGCAGCCTTAATCTCCGCCCGCCGAAGGCGACGACCCCCCTTCCCAAGGGGGGTTACGGGGGGATTGGTATTTGTAGTTGTGGTTGTGGTTGTAGTTGCCATCGGTTTGCCATTGGCTGAGCCAATGGCTGAGCCATTACCTGAGCCATTGGCGGAGCCATTCTTGCCACTCCAACGGGCATCTGCTCCACGCCTTCCGGATTCGCTTCGTTCGTTGTGGCGTTGCTCGACCTTGACGCGCTCGCGTTCCATGCGCGGGTTCACAAGGCTAGCCATTGGCTTAGCCAATGGCTCAGCCATAGGCTCAAAGCGTCCCCGGATGATTGCCCAGTCGCGCTCAGAGAGCGGGCAGCGGGTCAGGATTGAACAGGCTTCGCGGTCGTCTGGGATGCCCCCGTTCGTCCACGCGTACATGAGGAGCTGCGTGTACGACCAGCCTTGGATGGGGGTCATCGTTGCGGTGCTGACCAAGAAGTCAGTCGGGTAAAGCGGGAACCACGGTGTAGACATTTGCGTCCTTGCGATAGCCGTAGGCAGGGCGGGGAGCGAGTGCGGGCTAACCCGCCCCGCCTACAGTTGTCGAGATGTTGAGCGTTTGCACTCGCTCCGCTATCCCCACGTTTGGGAGTCGCTAGAAATATGATACCATAAACCTGCCACCATGTGGCGGGGCGGCCTTGGTCGCTCCTTACCTAACCCCCGGAAGCGCGGCGTGTTGATCGAAAGATCCGCGCCGCGTTTGTTTTTAGGCGTACCAACCGCGCCAGCCGACCACCAGCGCGGCTGGCACACCGAGCGGCATCATAATCGGGCGCGGTGTCAATTTATTTGATGCGGATTTCAGGCTATGAATCTGCAATTATGCATAAATCTGTCAACAAACTCATGTACTAGCCCTTGCGTACCGATATACCGTGTAGTACATTGTGTGAGTCAAAGGCGCGTGCCTCTGACAAACGCAAACAGTTTGAGAGGACTGAACCATGCCTAGCCAAGCCCGCCGCCACAACCGCAACGTCCGCAACCAGTCCGTTCACCTGTCTAACAAGGCGAACCGCCTTGCCCGTAAGGTCGAAGCTCGTTTCGACCCGTCCATGCTTTTGCCGGGCAGCGTGATTGAGACCGAGCGCCAAATCCTTGCCGGAATGCACGGGGATTGGTGCAAGATGGTGCTGACCGCCGCGCAAGCAGTCAGCGCCAAAGGCGAGGCCGCATGGTCTCGGATTGTAAACACCTGATATCGACCGCGCACCGACCCCCGCGAGGGGGAAGGATGCGACGGCCGATACCGACGCAACGCACCTAGTTTGAGAGGACTGAAGCCATGAGCGACGCAATCACCATTTCGATCCCAGAACACAACTACCTCGCCGTTCAGCACGTCACGCGCATGGAGCCTTATGCGGTTGCGCTCGGCCACATGGGCTACGACGCGATTCTCCCGGCGGCTCAAAAAATCAAGGACGGCGTAAGCCTCGCCGTGATCCGCGCACACGCTGACATCGAGGTCGTTGACCGCGACAACGAAAGCGCCTTCAACGCGTGCCTCGATGCAATTCAAGCAGCTGAAGATGCCTTCGAAGCCCGCCACACAATCACGGTGGGCATCATCCGCTCAACCGTGCGGCAGCTGTCTTGATATCGACCGCGCACCTGTCCACCCTCTGGGGTGGGCGGGATGCGACGGCCGATACCGACGCACACACCCAGTTTGAGAGGACTGAACCTTGACCGCCCGCCATAACGACCCAGCAACCAGCCACATGGCCGCCGAGGACATGGTCAGCAAACTTGCAGGGCTACAAGCCGCGCTCCTAGCCGCCTTCAAGGCGGCAGGGGCGTATGGGCTGACCTCGGACGAAGCCGAAGCCGCAGCGCACCTACACGCGGGGGCGCGTCGCCGTGTCAGCGAGCTGCACGCGGCAGGGCTGATTGCCCCGACTGGCGCTACGCGACTCGGTCGCGCTGGTAAGGCGCAACGCGTGTTCGCGGCTGTTGTCTCCTCTATCCCCGATAGCCTCTTTGCCACCACCCCTACCGAAAGGAAATTCCGATGCTAGACACCAAGAAGATCCGCAAGCGCGAAGTCGAATACGACATCAATGTTGACCAGTTGCCGGGCATCCCGGAAGTCATCGCCGAGTACCTCATGTCCCACGCCGTGACCGTCCTCCTAGAAGGTCGCTACCAAGTCGATGGCGGCAACCCGGATGCGGGCGACCAGCCAGCATGGCGCTTGCTCGATTGGAAGATCCTGACTGTGAGCCTTGACGGGCAAGTCCTTGACCATGACGAGCGCGTCCCGTCAGACTTCCCGATGGCGCTCGTCATCAACAGCACCTACTCGCGCCACACGCGGGAGTACCTAGAGGCGCGGCCGCCGGAGATGTACGAATGAAAAACTGCAAGACCTGTGCGGAATTGCTTGAGTCGCTCAAGGCGGCTACCGCACTCATCAAGGACGCGACCGCGCAAATCAAAGAACTACGCATTGACCTGCACTCGGCTGAATGCGAAACCAAAGCCTTGCGAATACAACTAGCAAATCGGAGTGGTCAGGTGAAAGGTCTTCAAGGTCTTATCGACAAGCAAACGAGGAGCGAGCGGTTTATGCAACTTCAAATAAAGAAGGGCATTACGGAGAAGGGTGATTTACACGCTGACATAATTGCCAGCGCAATCGAACAGGCACTAGCGGCTCCTGCGCCAACCCTGTCGAAGCGGTCAAAGCGTTTGGGTTCTCAAGGTTAAATACAAGAAGGCAAAGTAATGGAAGAAGAAGACAACCGATGGGCGCGGCCTGTGCTGCATGACGTGGAATGGAATCGCAAGGACGGATACCCCGCATGGCTGAATGAAGACCGCGTCCAGCGCGGGCTGGCTGGCAAGTTTGACCGCCCGGTCTTAATCATCGTGAGCGGCGACCCCATGCTGCATTCGGTAGATGAGTCGGACGGCAACCCGGTAATTGCCTACTGGCGGGCTTCGGTCTACCTGTTGCAGACCAACCCCGAGGGTATCGAGGGGACGCGGTTCAGCAGCTTGTGCCTCTTTGAAGAGGGGGATACGCAGGACGAGATACGCGAGGATCTGATGAACCGCGTTGTGAACTTCATCACGAAATGCTCGCCAAACACAAAGGTCGCTCATGTCAACTAACACCATCGCAGGCGGCTTCCTGACCATCACTATCCGTAAGCGTGACGAGTCGATCATCCTGCTTGACGAGGCAGGGGAGCAGGTCGCGCAGATCTTTGCCAACCTGCAAGGCTCAAGCAATCACGACCGTATCCGCGTCTCGATCCGCGCCGACCAGCGGTACAAGATCACGCGGTCAAAGGGGGAATCCCGTGTTCAAGATTGACATCCTAACGGTGGAGGGCATCCGCAAGGACAAGAGCAAGGGGATGAAGCAGTCGGATATCGCCCGGAAGTACCGGGTCAGCCGTTCAGCGGTGTGCCGTATCGTGTTGGGGAGTCGCCGCGTTGCGCGGTAGTCAAGGTTTTTGCGGCGATCCCGCCGGGGGGCGTTCCCTCGGCGGGGTCGTTTTATTGTGGGCGCGGCAAATCTTCAAACGCCCTGCGCCAAAAAAACAGAAGCAAGATACGCTCACCACGGTGAAGCAAGAACTACACCGCATAACGCTAAGAGACGACCTATACCGGGGCGAGGGTTAATCATGCGCGGGGATTGGGAAGAGGACATCATCGACCGCATCACGGCGAGCGAGTCCACCGACCCCCTGCTCAAAGAAGCCGCTAGCGAGATCACCTATATGCGCGAGCAGCTCACCGCACAAATCAAAGAAGTCAACCGCGCACGGCAAGCGCTTCTTCTGTGCCAGCGGGCGCAACGTGCTTGAATTCGTAGTCGTTGGAATCCCTGCCCCGCAAGGCTCAAAGCGTGCATTCGTGCGCGGCGGCCGCGTTTCGCTCGTGGAGTCATGCGCGAGGGTCAAGCCTTACCGCGCCCTTATTTCCCTCGCCGCAAGCCAAGCGCGTAAAGACCCACCAACGCAGCAACCTGTAGGGATAGGGATTACCTTCGTCTTCGTTCGTCCGAAGAGCCACTACACGAGCAAAGGCGCACTCCGCGCTGGCGCTCCGACCCACCCCGGCAAGCCTGACATCGACAAACTTTGCCGCGCCGTCCTTGATGCCCTTACGGGAATCCTGTACCACGATGACGCGCAGGTCGTTTCCCTGAACGCTAGTAAACGCTACGGGGTCGCGTCAATGACGGCTATTTCGCTTTTCACCTGTTGACAAACGCGATACGGGGGCGTATCTTCCTTATGCCCTAGCATTTCGCCGGGGTCGAGTGCGGCGAGCCGCGCAGTCTTGAGAGGACGATCATGCAACGAAGTGACACTATCGGGGAGCTAGCGAAGGCGCTTGCGGCCGCAAACTTGGAAATCGTGAACCCCAGCCTTGACGCGGTGAACCCGCATTTCAAGAGCCGCTACGCATCGCTCGGGGCGATCATCAACGCCGTGCGCCTGCCGCTTGCCCGTCACGGGATCAGCGCCGTGCAGACGGTCAGCACCGATGGCGGGGCGGTTGGGGTGACGACCACCTTGCTCCACGCGAGCGGGGAATGGATGGCAGAGACGGCCATGTCTGCCCTACCTGACCGCGCTACGGTTCAGCAGCTGGGTTCGATTATTACTTACCTTCGCAGGTACTGCCTAGCCTCTGTGACCAACATCGTAGGGGAAGAGGATCAGGACGGGAACGAGGCAAGCCTGCCAAGCGCACCGCGTAGCGAGCCGCGTAAGCCCTTCAAGCCGCAAGACCCACGGACAGCCGTGCCGCCGCCTCCGACCGCTCCTAGGGCAACCAAGCCCGTCCCTGAGCCTGTGGCAGAGGTCAAGGCAATGGACGCGTACCCGGACGTGTACGAGGGGACGTTTGACATCCTGCGGGTTGTCGTCCGCGCTGGCAAGCCCTACGCGATTCAGGTGGACGGCAAGCATGGCAAGGCGTGGATCGCCACCACCGTGCAGGAATACGCCGATCTCGCCAAGGAACACGTCAACGACTGTATGCAGTTGCAGGTCGAGCGCGTCGGCGACTCGCTCCAGATCATGAAGGTCACCGCGTCTAAGCAGGAGGTTCCGTTCTAATGTCGCTCTACCAAATTACGTCGGAAATGCAGTCCATTCTCGATGCCGTCTTGGACGGTGGCATCGACTCGCCCGAGGCGCAGGCCGCGCTCGACGAGCATCTCACGGGTCTAGATGTCGCCCTCGACACCAAGGCCGAGTCCTACGCGGGATTCATTCGTGAGCTAGAGATGCGAGCGGAGTCGAGGGGCAAGGAAGCCTCTCGAATCCGTGCGCTCGCGGCGGCTGACGATGCCCTTGCCACACGCCTCAAGGAAGGACTAAAGGCGGCAATGGAAACGACTGGGCGGCTCAAGATCGAAACGCCCCGGTTCAAGCTGTCGGTCGCCGGCAATGGCGGAAAGCAGTCGCTACAGATCGACGACGATGCCGTCAAGGGTCTTGAAGTCCCGCTTGTCAGGGTTGTCACCGAGCCAAACAAGGAAGCGATCCGAATCGTCCTTGAGGCTGGCGGCGAGATCCCCGGATGCCGCTTGCTCCCTCGCGGTACAAGCCTCCGCATTCGCTAATTACTTTGCCTCTCCCTCGCCGTTGCCTTCGGGTGGCGGCGAGGTTTCTTTTTGCCCAAAGGGAACTAGGCGGTTTAACGCCTCGCGCCGCTTCGCGCATGGGCCGCAGGAGTTCGCCTTGATCCCAACCGCGTTCGTCATCGCCGCGACCACGTCACCCAGTCCGCGCATCCGAGGGGGCGCAACCGTCCCCGGCGCTGGCGGTTGCATTTCGGTAGTCAGCTTGGCGCGGGCAGCGGTAGGAGCAGGGCGTGCGCCAAGGAAGAGGGGCGGGTCAATGATGTTGCCTTCCCGCGTCTCGCGCTCCTCGCAGGTCGCGCACTTGGTCACGTCAAGGTTCTTGAGGCAGAGGGGTACTGTGCCAGCGACGCGCCACGACTTGCAGTCCATAATCGGGAGCGAGATGCCGGAGACGTTGAGCGTGCCGATGGTCATGATGTGAGGGCGACGACTGAGCCGTCAGACTTGCAGTAGATGCGGGGCGCTTGAAATGAATGCACGCAGGGTTGCGGCAGGGGATGGTCGATAGCCCATTCGTTGCAGTCCACGCCTTGACCCGGGCAACACGGCGCAGGCTGGTACACGAATGGGTAGGCGTAGCAGCCCGTGCGCGGGTCGGGCATCCCCGGGCAGAGCGAAGTCCAGCCGTAGACAAGGACAATGTCGGTTCCACCAATGTTGACGGTGATGTCCTCTAGCGGCCAACCATCGCGGGCTTCGCAGTTGGTTGCGTCTTGGTAGAAGCCGATGTCCACGCAGATCGGGATAGTGCCATTCCCGTACTCCTGCACGCGCTTCATGGTGTACCGCTCCCCAAATGAATACTCGGGGAAAGACAGGCATTGGATGACGTAGTTATTTGGGGTCGCGGTGATAGCCGAGATGGAGGCGTTGCAAGTGTTCTCGCTCGTCATCCTCCACGGGTAGTCCACGAGCAGGGTCTGCGAAGCGCAAGCGTAGTACCGAGGGGACGAGCCAACGAGCGTGACGGTGATGTCTTGGTTCCCGTTTGTGAACTCCACGCGGTCAACCGTCAGGGTATCGCCATCCGAATACCCGGGACGGTCGTTTGGTGTCTGCCAGTCGCAGGTGACGCAGGACTGGCGATTGCCAAACCAGAACCACGCTGACCACGGCGGGATGCCGGAAGCCGTTACCAGCGCACCGATGCGGTTGTTGATGCGCTCGGCAATGTGCGCGGCGTTGCCTGAGAAGATCACGATGTCAAGACCGCAGACACTCAGCTTGGGCGCTCCGAGCGTCCCCCAGCCCGTTGCTACCGTGTTGTTTGGGTCGATGTGTACAAGACCGGACGAGCCAAGAAAGAGCGCATTGAGCGCCGCCTGAGCGTTCGGGTCTTCGGGGTCAATCCCCGGCGCAAAGCAGGCCGGGAAGACGATAGTCATGATGTCCTCGTCATGGGACGGGCAACCAAACCCGCCCAGCGAATAGCACGTTCGCACGTCATACGTCTCAAAGCGATCCTCGAAACTGTCGCAGTATTCCGCGTAGTCGTCGCAGATCGGGGTATTGCCGCAGCAATCCCCCTGCGGCTCGCAGTCCGGGCAAGTCATGTACTGGACGTAATGCTGCGTAACTTGGTTCGGGCAGTTGGCTGGGCTGACCGGGTCACGCACGGTGCAGAAGCCCATCTCCTGCGACATACCTACGTCAAGGCTGACGATCTCGACTGGCGGCCCGTGATCGCAACGAACATCCCACGGAACGCCAATCGTCTCAATGCAGGTGCGAGCGGAGCTTGCAATGGTGACGCTCTTCCCTTTGACCGTGCCAGCCTGATCCTTGAAGTCGTAGCACTCGGCTACCAATTCCTCGCAGGGTAGTTGCGGGTTGTTGGCAATGGCGGGGCCATATTGGGGGATTTGAATGCTAGCGATTCCGCCCGGGTTCCCTTGCTGCTGGGGATCAGGGTAGCAACATGGGTCGCCTTGAAGAGCGCGGTTCTTGATCTTGACCAATTTGCCTACGTTAACAGGCCATATCGACAGCGGATTCGGGCAGGGCAACGCCTCGAAATTGGTCAGGATGTAGATGCAGCAGTCATAGGAGATGTAGTAGCACTTATTCGCAATGTCTGGCGGGTCAGGAATACCCAACGAAATCAGATAGCCAACGCAGAACTCAATGCGGTCAGGAGCCTGCTCGCAATCAGGAGCGCAGCAATAATCGGCGAAGTAGTCGGTGCATTTGAGGGCGTACCAAAGCACGCCGGGGTTGCAGCAACACGAAACCGCCGGGAGTGCGCTCACGCGACGATGACAATGCAGAGGGCGAGGATGAACAAGCGCATCACTTGCCAGCCTTCTTGGTGGCGAGATACCAGCCTGCGCCGAAAGCAATGGCAGCTGCGGCGAGGGCGAACCAAATTGAACCGAGGAGGCTAGAGAAGTCTGCGAGGATCATGTTTATGCCTTTCGTCGTGTCTGGGCTTTTCTGAATGCGGCATCAAACATCGGATCTTGTGCGCGCATTGCTGCAATGTACTCTCGATCCCCTTCGGGTCGATTGGGGTCTAGCATATCGACCGCCAACTCCGCCGCAACTACTTTCCGGCGAGGAAGCCAACCAATTGCCACCCGGATGGCTGACCCTATCCCGGTCTGCCACAGGACAATGACGAGCGCTACGGCCACCACGGCAATAGCCCCATAGGTCAGCATGGTCATCCATGCGGGGGTCTTGTCCTCCACCCCGGACAGGCTGACGTGAATCCCGGACGCGAGCGCGTCAATACGGGTAGCCCGGGCAACGACCTCCGGATCTCCGGTTTCCGTCCCGCGCTGGATCAACCCCTGCGCCTCGGCGCGGATGTCGTTGGACGACTGCGCGATCCTCTGCACGGGGCTACAACCCGCGAGAAGCACAAGCATGGCGACCATGAGCCACCAACGGCTCAACGCTTCTCGATACGCGTAACGCGTTCTTCTAGCCCGCGCACGCGCTCCCCAATAACTTGAATCTGTGCGTTGCCAGCGGTCGCTAGTTCTTGGATCTTGCCAAGGTCGCCCGCCATCTTTTCGAGGCTCTTGGTCTGCTGCTCGTCGCGTTCCGAACGGCTCCCAGCGTAGACAAGCGCGGCCACTAAAGCCGTGACCGCCACGAAGAACTGGGCAAAGCGAAGCCATCGGTCGATAGATGAAGCGGTTTCGAGGGTCATGTGTTTGTTCTAAAATAATTACCCAAGAGTAAACAGCGTAAATTTAAGAGCAAACGATTTGCGGTTTTTGATATTTATCAATCCGGTTGAAGTGTCAATCCACACATTTATCCTATCAGCCGTATTTGGATTGGTGGTACTGGCAAAATCAATAGCAGCTCCTGCTGATACAGATGTAATGGTGCTAGATCCGTGAAGGAATAAGAAGTTCCCGGTTCCACCTATATCGCTTGTCAGCATTCTCATGCTTGCGCCGTTAAGAAAATATGACCTGCGAGGGAACGCATACGAGCCTTCAGATGCAACAGAAATGCTTTGCACGCTTACGGCTCCGCCGAAACTTGAATCAGGGTCAACAATAGACCCAATACGCGGCAAGAAAGATTGCCCAGCGTTGTTTATGAATGCCAAGTCTGCCGCTAATCCAATGTTGTAATTGCGAAGCGCTGATGTATTGGACACCATAATGGTGGTGTAATCAGAAGTGTTGACAAATTGCGGAACGGCTGTTCCTGCGTTTGTATTACTGTTTACGCTTAATCTGTTTATCTCAAAATTTGAACTTGTACTACTAGCAAGGAAAGCGCTCACAAGTTTTGAAACCATGTTCCCACTAATGTCATGCGAACACACTCCAGAAGAACCGCCCGACCTCGTTGTGATCCGGGCAAATATCTTCATTGGGCCAGTAATTTTGTTGTTGGTGATTGACCCAAAAAGAGGGTAAGTCGATTCTGTTGCTTCTGAATCTTCGGAAAAACTGTACAGAACTCCTGTGGCTTCAGGAACATTGTTGAAAACCATGTTTCCGTCTACGGTAAACATTCGAGGTCTGGTGCTTACCACTCCCTCATAGAAAAGCACGCATCGACCTCCAGTAGTTCCACTTGCGCCTGTTCCTGATGTGTCAAACGGGTTCACCCCACCCGGCCCAACGTCAAAGTGAAAGATGTTTTGAGACACCACGCCCGAAGTTATTTGTGGATTTATTAAAACGAAACCACCATAGATTGCAAGACTTGCAAATCTAATTACGTTGTTTGTAATAATGGACTCATCGGCTTGCACCTTAACTGCTCGACCCTTGCAATTTACAAATTGATTGTTTGTAATTGTTGCCGATGAAGGAATGTATGTCGACCCATATGTCAACCCACCAAACACAACTAACCCGTCGCAATTGATGTTTAGGGTTGCACTTGTTGTTTCGTTGTTTGTAATAGTGTCAAACAAGTTGCCACTAATATTTGTATTTTGTGGGTAAGTAAGGCTCCCTAAATCTTCCGCAATCACCATGCCTGTAGTGGCGGGATTGTTTGAGCCAACCTGTCTATCGTGATTCAAGAACTTTGAAGCCGTAACACTAACAAACTTGAATCCACCAAACAACTGGAGTCCACCATTGGAAAACCAAATGGGACTATATGGAGACGCCGGAGCTCCAAGCAAAGTTCGCCATGAATTTGAAAACTCGCAATTGTTAACATAAACAGACGATCCGCCTTGAACTGTTTCTATTTTCTTAAAGCAAACCTGAGCCTTTTGATTTGCATCAAATCGCAGTCCTTCTAAATTTATGTTGTAACTGCCAGAATAAAAGCAGAACATAAACGCGACTTGGGTGCTTGATGTGCATTTAATTGTTGCCCCATCACCAACAAGAGATACGTCATTGGTAAGAACCCCAAATATCTGAGCGCCGTTTATTGTGTCCCCCATCGTTGACATCACATATACCCCAGCAGGGAAATACACAGCATTTCCTAGCGTCATGGCTGAATTAATTGCCGCCTGAATGGCTACGCGGTCGTCCGTTGCGCCATCACCAACCGCCCCGAAGTCTTTCACGCTGACCACGTCGCGCAGCTTGTTCTGCAAGGTGCGTGATGTTGCGCCTGTTCCAGCAGCAAGGAACGAAAGCCGTGCATCGTTGCCTACAGTCGCCGTAGTGCTTGTCGTGCCATAGGCAACGGCAAACGTGCGTCCGGCAGACAAGTCGCCGCCTCCGGTCAAACCTGTGCCAGCAGTCATAACCGTAGCGCCGAGCGCCTTGTTAGACAAGGCCGTGACTAGCCCAGTAATCTGCGCCTGTCCAAGAGTGAGGACATCCGTACCCCCGGTTGCGTGCGTACTAGCGTGCGTTGATGGGGTGCGGTCGTTGCTCAGTCGCGCATCGTTACCTACGCACGCGGTCGTACCTGACGAGCCGTAGGAGACGTTCAGCGTGACATCAGCCGAAAGAGCGCCACCGCCACCCATGCCCGTCCCAGCGATTACCTGCCGCGTAGTAGCCACTTTGGCAGCAAGGTCGGTGCTAAGGCTTGTGATCTGCGATTGCGACAGCGTGAGGGGGTCAGACCCGGCCGCTGTGTGGGTGCTAGCGTGAGCGAGTGGAGCAACTGGGGCTGTAAGCCGTGCATCGTTGCCTTGGCAGATCGTGCCAGCGGTCGTACCAAAGTCTGCGGCAATGGTTCCCGTCCCGGTGATCGTTCCCCCGGTCAAGCCTGTGCCTGCGGTGATGGCGGATACCGCCCCTACATTGATGACTACGTCAGCCATTAGACTGCTCCTGCTTTGGTGTTTACTTGGGCAGCGCCGAGCGAGATAAGCCGCTTAGTGACGCTGGAAGGGAAGAAGATGTCGAGGTCATACCGGGCGCTGCCAAGGGGCATAGTGGCAGTCGTAGCGGCTGGGACGATGATTGTCCCGGTCGTCTTGGCTACGTTGAGGGTAATCATGGGCGGCGACCCTGTAAGGCTTGAAGCGACAAGGAAGCCAGCCACGTCAGGCTGCGAGACGGTCAAGCGCCACTCGGTAGCCGTACTGAGGGCGGGGTAGGTGTTCGGCCACGTTCCTACGCTGACCGTCTCTTGGTATTCGCCGCCCCTTGAGAAGATGATGTTCCACCGCTGATTCATTTCCGCTCCTTACTTGGTTCGACCTACTGTTGCTGGACGCAAGTTACCTTAACCGCGTTCGGCATTGAGAACCAATATTGCGGTTCGTAGGGTGGAGTTGGCATTCCTTGGCTGGTATGCGTTGGGAACTGCTCGACCATGTGAACGATGGTGTCGGTGCAGATCGGGAGCGCCTCAATTGTTGCGTTGCTGTAGTGCGACTGAAGCACCCCGGGAGCAACGCGGGAGCCGCTGGTGTTCCCGTTCTCGGCCATGTTGCGGGCAACAAGTGCGCCCGCTGCCGTGCGGGCGTATGCCCCGATGGAGACACTTGGGGTAGCGCCAACGGTCGGGTTTGGCTCGACTTCCACGAACGAATACGCCCAGCGCCAGTTGCCGTAATACTCGCTACCCGTGATCTTTGCCGGGAATGAGCGGCACATCGGCGGCGGTACGTCAATGATGGTCGCCCCAACGCAATTCCGGTACGCCTGCGCGTTGCCTTTGACGGTGACAATGTCCCTCGGCTCGCTCCAGCTCGTTCCCTGCAACCCGAAGCGCCAGTCGGTTTCGTCCGCCGAGGTGATGGTGTAGGGCGACCACTCCCCATCAATGACCGCAAGGCGGTAGGAGACGTTGCCTAGCTGCCCGATATTAGAAGAAACTGAGGTGTACCAAGGAATCCACCCAGCCCAAACGGTGCGCCCAAAAGGAATGTTGCTGTTGCGGTCGGCGTAATCGTCCCGCATCTTGGTAGAGAGGGTGGTCGGGTTCCAGCCCGGGCTAGTCGTTAAGACCGCCCCGGTATTGTCCTGCACCACAATTGACGCGTCCGTGATGTAGGCCGCTCCGATGTCGTTCGGGGCGCGGGAGAAGGTAGCCGCCGAGCCTGCCGCATAGACTTGGCTTGTCGTGAAACTTTGCCCGGTAGCGGGGACGTTGGCAATGGTGCAATTGTCGTAGTACGTCAAGCCCTCGACCATGCGCTGAGGAAACACCACGCTACAAGTGAGCGGGGCGCGGGCATTAAACCCATTCGCGTTGTAAAGGGTGACTAGCGCGTCGGTACTGGCTGCTGGGCCGTTGACGGGCTGCATCCCTCCCCGCATCGCCGTCTTGTAGCCGCTCATCTTGAGGTTGTATTGTCCCTTCAGATTGCTGCGGCTAATGAACCGCGTAGCTGTGCCGTCGCTAATGATGACCTGCTGATTCGCCACCGCAATCGCATCAAGAACCGTAGCAAGGCTGACGTTTGGCGAGCCGTAAAGGTCGCTCAATCGCCTCATGTACTCCGGGCTTCGCACCGTAAACCCAACCGGGGCAGTTAGGTTGTCGGCGCTTGCCGCCGTGCTGACTTGTGCAAGGAGTTCGGTGTAGGTCGTAATCGGAGTCGGAGCAGTCGCGTCATTGACCTGCCAACGACCGTCCGACGACCACGTTGGGGCAAGGGCAATACCAAGAACGGCCGCCGATGAGAATTGCCAGTACCAACGCTCGTCCACGAATTCCACTAGCACCGCTCCGCCTTGCTGTGTCCAGTAGAACGGCTGTGGAGGGCGGGCGTACAAGCCGCTGATGACCACCGACAACCCGCTTGAATCCTCAAGGGTCAGGGAGACGGTTGTCTCGGCGTAGAGTTCCGTGAGCTGCGTTGAGGCAATCAGGACGCTGACGCGAGTGTGCTGCGTCATCCCGACCGGAACATCTACCCGGAACAAGTCAGCCTCGGGGATGCCAATCTGCCGCGCCGTGTCCTGCATCACAGCATCAGGCAAGAGGACAGGGATGATGTCCACGCCAGAAGTGATGTACGCCTGTACGCCCATTACGCGTAATCCTGTGGCGTTCCAAGTTGATAGGCCTGCGCGTCACTACCGAGCGCGAGAACCGATGCGCCCGGGGTCTGCACGTCAGGGTCGTATCCAAGTGTGAGCGGAGCCGCAACGCTGGGGCTTGCGCCTGTCGGCCACCATTGCCGACGACCTGCCACGGTTGAATAGCCGTTGCTCGTTGCCCCGCCACCGTCATACGACTCAAGCGTGCGGGTGTAGACCCCGATGAATGTCCGGTTTCCACCCTGATCGACTTCGCCGAAATTGACCTTCCAGTCATCGGTTACAACCACGAACCCGCTCGGGATTGGTCGGAAGGTGCGGACGGGAGGGATGTTCGTCCGCTTGACGATGGTTGTCTCTTCAACCGTGACCACCGCCTTGCCCGTCTGGAAGACAAAGTCGGAGCCTTCGGTGTAGAGCGTTTGCAGTCGGTGCATCCGCGTGTTGGTGTTCACCTTGGTAGAGGTGATCGCTTGGTCAACAGAGGTGACAACCCCTTGATTGTCATACTGTGCAATGGGTGTCTCAAACGGCCCGGTAGACATAGTTGCGTTGGCGGTCGCAAGTTCTGTGTCCGGAATACTGATAGAGATGGTCGGCGTACCGGGGCTGCAATAGTCGGTAATGACTGCGATACAAGACGACACCGCTATGGTCTGCGGCTGGCCTGAATTCAGCTTGGCGCTTGTGCCGTTTCCGTACCAATGCGGAACACCAGCCACGCCCTTATATGGCCCGTATGGATCTGAGTAGGTCGGGCATGATCTGCCAACCGTGAAGAACTTGCCGATGTACTGAGCAAGCGGAACAGACCCGTTTACAACGCCCACGATGTCCGTACCAACGGCTGGGGAAAGGGCTTCAAGTTCAAACCTGATCTTGGCCTTCTTGAACATATCCTGCTCAGTCACCACTAGCCGCATGATCTTGCAGCGCACAAAATTGATGCGGGATTGCGCCAGCACAACCGCCGACCAAATCATGTGTCGCACGTCCCCGGTGACATCGCCTTCAAGGTCGCAGTTGAATTTCAGCGTTGCATATGTAAGGGCAGACGCATTGCGCTCGTAGGTGAAATCAGCCGACCCGGTAAACGCGCTATCCGGCAATGCCGTGCGAGCGTTGGAGTCGGTGATTTCGTAGATGAGGGTGTTGCCTGTTTCGTTGTAGGCAAAGGTCTGCGAGTCGCGCCGCCAATTCCCTTCCATAGTCATAACTGGGAGAATGGCGCGGCGGAACAAATCCGCCCACGGCGCTCTAGTTATGACCTGCCCAACGGTTCCATTGAGAGCTGCGCTGTGTCCGGTTGCCGTTGCGCCAAGGTTTACTACCAGCGTGCCAGACACCGTTCGCGTGATATGACCAGCCGCATCTAACGAGAACCGCGAAGTCCAACGGTGCGAGGTAATTGGGTAGGGAACATTGAAGTCGCCAATGTTGCCGGGATATGCAATCGCCGCCATAACGGTAAAATTGCAAACTGCTGCCCGTATGCCGCTGATTTCCGTGACGTTTATAGTTACAAGCGGGCCGCGCAAAGCGTCTGGGTAAATGACGGAAAATAAATCTTGGTCGCCCTCTGGTGTGCTAACGAAAAGATTTACACCTGTGACGCGGCCAACAACGCCAATATTCAAGTCTTGCAATTTAACGTATGTGTTTAATCCGTCCGAAATTAAACCACTACCGGAAACGTGTATTTCATAACGAATAAGCGTGAAACCATCTTCAGCGTAGATAGGTCGCCATTCGTAGGAAGAAATGTTGACATTATCAATTCGGTAAATTTCTGTGTCATAAATAACCGTCAGGTGGGTTGGCATGATTAAACTTTCGCTCCCATGAGGGCTAGGTCTGCAAGGAACGGAGCATTTAGCGCCCTGTAATTATTAGGGTCTGGGGTCTTGCGGTTGAGAGAGCGAAGCTCCCTTTCAATGTCTCGCCACAACTTGACAATCGGAGACTCTGGCATTGCCCAATCAAACAAATCAAGACCGCCAGCGGGAATAAACTTACGAGCGGCTTCGCGTGATGCGCCGCCATAGGTTGCATACTTTGACGCTTCGGCCATGTATTTCGCAAACGCAGCCATGACGTTAATGATCTTGGGCAAACTGCGAACAATGCTTTCCAAGATGTCCCCTAGTAGTTTGGTGATGGGGCGAAGGAATACCGAACCCATAGAAGCAAGCACCGTCTTGATCTCAAGCGTAGCCCGGTCAACCCGACCCGCTTCCTTGATCTGCGACCCGATGCTTCCGCCATACTGACTGCCAAGCCGGAACTTGGTCATCATCATGGTGATTTCATTCCCCATCTCTGCCATCTGAATGCCCGGGCTGTATTCGCGGATTTCGCCAGCCATCTCCATGATGAACTTGTGCAGGGACAGAAGGGCATCGGCAACCGCCTTCACCGCCGAAATCAATACCCCAAACGCGGCAGCGGCTACCCCAATAGCCATACTAATGCCAGCCAATGCTTTCCCTACCATCCCAATCGCTCCGTCTACTGCCTTGCCAGCGGAATCAAGTGCCTTGTTCATGCCTTGCCCAAGAATGGACTTGACTGCTCCGGCTCCCGATGATCCGCCACCAGCCGCAGCGCCGCCCGCAGACGAACCGCCGCCCTCGTTGATGTCGATGGTGATCTTGCCTAGGTCTTGCATTATTGAACCTCCCATGTCATCTCAAACGCGCACAGGAAAGTCTCGGTTCCACGCATCCAACCGACCGCCTCGTCTACCGCCTCGATCTGCCCACCGCTGCGCCATGTGAGCGGGATGGTCAGCCGACCACCAAGCGTGTTCTGGATCAGAAGCGTGCGTAGCCCGTCGATGAATTGCTCAATACCTTCACCCCCGGCAATGCGCTCGGTAGCCCGGTTGGTATTGTCGAGCAGGCCGCGCCACCAGACCGTGATCTGGATCGTTGACTCAAGCAGCCCAACGCCGCTACGAGGGTGCAGGGCAGCGTCGCCGCTCGGGACGATCTGTACCGCATACTGGGCAAGCATCTCGTCTCCGGGCTTCTCCGCCACATACACGGCATCCCCGTAGTTGTTCGCGGACATCCAATTACGGATTTCGTCACGCAGCGCAAGCCAAATTCCAGCGTTACCTTGCACGGTCATCGTTGCTCTACCGCCTTGCTGTGTTGAATTTGCATACGCGTCTTGAAGGCAAGGGATGCGTCACCCGTAGCAAGGCGAATGGTGTGCTCGGTCAGCTCGGGCGATCCAAACGCAACAGCAATGCCTTGCGCGAATACGAGGGACTGTCGCGCTTCAATCATGGGGATGTTCTGCGCTAGTCCCATTGCTGTGTTCTCGTCAAATTCCGAGGGGAGCCGTCCGTATGTCGCAACGAATAGGGATACTCCCCTTGCTATTTTCCCGCCTGCTCTACCGCCTGACCCATACGCGCAAAGACTGCAAAGAGGATCTCGTCCGACGCGTTAGCAGCTACTTCGGGCGAGCGTGCTACTTTTCGTAAGGCTGCTGCGACATCCGCGACTTGCGGTTGCCCGTCTTGCTTTCCGCTCAATGCGGCGAGCGCCTCGTTCCATTGAACTACCAACGCGCCGGACGGGATTTCGATGCGGAACAAGAGCGGGTCGGTATCTGGGGAAAGGTCGATCATGTCAAGTAGTATAAGAAGCGGCAAGCAAATTGCTACCGTCTGGGATGGCGCGGAAGGTCAAACCCATACGTTGCTCGACGTTACCGAATTGCGAGTGAGCAAACCCCTCGCCCATCACGAAGCAACGCCCAAAGGTGTAGCCCGTCTTGTTGACTGTTGCCGGGGCGATCTTGACCCCAAACGTGCCGCTATCAGCAACGAGCAAGCGGCCAACGGTCGAGGAGAACGCCGCCCCGCGCTGGCGCGTCTGAAGGCTTGTCAGAACCGCCGCGTCCCACTTAACCAACGTGACGGTAATCGTCGCGCTCGTGTTTTGTACCACCATCTCCTCAGGAGTCGCACCCGACGAAACGGTCTTGATCTCATGGATGTTGTCCGAATAGGTGACCTGCGGGAGGCTGTCGTTGTCGGTCTGCCCGAGTTCGACATACCCAGCCCCGACATTGACGAAGATTGACGTTGGGCCAGCGACGAAGATTGCGGTTGCCATTACTTGAGTTTTCCTTTGAGGATCTTTGCTAGACCGATTCTAATGGTTTTGCCTATGGCACTAAATTCCACGGCGGTCGGGACGAGGAACGGACGGGCGGGAACGTCTACGCCACCCCACGCCATGACGTAATCCTTGCCTCGGGACAGGTTCTCGGTGTTGGGGTTCGCCCCGGTCGCATGGGTGCGCTTGCCCTTGCGGGTCAGCGGGATGAAGTTTGGGCCGTCCGTTGAGAAGCCCTTCTCATGGTAGATGCCGTAGATAGCGCCCGACATCGTCACAGAGAGGCGGGCGGGGCCAGTCTGCTCGGCTTTAGCCCCAATCGACCGCAGTAGGTTCCCGGTGTCGCGAAGAGGCTGACCACCATTCCGGTAGGACTGCCCGGACATTTTGTACTCGGTCACCATGACGTTCTTCACAACGACCGAGCCGTCCTTCTTCTTACGGCTGACCGCCTTGAGGACTTGACGGGTCGCGCTGGCAACCTCGCCCTCCCGGGGCTTCTTGGTCGTCCAGAACTCGCCCGACATGGGCTTCAGCGCCGCAAGGGCGACCGTCTCCCCGTTCGGGCCGCGTCCTTCGCTCTTTGCAATGTGCTGCTTGGCGTAAGCCGAGATCGCCGCCGCAATGCCGTTGCGGACAGACTCGTTGGCAAGTGCCTTGCTGATTCTCTTGCGCCACGGCTCCACGTCAGCGCCCCGGCATCGTGTTCGGGAGGCGAGGGCGGAAGAAGCTGCTATTGCTTACCCCGTTGTACCACGCAAGCGTCTGCAATGGGGTGGCTTGCACCGCAGGCACGCCTGCATCGGCGGCCTTGGCGACCGCCCCGAATATCATCTTCCCATCCCGGAGTGCTTCCAGCATGGAGTACGCCTGCTTCAGGCGCTGCTCAACGGCTGGGGTGATCTTCATGGCGCGGCGCTGAAAGAGCGCCTCAACCGCCAAGTCAACTACGAGCGTCATCAGCAGGGGGTCACGAGCCGCTGAGAGCGTCGTCAAATCCAAATCGGTGTAGATGTTGCCTACACGCGTGTACGCCTGCACGATCCCCGTAGCGCGGTCTAGCGCGTGCTGCGTGACCGGGTTGGAGCCGAGCATAGGACTGCCGAGGTCGCTGCACAGTTGTGCAATGATCTGAGCGTCGAGCGCGGCTTCCAAATCGGCGTAGGTGGCGTATGCGGTCATATAGGTTCCGCCTAGAGAGGGGGGTGGGAACCGAAGTCCCCACCACCCTCATCCTGAGAGGCTGAAGAATCAGCTCGTGACATCAGCAACCAACACGCCTGAGACTGGGGAAACCAGTTCGGAGGTGCTGTTGTCAATGACGCGGCCTTCAATACGGCGATCCTTCGGATCGTCCCAGTTCTCAACCGTCATATCTTCAAAGGCGAAGATCTGGCAGGTGCTGAACGAGGTCGAACCTTCGACACCAACCAAGCCACCGGGGCGGCTCACGAAGATTGCCGAGTTGCCGTACACGAACGAGCGAGTCGTCGAGGCTGCGCCCTTGCGGGTCGTAATCTTGACGGAGTCGTCAACGACAACCGACACGCCGAACAGATTCGGTGGGAGACCGTAACGGGAGAAAATATCCCCACCCTGAAGGAACGGCAGCGCTCCGGCTGCGTAGTTCTTCACGTAGTCGCGGACTTCGGCAGTCTGGGAAAGCGCATTGGCAATGGTCGGACTAATGACCATGCAAATGTCTTCACTACGAACCGCGCCGCCAGTAGCGAGCGAGATGCGCTGAAGAGCGGTCTGAACGCCCTTCTGAATGTTGTTGCCAGTCGAGGCAGTCCACGCACCAACGCCAGAGTTGGCGGTTCCGGTTGCGTAGTAGTTACCTGCGTTGGTGAACGAAGTCACGGCTGCGGAGCCAGTCAGCGCGGTGGCCGTTCGCATGGAGCGAGCGGTCATAGCGAGCTGTGCCTTGCTGCGAGCGTGCTGGGCAACGATGTCCCACGCGGCTTGCTTGACTGTCTCGTTCGGAATGTAGAACGGGAAGGCAAAGCGTTGAGCCGTGAAGGTAACGAAGTCATGCTCGTTCATCTTGCCGACCGGGCGGTCGTTACCAAGAGGCCAAGCGAATTCGTTGGTGTCGGTCACGCGGACGTTGTCGTCTGAATTAAGACGCAGGTAATACCCCGTCTGCTGATTGCAGGCAACGATTTGAGCGTAACGGGTGATGGCAAACGAATTCACCGCACGGGTGAACTCAACTTGGAGAGCGCCAGTTGCGAGCGCGTTGGTGGAGGGGACGTAGGTATTTAGACCGCCTCCGACTGTTACATAGGCCATTAGATGACCTCCTTTCGAGTGCTAATTAAGCGAGTGTCTTGGTTGCGGGGAGGCGGTATGCCCAGAAGATGACACCATCAGCGGCGGCAGGTTCAAGGGAAACGAACATCGGCATATTGCCGCTAGTTACCGTGATTGCCTTGCCGCCCGTTGTTGGGATCAAGCCAATGCCAGCGGTAGCGATTGCCGCACCAGCTTCGATCTGCACGCAGTTCGATGGCTGGAGGGAAATCGGGTCAGAGGTAGCCGATGCCGCATGAACGGTAGCGTCAAATCGACGGGTTGAGCCGTCGCAAACGCCTACAACGTAGTCGGTTACTGCGGTCGCTGGCGCACCAGCGAAGTTAGTCGTCGACATCTTGCAGATGCGGAAGGGGTTGATGTCAGTAGCGGCAACGAGATTAGGTGAGAATTGAAGCATTGTTGTGTCCTTTTTTAGCCCTTCATCCGGGCGTTAATTGCCTTTGCAAACTCTTCAGGCTTGCCAGCAAATTGCTTGACGAGTGAGCCAACGTCACCAATGTCCATGCCACGCGGCAGGGCTGCTCGGCTCATATCAATCTTGGTTCCGATTGGGTCGCGTGCGAACAGGTCGCGCCATGACTCAAGGAGAGCGACTGGGTTACGGGAGGACTGCAACTGACCGACAAGCGCCTCGCGCTGTGAGTCTGGGATGCGGTAGCCCTCCTGCTCCATGATCTCCACTTCGCGCTCAAACTTCTCGCGCTTCAACTCGGCTTCAAGACGGGCGAACCGCGACTTGAGGCGAGCGTTTTCCGAACGAAGAGCGTAGGTCGAGCGACGGCTGGCGACGACTGGTTCGTCTTCCATGTCGCTGTCTTCGTCTTCTGCCTCGATGTCGATGTGGACTTGACCTTCGGACTCTTCGTCCATTTCCATCTCGTCCTTCATCTCATCGTCGTCCGCAGCCATCTCGTCCTTATCGTCCGAGTCGTCCGCGAACTTCTTCTTCATCATGTCCGAGAGTTCGGAGATGGCGCACTTCATGGCCTCCAACTCCTCGCGCATATCGTCGCTGGATGCCATGCTGGCCTCCTCCTTGGTAGTCGTCGGGATGAATGTATTGAGTCCGCCACCAGCCCCGACGAGGTCATGGTTGGACTTTGAACAAGTGATCTTCTCGCCCTTGCGGGTGAAATGGGTGTCCGGGAGGGGGCGGCGCGGGGTTTCACGCCCGAGCAACGCCACCTCGGATAGATGGTTTGATCCTGACCAAATCTCAGCCGACCGACGCGGGAAGGCGTTGGTGGCAATGAAGCGGTCGAAAATATCGCGGTTGACTTCCATGTCGCCCACAATGTACCCAATTCCATCGCGTTCTTCGTAGGAAATTGTGGGGAATCGACCGACAGCGGACTTCGGTTCCTTGCCGTCCTTCTCGTGCATGATGACGAGGCGAGGGAACGAGCCGCGAGCCATGTGCTTGCGCGTACTAGCGACGATGTCCTTGAGGCGCTTGTTGTTGAACCGCTTGAGTTCCGGGTCGGCCTCGCCGTCGTCGATGGCTGGGTCGAACGCCATGAACAGTTCGACGCGCTCAATCATGACCTTGTCGCCGTCTTCGGCGACTGTGTGAGATGTCTTTGCGTTCACGGTCTTCTCCTCTTTGCGGTCGAGTTCTTTGTCCTTGCGCTCTGCCCATGCCTTGCCCGCAGCTCAAGGCCACGGGCAGCATTGGATGCCATCTCGGTAGTCGGCTTCAGGTCGATCATGGGGTGGTCAGGGTCTGAATCTGGGCATTAGACAAACGCGTTGGGAAATACTTGATGGTGCGAATGCTGTTGTTGAGCATGACGGTCGTGTCGGTGATGCTCGTCCCGTTCGTGGACGGGCCGCCAATACTCAACCACGTTGGGGCAACGGTAAACGCCAGCGTCCCCGTAGCAACCGTCCCACCGTTCAGGCACAGGCTCGTAGCCGTACTGGCGTAACTGAATGCGCCCCTTGTCAACGCGTTGGCGGTCAGGCTGTTTGCCGTTGTGACGGTCGATATCGCTCCAAAGTCTGCCAGCCGCAGGGTAAGCGCCGAGGCGGTTTGATACATATGCAAATGCTGGGTTAATACGTCGCTCGTTGCAATTACCGAACGAGCGGTCGCGCTTGACGCGCTGCCGTACCAATTAGCAACGAACGTACCCGTTGTCCCACCCGTGTACCACGAGCTGAAGTTTGACCCCGCGGCAATGATGGCGGTGTCAACTGCGCGGGGGACGGCTGCGGTGGTGGTGGCAATGTAGGAAGAACCTAGCCCCGTTTCTTGTTGAACACCCCAAATATATAACGCAACCGCTGATGAATCTCCGGGGAATGCACTTGTACCTATGTATGTACTGCCGCTACCGTTTTGCGTGTAAAAATTTGCGTATATACCGCCCGCTTGTGCGGTATACGTTGCTGTCAATTTGTACCAGCCGAGCGGGTACGCGGTTTGCGTCAATGTTGGAACATTTGCACCAGCGGCAACCGGGGACGTTGACCCAGACAAATCCCACTTTGCTATACATAAACCACCGTCCCACGATGTGTACAACTGCGTTCTAAGACCAGATTTGGCCCAAAACGAAAGCGTATACAAAGTAGCGGTTGTATTTGCTGTTCCTTTTTGCAGAAGATGGGTAGTGGTAGTTGCGCTTTCGGTGATACCAGACGAATACGCTATGTTGTTTGGTGACAACAGCGAGCTAGTAGCAACGGTTATATTTGAAGCAAACCATCCCGATTGCGTCAAATCTTGCGAGTATGTCAACAGATTTGTCGCTGGGGCTTCAATCAGCAACCCCTTGGGTACAAGCGTTGTCGGGTCGTAGTCAAACCGGGGATCTTGTGCGCTTGTAACGGTTGTAACGTAGCCGCTGCTGTTAATGAAGGAAGCCAACGCCGTAGCGTCTGCGCGGCTGAACGTAATGCGCGGGTCAAGCGTTCCACCCATCGCCGTGAAATCAAGGGACAGGGTCGAGCCGTCACCAGCGCGACCCATCAGCTTGCTCGCACGAGACGAGCCGCTGATCCGTGACATCCTTGGACGGTTTGCTCGATTCATTTACAGGTTAGCCCAGAAGGTTCCCATGTCTGGCGTGCCGCTTGACTTGAATTGCGCGGTGACGTAGGAAGCCCCGGCAACATCAACCATCGCGTAGGCGGGTTCCACGTTGGAGGCCACCGCCGTAGCGGGCGAGTACAGGTTGGCGGCAGGGGTTCCGCTCACCTGCGTGATGCTGGAGAACGTGCGCGTGTTCGCCACGTCAATGGTGTAGTTCGGGACGGTTCCGCTTGTGAAACCGAGCGTGAAATCCGCGAGGACGGTCGGCAAGTACCAGAAACTCGTGCCAGCAGCATCAAGGTACTTGCGCCAGCCGAGGAGCCGCATACCAATGGTGGTCTGCGCGGAGGTCGCAGACACAAGGAACGGCATGACGTACAGGAGCGAAGGGTTCGTCCCGCTTACCGATGCCGTGTTGATGTCCCACAGGAGGGCGGTTCCCGTTGTGCTAGTTGGCGCAGCGTTGAGCAGGACGGCCTGCGCTGCGGTGTAGGTTGCAGGGACGGTAGCGACCGTGACCTTGCGGAAGTTCTCTTGGGCGGTGTTGATTACGGGCATTTACAGTTCTCCTCTGCGCTTCATGTCGAGCGCGATTGCGACCGCTTGGTCTTGTGGCTTGCCTTCTTTGATGAGCTTGGCGATCTTCGCGCCGACAACTGGGTCAGCGGCGGACATGATCTTCAGCCCTGCCTTCTGCTCCTCGGTCTGCTCGCGGGTCATGCGGGTCTTTGTGCCGGGGCGAGAGGACTTCATTTGTCCAAAGTCAATGGTGACAATCCCAATGTGCTGCGCTGGGCCGTCTTGATCTGCGGGATATTGATTCTCGCGTGCTGTGATTGCCGATTCCGGAACGCCCATTTGCTTCATTGCTCCCTTGAGTTTGGAAACCATTTCGGTTGCCTTGCCCTTTTGGTCAATGAACTCAACGTGTGCAACGCCGAAACGGCTTGACGCGCTGATATTGTCCGGCTTGAATCCAAACCGTGAAATCAAAGACCTCAATTTGGTTTCAATATCGCCAGCAAACGCCAACTTCGCGCCATCCCGTGAGAAGCCTGCGGCCTTTGCCACGGCGCGGAAGCCACCGCCATAGGTGTACCCCTTGGGGTCTTTCGCGTATTCCTTGGTCATCTTCGCCAGCATCTTGTTGAAAGTGGCGTTGTCGGCCTTGGGGTAGTTGTTTTTGATCCACGTCCGCATCATCAATTCGTCGCGGGCATCAATTGCAAACGCCACCTTCGCGCCGGGGCGGGTGGACTTTGCTTTGCCTTCAAATTGCAACCATTTAGCATGAGCAAAATCCGCAAGGCTTAGTGCTTTTTTTGCATTTGAATCAGCAGAAGAAAGCACCGCGTTGATTTCGTTTGAATGACTATTGATTACATAAATCTTGTCTTCAAACTTGAACGCATCGCCAATTTCATAACGCTGAAACGCTATCTTTGCGCCGTTGCCAGCAGCAAATCCAAGACGGGCGGCGATTTCCTTGCGTGTGTTGCTCATGTCGTGCATCGTAGCGATCTCCATTGCGATTTATTTATGCGTTTACGAAACCGGGGTCAGGAACTTGACGCGTGTCCACTAGGCGTTGACGCGCTCCGTTGTGCTTGGCAATAGCGGCTGGGTCTATCGTCCCGTTCGGGCGTGTCCAACGCTCGCGCAACGCCTCGGCGGCGGGGACGGGGATGATGGCGCAGCGACAGTTGCTTACGACTATACTGTCAGCAAGAAGAATGCCGCTGCTACTACGGAAGTCATACACATGGCCAGACCAATCAGAAACAACATCGACATCGACGACATCGTCAAGCGTTACCGCGCTGGCGAAAGTACCAACCAAATCGCCAAATCTGTCGGCGTTTCTCGCAATGCAATCGACGTGCGGCTCAAGCGTCGCGGCGTTCATCTCCGCACGCAAGGGGAGTCCGAATTGTTGAAATGGAGCCGGATCAAACAAGATCCTGCCGCTATCAAGCGTCAATGCGGAGCCGCTTGGGCTGCTATCAAGGGTCGGGCGCAGGGCATTGAATGGCTTACCAATCGTGCCAAGTCCCGCTCTCGGCGAACTAGCCCGGACGAGCTGCCGCTCCTTGATGCCATCCGTGCGCTCGGCGTTGACGGTATCGAACACCAGCACGCGGTCGGCCCATACAACCTCGATTTCGCCCTGCATGGAAAGCGCGTCGCCATAGAACACATGGCGGGAAGTCTTCGCATTGACAGTCGTTGCGGCTACAGCCTTCGCCGCAAGCGTGTCGAATACCTGCAGGGCTGTGGGTGGCAGGTGGTCGCCCTTGTCGTTTCCGGATCGTTCCGCCGGGTTCATGGCGTTGCCGCTGCGGCGCAGCATCTTGTCGCCAACCTTGACAGCATAAGCAGGCAACCATCCTCGGCTGGTGAGTATTGGGTGGTTGGCTGTCGCTGTGACAGTATGACCAGACCGCGTATTGAGGTTTACCAACGCTCCGCGATATAGCGAACGGAAGCCGATATCGACCGCTCCTTCAACGGGTTGCCATCCGGGGAAGCAGTTGAACCCCAACGGCGGGGCAATCCCAAGGCGGTCGAAGTCTGCCATCGTCCCAACGTAGCCGTCAAAGGCTCGATGCGTGTCCCGCGTGCGCGGGTCTTTGGTGGCGCTGAATTGCACCAGCGGGACGAACGCCTGCACCCGCTCATCGCGTAGGACTTCGGCGCTGCCCTCGGTCATGGCGCGGTTCGTGTTTGTCCGTAGGACGGTTTCAAGGCGGGAGGACGTTAGCCCTGTCCCGGTCATCAGTTGGGCGGTGGTCACGAAGTCGCCAAGGTTCATGGTCTTGATGAGCTTGCCGACCACGCTCTTGGTGGGGCGCTCTTCGATGACCTGCGCGATCAGTTCCTGCACCATGCGCGTCTGAGCGGGGTTCATAGCGGTGACGAAGAAGGTGGTATCAACGATCCGCTTGACCCGGGAGATAGCGCCTTGCGGCCCCCTTGTAACACCGCGTAACAACGAATCGAGGATCGGGGATTGCTTGCGGAGGTCAGGAAGGGCGTTTTCGCGCTCGTGGTCGGTCACGTCCCCGGCGCTGGCGGCTGCTGCCTTAATGAGCAGCTCCCAGTCGGCGCGTGAGATTGGGACGCGCTTCCTGAACCAACCTGTGATCGGAGCCATCCATTTCGTCCCGAAGCCCTCAAGGGAGATCGGTACGTCTCGGTCAAACTTGACCGCGTCCCCATCGTCCAGCATTCCTTCGATAGCACCGTCAGGGATCTTGGCGGTGTCTACCGTGTCACGCGCCCCGAACAACCACGATGCCATCAGGAGCGCCGCAGTTGCCTCGTGGAACTCTGCCCACGCGGCAAGAGCATCTTCGCCCCTGACCTGAGCCGCAACCGCTCGGCGGTACGCCTGCTGCGACTGGCGCAAGACTTTGCGGAGGTGCTTGTCGAGGTTGGCTTTGGTCATCGCTTGCGCTTGCGGACGGCGGCTACCTTCGGCGCTTCAGGGGCTGGCTCGTCGCCCTCGCTCTCGTTGCCCTGCCCAAGCATGGCGGAGAGCGGGTTGCTCGATGCGCCCGCGCTGCCAGCGGCTTGACCGCCGAGGACGGATTCCCCGTCTTCTGGGTCGGACAGACCAAGGAGGTCGCGGACTTCGCGCTCGCTGACGCGGCCACCCATTTGGATGAACGTCTGAATCGCTTCCAGCCGCTCCTTGGGGTTCGGACGCTCCGGGGCAAAGACGAACCGAATGCGGCGTGCGTCCTCTTCGGAGGCTCCGAGCATCCCAGCAATGATGCGAACGAGGTCGGTGGTCAGGCTCTCCGCGAGGCAATCCGCGTGATAGCGGATAACGCGAGAAAGGGTATCGGCGTGGAGGTCGGCAACGCCTGACCCCATACCCGTCCCGCCAGCCTCGCTCGAGAGCGACTGACCGAGGATGGCTTCCTTGAGTTTGCCTGAGAGCCAGTTCACCAACTCCATGAAGATCTGAGCGCGGCCACCGTTCGCGTCCTTGATGTCGATGTCGTACATGGACTCGGTCGGCGAAATGCGGGGCAGGACGACCGAGTTGTCATTGACCAAGTTCTGCAAGATGGTCATCATCTCGCTCTTGGCGGCATCGTTCCCTGCTGGGTAGTACCCAACGCGGATGCCAAGGGCGTACCGCTCCACATAGGCGGCGGCGTTCTGTAGGACTTCCTGCTTCAGGAGCCAGATGTACCAACAGACATCTCGCGCACCTACGCCACGGTAAACCGTCTCGGCGCTGTTCGGGTCGATGAAGTTAGGCGCGGTGGTGAAGACGCGGTGCAGGACAATGGCGCGGCGTTCGTTGTCATCGAACAGGTGGACGAGCGAGTCAAAGCCGAGGTCGGTGACGGATGCTTGATTGATGTAGGCGCTACCAACGCGCATCGCCACGTTCCCGGTCTGGTCAAAGGCAAGGGTATCGGAGGCGAGCGGGAGCCATTCGCGGATGCGTACCCCAAGGCGCGGGTCGCGGTCGTAGACCACGTTCACGGCGCTGCACCCGTACCAGACGGCTTCGTGCAGAGAGCGGAACATATCGCTACGGCGCGGGGCTGCGCTGATGATCTCGGCAATGCGCTCGGCGAGCTTGACGAGGCGGGGTTCTGATTCGTCGTCGGAAAGGACGTTCCACTCCAACCCGGCAAGGGTGACGAGCAGGGAGCGCAACACGCCCTCAATGTCCGCGTCCGCACGCATCATCGCTTGATAGTTTGGGTCAAGGCGGTAGGCGAGGCTGGAGTTCCGCAGCATCAGGCTGGCGGTGCGGAAGAACGTCCGCTGCACTTCCACGGGCATGGCGAGCGGCCCGGTCAGTCCACGATCAATCGGAGGCGGCAGCGGCTTGCGCGGTCGCTTGGTTGGTGGCAATCCTGCGCCGGGGATCGACTGACGTTGCGAGAGCGGGTTGTTAATCGGGTCGGGCATCAGGATTTCTCGTATGCAAGGGCTTTGATCTGGTCTACCGTCATGCGCTTGACAACGCCGTTTGGCTGCTTCACCTCGTAGGAGGTTTGCCACGTTGGCGGGTTGGTCTGCCCGCTGCGGAAGTCAAGCGTATACCCGAGGCGCTTGAGTGCCGCTTCGGCTTGGTCGATGGTCAGCTTGCGCTTGCTTGTCGGCAGGGCGAAGATGCCCAGTCGGCGCATGATCGCCTTGCGCTGGCTCACGCTTTCGCCTTCACGCCGGGGCGGGCAAATCTGTGACCCCCTGCAATCTCTAGCCTTTGCTGAAACTTTTGACCCTGCGGGGTTGCTTTTGAACCTGCGGAAAGTTGACGGTAAAGTTTTGCGGCATTCAATGCCACCATCACCGTGTCGGTTGGTTGCGAATACTCAGCATCCAATTTAAGCAACAAGGCGCGGTCTTTCCTTGCGGATGGCTTGTCTGTAATGGCTTGCCCACTTGCGCCTAGCGACGAATACAAAGTTTCCAATTCAGGAACCCGAAGACCAAACGTAGACTTCGCGCCGGGGCGGGCAAAGCCCTTGTATGGCTTAGACAGATCCAAGATTTGAACCCGGAACGAATGCCAACCTGCTGCCGCTGCACGCTTCTTGACATCTTCCATCTGGGCAGGAGTCTTGGCTTGCGTTGAGAGAACCTTCTCATGCAGGCGATCAGTCTCGCCCTTGGGCAATCCCCAAAGCACATATTCCTTTTCAAACTTCGCCTTCGCGCCGGGGCGGGCGGCGGTGGTGCTAGGAATACGCCATGAGCCTCCGCTGTATCGAAGTCCTTGGTCATACGCCTTTTGGTATCCGCGTTCGTACTCTTCAATTCCGTTCCAAGATTCTTCGTGCGTAGTGTCGTACCTCTCCCAGCCGTTCCCTTGATTTACCTCTACGGCTATATATCCGTTGTGCAGTTTTTTCGTGCGGAACTGAGGCTTTGCAAACTTCGCCTTCGCGCTAGTGCGGGCAAAATGAAGTCTTGTGACTGGATATTTCTTCATTCCGGATTCGGCTTTTTCCGCTTCAGCTTCAACCTTTGCGCGAGCGGCATCGTTTGGCGCATTGCGCCAAGCCTTGTCCCATGCGTCGTGTCGTGCCAGCGCGGACTTCGCGGCTGCTTTACCTGCTGCCATAATTGCGCGGTCTTCGCTGGTAATTTGATACTGCGAGTTACTTGAAATCCTTTTGCCTGCTGCGTCACTAGCCGCCAAGGCGGCGTATTCGGAATTAGTAACGGCTAGGTAACCTACGTTCTTTTTTGGGGCGGCCATCTCAGCCTTCACGCCTTGCGCCGCGAATCCCAAACGCTTCTCGATGTCTTGCTTGCTCATGTGGTTCCTTTGTTGAGTAGTCCGCAAGCATCGTACCGATTCAACCGAACATTCTGCGCTTGACTGCG
>Ga0209298_10000284_pt1 | contig 33813 bp, 35 predicted proteins | sample S_140806_EF_Meta_FD_187325 | JGI IMG/M metagenome (GOLD analysis project Ga0209298, IMG submission 187325) | Freshwater microbial communities from Lake Simoncouche, Canada to study carbon cycling - S_140806_EF_MetaG (SPAdes) (version 2) | ecosystem: Environmental > Aquatic > Freshwater > Lake ... | reverse complement strand
CATTAGTAGTATCTACATCAAGCAGTTGCTTAAGGCTTATATCAACCTTAACTATCTTATTCTGTTTATAGAATGGGGACTGCATTAGTTCTTTTTAATCTGGGCTTGTATTCTAAGGTGAGTCTTTTCTTGCTCTGCAGCTAATATAGCCATGATTCCTCTAAGTTCCTCATAGCTAAGCTGACACACGAATTTTTCCTCCTCATCCAGGAACTGCACAATCTTCTCATCTATGTATATAAGAAGATTAGTTGTATTCTCATCTCCTGTAGTAAATGGGGGTTGGTAAATCCCTGCTTTAATGTTAGTTGCCATACAAGAAAATTTTTCTAAAGGTACGTGAAATTTCTTAATTGGACACACCTATCCCCTTAGGGATTTTTTTGTTTAAAATTGAGCTTCAGTTCTGCCGTCTTTAGCCTTCGGTGGGACATTCCATTCTTCCCTATAGTCGTAATCCACCCCAGAACCTTATGTCAATTCCTTTTCAGCAACTATCGGGGACAACTTTCATACTCTATGTTATTGAATGTGAGTATGATAGAACCCAACGTCTGACCCCTTACTTACCTTTTGGCCCTCAGGGGTGATCATCTAGGAGATGGTTGCTATCTGCAAATGTAGCAAATTATCCTTGCCCCCTATTAACTTTCTTGTAAAGTTTTGAACTCTTAATCTTTGAGAACTTTTTCTTAGAGTGCACCCCTGGACGTTTTTTCTTAGGGTTGGGATTGAATGAGTTAGCTGTATTTATTTTTGCCATCTTGTTGATTTTGTAACAAATTTACTATGAAAATTGTTACGAACTTTTACTATCTTCGTAACTTATTAATTTAAATTTAAATCCTATGTTTCCAGTTAACTCAACATCAGAACAAAAAGTTCTTATTACCCTAAACCCAACTACTGCTGCTGGCAATCCTGCAACTGTTGATGGTGCCCCAGTATGGTCTGTTATCGAAGGTGATTGCACCCTCGAAGTAGCTGCTGATGGTTTGTCTTGCTACCTTATCTCAGGTGCTGCTGACGTAGTTAACCAAGTTTCAGTTAGTGCTGATGCTGACTTAGATGAAGGTGAAGTTCGTGAAATTTCTGAATTGATCGTTTATGCAGTTGTTGCTCCTGAGGCTACTGGTCTTGGTATTGCTGCTGCTGTTGAAAACAAATAATCCTAAGTTACAATGAAACTTAACGTATCATTTAACAATGCCACTGTCTATAACTTTGATACACTCGAAGTTGTAGTCGGGGAGAAGTTTAAGATTTTTGTTGACGAATTCCAAGCAGGAACTCAGTGGTTCCACAACAACGATGCAGTCATCGATCTTAAAACTTACAATGGGGAGGCCTTATTCACAGCTGTTGAACTTGGGGAGAGCACAGTTCTCTTCGTTCTTAACGGACAAATTACTCGTGAGTTTGTCATCAAAGTTGTTGACGTAGTTAGCCTTAACCCAAAGGTTGAAGAAATCGTGTACAAAGATTTTACTACAGAGCCTTTTATCGTAGCTTAATCTTAACTAGCCTTTATTAGAAGAGCCTCCTTAATTGGGGGCTTTTTCTTTTGCATACTTTAACCATCATTAAACCCACATTATAGTGTTAATGACTGTTATAACCGACAAAGCTATGTGTTAGTTTTACCCTAAAATCACATTATCCTGTGGTTTACTCGTAACATTTTTGCGGTAAAATTTGTTACTAAAATTTTTTATCTGGAAATTTTCTGAGAGTGTTGTCCTACGTATTCAAAGACCCCCACTAACCTTTGCGGAACAAACATCCCTCCGCACATTTTGCTATGAAAACAGCTTACATCTCTCAACGTACTGGCACCCTTGTTATCACCGAACGTACTTGGTCTGACAACGGGCCAACCGAGAAGTCGTACTTCATCCGTTCAACTGATGCTGACTATCAGCAAGCTATTGACTGGGCTACATCTAAAGGACTCTTATGAGTCCCTTTAGGTTATGAGCCAGAGGTTAGAATAACTAATTAATTAGCAGTCAGATGGAAGGACGTTAGTATGTCCCAACTCATCACACTGCAATTCGTGGGGTAGAATAGTAATCACAGAAATGATTGCATCATATTCTATCCCACTTTCTTTTAAGTTGTGATCCTAGACCAGACGTAAGTAATTACTAAGGAGGTGAAGTACGGATTACAATAGAATGTTAATTGCAGACTGATAAGATGCAATCTCTGGCTTACATACCTATAGTATGTTACATACCTAAGCATGTATTCAAACTGCTTATTCCTTTTGTAATCAATAACTTAAATCAATATCAAACCTTATTCATCATGAATTTCACTCTTAACTTCATCAAAGTAATTACTCAAATTGCAGTAGTTGCTACACTTACATTCATTACTCCTGCTGTACTACACACAGCTATTGCATTCAATCTCGATTGTTACTTCACTGACATCTCTAGTGGTGACTACCAATTCGGGATGGGCTTTGCAACTGTAATCATCACCATCATCTATGTTGTAGTATACAGCATGGAGATGGAAGAACGTGCTGAACGTAAACGTGCTAATCTCAATCAAAGTCTACCGTTCTAATACTATAACACTATGAAAGAGAATAGATATAAATTTGCTGAGGACATGACGGCTTTCGGGCTTGTCATGCTCCTCATTCTACTGTTAACAGTATTGCTAACATCTTGTAGTCAACCTAAACATGGGTTCGACTATAAATCACACTCTAAATCTAATGCTCAGTGGAAACACAAAGCTGAGCATAACAAACTCCCTAAATGTAAACGTCATGACTGAAAACACAAAAGACATTCTGCTATTTGTAAGTGGATTCTTAGTAGCAGCATCAATCGTAGTAATGTGGTTGATAATCGGTGCTTTGTAGGACTTTAACTATTGGACTTCATACAATAGTAGCTTAACGGTGAGGCTTAAACCGTTACTTTTTATTTCTCTTAGTTTATTAATGCAACCAGGTAATACTGAAGGTCACAAGTCCTACAATGCAGAGTGGTAAACAAATCATTTCAAACTTTTATTTACTTAATTTATCATTTAAAAACATGGCTAACACCATTAACACTGGTTCATTGCAAGGATTGCAAGTGAATCAAACCCTTCTAGTTTCAGCTCGTAAAGTAGCTGGTAACAAAGTGCAATTGGAATTTGCTGAGATTGTTAAATCACAATCTAATGCAGCAAACCCACTTGCTATCTTCAATAAGAGCGATGATCGTTTCTCACAAGGAGGTGCTCGTCGTGCTTGGTTAACTGCTGAGCCTAAGGATGCAAGCCAATACTTAAGTATTGATTTGACAGAGACTAATCCAAACTGGACCGTTGATTCAATGGGACGTGAGGTAATCTCTTTGAACATTCTTAACCCAGTAGCTAACATTCAAGGGGAAGAAATTCCTCTCAAGTTAGAAGTTATCGAGACTGTAACACCAACTGATTGGCAAGCAGCTAACCTCGATACATCTGCTAAACGTCGTGGTAAAGATGGTGCATTCATTACTCACAAGGGTATGTACATCTTTGCTAACACACGTATTGCTTTCCACAAAGCAAATCACGTGTTCCTTGAGGTTGATGCAGCTGCAACTACTACTCAGTCGAGTGGTATCCCTGCAGGTGTTGACTTCTCAACGGGAGAAATATTTAACTAATCCATTTAGTTAGATAGTAAATCAGGTAGCTCAACTGGTAGAGCAACGAGTTATTATTCGTAAGATATGGGTTCGAATCCCATCCTGGTTTCCAATTAATCCTCACATAGCAAAAGGGAGAAAACAGTAATAAGCGATAGCAAGGTAAAGAGGATACCTTGCTGCTTATTGTTGTTTATCTGCGTATTCTTTTCAAATAATCACGAAACAATTTAATCTAAATCAATAGCGTATGTCAAGAATGAAATTTGTATTTGACTTGATGGAGTCTGGGACTTATCAAGCCTTTGAATGTCAAGCGATGTTGGCTGCTGAACGTGGAGAAAAACAATTCCAGTTTGGTAATGCCTCATATGATGTAGAGTTTGCTGCCAATGTTATGGCTTACATTTACCACAAATTAGCACAACAACAACATGAACAACATTTTCTTTATCAGCAAGAACCAAGCACTGATAGCGAGTAGTTTCAAGACATGTACAATCGAAGAAGCTGTCGAGGATCTATTAACTAGTAAAGTACTAGGTGTAGATACAGAGACAGAAGGACTTGATTTTACATGTAAGAAACTATTAATGCTTCAGATTGGAGACTCAGAGCGTCAGTATGTAATTGATTGTAGAGATCTAAATTATGCAGATCAAGTGCAATTAACTAGAGTATTAAACAATGAGGGTATCGTCAAGATATTCCACAATGCAAAGTTTGATTACAAGTTCATTAAGCACTATCTTAAGATAGATACTGTAAACATTCATGATACATACTTATGCGAAAAGATTTTACACTGTGGGAAAACTGATTACGGATTTGGACTAGCTAAACTTGTCAAGAGGTATCTTGATAAAGAGTTAGATAAATCAGTACGTAGTAGGTTTACTCAAACATCTTCAACACCATTTACTGATGATCAGATTATCTATGGTGCTAAGGACGTTGAATATTTAATAGACATTTACTTTCAACAGGTAGATCTATTGACTATGCAAACTCTATTCAATGTAGCTAAACTAGAAAATCAAGCTGTCATTGTATTCTCTGAAATAGAATACAATGGATTAGAAATTGACACTGCAGCATGGAAGAAACTAGCTGATAAAAATAAGCAAGAAAGTTTACATTTAGGGAAACAATTAGATGCTAGTCTATTGTCCTATGTAGAGTTTGATAAGTACAGAGCTAAGAAACAGCTAGACTTATTCATGGATGAGTCAGAGTTAAAGGATTCAACAGTTAACTGGGATAGTCCAAGCCAAGTGCTTAAGATATTCCAGACTCTATTCCCTAAAATTGAGGATGTAAATGGTAAGAAGCTAGCTCCTTATCGTTATAAGCATCCATTGATTGATGAGTACATCAAGTACAAGGAGAAGAGTAAACTGGCATCAGCATTTGGAACAAACTTTAACAGCTACATTAGTTGTGATGGTAAGGTGCATACTAACTTTCAACAGATACTAGACACAGGTCGTGTCTCATCTAGCGAACCTAATATGCAACAGATACCAGCAACTAATGCGTATCGTAATTGTTTTGTAGCTCCACATGGATGGGTGTTTGTATCCTCTGATTATAGCTCACAGGAATTGAATGTTATTGCTTATGGTTCTGGAGATCCAGTATTCCTCAAGTCACTGCGTAATAACGAAGACTTACACTCTGTATGTGCTGAGTTAGTGTTTGCTGATGTATGGAAGAATGCAGCAGAACATGATTGTATATACTATCAGTATACACAAAAGTGTGAATGCAAAGAACACAAGAAACTTAGGACACAAGTTAAAACAATCAACTTTGGATTGGCTTATGGAATGGGGCCTAAAAAGTTATCTGAGACTATTAACTGTTCAATGGCTGAAGCAAAACAATTGATTGAAAAGTATTTCAAAGCTTTCCCTAAGATTAAAAGATTCCTTGAGGATCAGGGAGAGTTTGGAAAGAGGTACGGATATGTTACCACATTCTTCCCATTTTATAGGAAGAGATGGTTTGATAGCTGGACCCCAAAAATGTACGGAGATAGAGACAGCTTTATGGAGCTTGGATCTATTGAAAGAGCGTCTAAGAATACCCCAATTCAGGGCAGTTCAGCAGATATGACTAAGTTAGCACTCGTTTATCTCTACAAAAGAATCAAGAAGCATGGCTATCCTGTTAAGATAGTAATGACTGTTCATGATCAAATAGATACAATCTGTCCTCAAGAATTTGCAGAGGAATGGAAAGTATATATGACTGAAGAGATGGAGAAAGCTGCTAATCAAATCATACGTAATGGATTACTAAAAGCAGAGACATCAATAACTAAAGTATGGAGTAAATAACATGACACAACAAGAACAAATTAAGGTACTTAATCTACTAATGTGGTTACAAGTATCAGTGTATGCATCAGATGAATGTGAGCCAATCAAATGGTTCTATAGTCATAGGACTAAGCAATCACTAAAGACTGCAGTTGATGTTATTGATAAAGATCATGGTAAAACTATTAAGGCTATATGGGATGCAGACGGAGTTCAAATGCCAATGGTAACAGAGGTAATGGATACGTTTGCTAAACAAATAGCTCAGTTAGATTACTATAAACTCCCTGATATTGTTATGCTATTAGATCTGTACAATGAAGGTAAACTAGACACATTATTAAAATTTCATCAAAAACTAAAAGAACATGAGTAATTATCCTATAGGGGCAGAACATGACCCAAGTGCACCGTGGAATGAACTACACACTTACTGTACATATTGTGACACTAAGGAAATGGGTCAAATTGCTAGGAGTATGGCTAATGAGAAAGCTGCAGAAGCTAACGAATCTATTACTAATAAAGATGAGCATATGTCAGAAGAAGATTTCTATGACGAGTGCTATGAAAAGGTAATGGATGAGAGCAGGCTTTGCACACAATGCTACCTTGAAGATAATGCAGATGACTGGAGGGAAGAATAATGGTAGATAAAGACAAAATAGTAAAACATTTGATTAATAAGATGTTTGAGTATGCTCATATCCCACAGACTTACGATGATATAAAAGATCGTAAAGATGATTGGTATAGAGAGTTTACAATGACTCAGCAACAATCAAATGCATTCAAAGATTATGCTGTTCGTTATCTAAAGAAAGAACTTAAGACCAGCTATTATAAAGCTGACACAGAGTTTCAATGGTTTGATCTTATGTGGGGACTTAAGATTTCAGATTTAGATAAGAATGATAACTTTGAGGATTTAGAAGGAGAATAATTTATACCTTATAGGGTGTATAAGTAATGAAAACAACATTACTTATACCCTATGGGGTATACATGGTCAGGTGGCTACATGGCGTTGTAGTAAATAGAATATCATAGGTCGTAAGCCCTAAAACAGGTTCGAATCCTGTCCTGACTACTAAATAAAAAGAATGATAAAGTTTATTAAACAATTATTTTGTAAACATGAAAACCACATAGGTATTTTTTGCGGGATGACTCATTTTAAATGCCCTAAATGTGATAAAAGAGTTAAAATAAAATAGTCAGGTGGCGGAAATGGTTGTCCGTAGCTAGGTACATAGTGAGAACGTGGGCTATAAGGTACACGGGCAGAGTTCTCAAGCAGGTTCGATTCCTGTCCTGACTACAAATGCCTTCATAGCTCAGTTGGATAGAGCAACAGATTTCTAATCTGTCGGTCTCAGGTTCGAATCCTGATGGAGGTACTAATCTTAAACCTTATTAATCATGATTAATTTATTAGTAGTAATAGCTGGCTGCTTGGTAGCACATGCTATGTATGATGTTTACAAACAAACTAGAGACAATTCAAACTATTAAGTATGCGAGAGCTAACTTTAGATCAAGAAATTGAAGTTGTTCAATTACGTGTAAAACGTAGACAACTTTTATTAGAAAAGACAATTACTGATACAGACAGGAAGTTCAATCAAATGAAACGTCGTAATGTAAGTAATAGACTTTTCGAATTAACACGTAATCCAATTTATATTCACTTTTAAATCTTAAAATCAAATGGTAGTTACAACAATTACAGCCATAGGCGGCTTCGTAGCCTTTTTCTTTTATCACAGACTGATAATAAACAGACTAGAAGGAACGATGTTTCAAATGCAAGCACATTTAGATTATCTTGATGAGGTCTCTGATACTGTCAGATATCAAATTATCGACCTAGAAAAGATGGTAATTCCTAGAAGTCAACCTAAGAGAATTACTAAGAAGCTTGGTCGTCCTGTTAATCCCAACAGTGTTCGTCAGAAGAAACTAAAGGGGAGTAAATAATGGAGAACGTAGAAGAAATTTCAGACGTTCTGCTTAAAATAGTAGAGTTAAAAACTGGGATTGATAGAAAGGAAATCCTGGAAAACAATCGTAAGAGAAAGTTTGTAATGGCTCGTTGTTTTTACGTCAATCTATTGCACATCTTCACAGATTTGTCTGAGACAGAGTTAAGCAAGAAGATTAATAAAGACCGAGGTACTGTGTATCACATGTACAAGATTCACGAGGATCTTATATCTGTTGATAAAGCTTACATGAAGATGTTTGAGGAATGCTCAGACAGATATGTAGCTATGGTATGTAATTCTAAGTACACGTTGATAGATCCTGCTATCATCATGGAAAGGTTGATTAGAGCTGAAGCTGAGATAAGAGAGCTCAAAGAATTATTATTAATAAAATTATCTACTCAATCTGATGACGAACTTATTACAAGTTAAAGACACAGAGCAACGTACAGCTTTAAGGTCATGGGCCAAAGCAGGGTACAGAGGTTCTGTTATTGCAGGTACGGGTTTCGGTAAGAGTAGAGTTGGTATTATGGCAGTCGGTGAGCTATTGAGAAGACATGAAGGTAAAGGATTAGTTCTAGTTCCTACTAATCAGCTTCAAGATCAGTTCAAAGATGAGTTTGCTAAGTGGGGTTATGACGATGTACTTGATAGGGTAGATATTCTATGCTATCAGTCAGCATGTAAATTATCTGGGGAGACTTATACAGTAACCGTAGCAGATGAGGTACATCTTGGGCTAAGTCCTATCTATCGTACAATCTTCACTGAAAATACTCATAAGATGCTGTTATGTATGACTGCTACTATGCCCGAAGAACCTGATTATCGTACTCTTTTAGTTAACCTTGCTCCCCCAGTATATACAATAACTCTTGACGAGTGTGTGGCCAAAGGATTGGTTGCCCCTTACAAGATTAATTGTATAGCTGTGGAGCTAACTGACGAAGAGAGGAAGGACTACAAGACAGCTAATAACATGTTTGTACACTACAAGTACAAGCTTGGACAGTTTGATTCCTTTAACAGGGCTAATCAAATACTGGCTAATCCAGCTACTTCTAGTCCTGAAGACAAGAAAAATGCAGCTATGTTCTACAAGGCTATCAGAGATCGTAAAGAAATTGTTCAAAAGGCTCATAACAAAATTCTTTATACTGCTCAGATAGCTAAGGCTATGCCTGATAAGAAGATACTGACGTTTGGCGGTAGTAATGAGTTTACTGATTCTATGCACGAGGCAATTGCAAATGAAGGCATCCCAGTAGCTAGATATCATTCTAAACTCAAGAAGAAAGAAAAGGATTCAGCTCTCAAGGACTTTAAAGACAGCACTGTTAAGGTGCTATGCTCTACAAAGGCCTTGAATCAAGGGTTTGATGTGCATGATGCTAACCTAGGTGTTATCTGTGGCCTTGACTCAAAAGCATTGCAGATGATCCAGAGAGTTGGTCGTCTACTAAGATTGTCTGATAAAGACAAGGTTGGTGAGGTGATAATTCTCTATGTGAAAGATAGTCAAGAAGAAAAATGGTTGCAAAATGCCATTAAAAATTTATCTAACATCAGTTGGATTGATGGAATTTCTTCTTATATTTGAAAACGATTCAGTATAGATAGTATAACAGAAATCTTTATGATCATAGAACTTGATACTGAAAGGCTTGTTACTCTTGGCTTATGTCCAGATGAGTATGTTTACTTGCTAATGCTGAGTCGAAAAGAAATTGACCCTAGTTTTAAGTTAAATGTTGATTTAGAGTTATTGCAAACCAATGGGTGGATCAAAATCGGGGAGGATGACGATGTTACATTAAGGGATAAGTTTGAGTCTAGTACTCTTTCAAATTTCGATCAGATGTGGCATGGTCTCCTCTCCCGATTCCCACTTAAAGTTATGAATCAGGGTACAGTTAGAATGCTCAGAGCAAAAGACCCAGACTCTAAAGCTAATAGTAAATCCAAAGCTAAGTACAAGAAGATTGTGGGAACTGATAAGGAGAAACACGATAGAATTATCGAGTGCCTTAACAGGGAACTAGACTTTCGTAGGAAAGGTAATGGCTTAGGCTATATGCAGATGCTTGATACATGGATTAATAATCACAGTTGGGAAAAGTACACAGACACAAATGACACAACAGAGCCTGAATCAGCCACAGGACGAATCACAAGATCACTCTAACAATCTAGATGAGACTTTAAAAGAGTTTCGTCACATCTCAAAATCAGTAGATAAATCAATCGAAGAGATTAAGCTTGCTAAGCTTGGTAATAGGATTGTATTCCCTACTGGTTGGGACAGGTTGAATAAGAATCTTCTTGGTGGTTTGCAGCCTGGGAAAATGTATGTAATTGCTGGGAGACCAGGTGTAGGGAAATCAGCTTTCTCTAACCAATTGGTCTTCGATCTTCTAGACAGAAACAAGGACAAGAAAATGATTCTCCTTTATTGGAGTTTCGAGATGCCAGACTATCAACAGATTATGAGGGCAGCAGCTAACGATGTTAAGCTGCAGTTCTCTGACCTCTATAGTATCGAGTCCCCACTCTCTGACGAGAAGGTCAACGACTATGAGAAGGCAGTAGATAAGTATCGTAAATACCCGATATTTTTCTGCTCTATTCCTCAGAATATGGTTAAGATTAAAGAGGTGAATAACAGGGTGAACATCAAGTTCCCAAACCACACAATAATCAACCTCTTCGACCACTCTAGACTTATTCTAGGGTCTGAGGATACAGAACTACAGAAGCTTAATCAGATATCTAAAACTTGTATGTGGCTGCAGGCTAGACTTGGGGTAATCAATATCCTATTGTCTCAGCTAAACAGGAACATCGAGCAAGAGTATCGTGCTAAGCAGCAGTATCAACCACAGCTAACTGACTTATTCGGGGGTGACTCAATAGGCCAAGATGCTCACGTGGTTATGATGCTTCAACGTCCATATGATTTATACGGGATAACAGATGCATACTGTGGTGAGAACCCAGTAGGTTTGCTTGCATGTCACGTAGAAAAGAATAGGGATGGCCAGCTAGGCATGATTCCTTACGAATCAGATCTGTCTACTTTCTCGATTAAAGAAAGACCTAAGAAGTAAACCTATTACTTTACAAAGTATGGTAAAAAGTAAATTTAAAACTTAACAAATGGAGTTAGTATTGCCAACAGAGAAAGTACCAGTTGGAAGGAAGAGCCCACGACATATGATTATGTACGGGCCCCCAAAGATTGGTAAAACTACTGCAATTGCTAAACTTGATGGGTGTTTAATCATAGACCTGGAACAAGGATCTGACATGGTTGAGGCACTTAAAATCAAGGTTGCAAATCTTGCAGAGTTAGCACAAGTAGGGAAGGCCATTATGCAGGCCAAGAAACCCTACAAGTACATAGCTATCGACACTCTCACACAATTAGAAGTTTGGTGTGAGTCAGAGGCTAAAGAGTTGTACAGACAAACCCCGATGGGTAAGAACTTCGATGCAGATAACAAAGGGTTATCAGTATTGTCTCTTCCTCAGGGTGCAGGCTATTTGTACTTGAGAATGGCTATTAAGAAATGGATGGACAGATTAGAGATGCTCTCTGATCATATCATCTATATCGGCCACCTCAAAGATAAGATGCTTGAGAAGAAAGGTAAGGAGGTATCTGCTAAAGATCTCGACTTGACTGGTAAGATTAGAAACATTGCTTGCTCTAATTCGGATGCCATAGGCTACGTTTATAGAGATGGAGACAAGACAATGATTTCATTCGATTCTAGTGAAGAAATCACTGCAGGTTCTCGTTGTGATCATTTAAAAGGTCAAGTTATGGAACTTGATTGGAGTAAAATTTATATTGACTAAACACATTAAATCAAATGGCAATTGAAGCTACCGTTGCACAAGATGTTGCAACACAACCAACCACAGTAATTACTATATCATCAGTTCTTGGTGATTTGAATAACGGCCTAGACAGAGCAGCTATTGCTACTAAGTACGGCCTATCAACTGCAGAAGTTATAGAAGTATTCAAGCACCCAAAGCTTAAGGGTCTACGTGCTCGTCGTAAGATTACACGTATATCTATTGTAGATGACACAGTAGAAAGCAATCCAGTAACCATCCCAAACATTCAACCTGTGACACCTGGTCACGACTTGCACGTGGTTACAGATCCTAACCAACTCGATTTGCTTGACTTGATTGTCGATGCAGAGGCAGAATTGTGAAGGGGTAGAGACAGAGTTTATAAAATGTATTACCGTTAAAAATTATTAAAAATGGCTATTCAATCGAATAATTCAGAAGAAGTTGTAGCAACAGGTGGTATAACCCTTTACACAGGTATTGCCCCAGTATCAGTAGTTGCAGTTAACCCTAACCTAAGTGAGCTTTCAGAGCTTGGTATTAATCTTAAGACCGAACCTGAGTATAAGGTAACCTTGAACGAAGAGGACTATAATAAGCTAGTATTCTGGCTTAAGTCTGAAGTTCCTGGTGCATCTTTTACTACAAGATTCGAGATCTTGATGCAAGCTAAGCACCGTGCATCTAAGGATGGAGGTAAGTTTATGTGGGCTAACAACATTGGTCAGACTACATGGAGTGCAGACGTTCCTGCCTATGACTGGTGGAAAAATGCTGATAGAACAAGAAAAGCTTATGTAGGTGAGGATACTTTGATTAACTTTACCAAGGCTTGGGCTAACGTAGCCAACGGTGGGGAGGTATCATTTGATACTATCGATGCTATTGCTCAGGGTGATGTAAAAGAGTTGCAGGAGTATGTTAAAGTACTTAGTGCTAACAAATTACGTGTCCTTGTAGGTGCTAAAGATGGTAAGTATCAAGCTGTATACAATCGTCACTTTGGTCGTCTAAAGCCAATGAGAGATGATTTGTTTATTAAGGCTTTGAATGAGGACTACGGTTCTTTTAATGCTGAATACAACAAAGATCTTAAGTTACAGGTTTATTCCCCAACTATGATTGTGGCTGATCCTGTAGCAGTACCAGCAGAGTCATCTGCTGATGCTTGGGAAATGTAAGTTGTTTAGTGTGTGTATATGTTTATTGATTAAGTGTTTAGATTAAATGAGAAGGGGGCTTACGTGCCCCTTTCTTTATTTTTGTAAATATGATACAAATAAGGAACAGCGATGCTTACTTAGATAAAGACTCTGTTCTTTGTAAAATCTCAGAGTACGATATCTTTAAGTTTTATTGTCACAGTTTTAAGAAAAACGGTGACAAGTTTTGTAGTGAACTCAGACAAGATAAATCTCCAACATGCTCGATAATCCAGTACAATGGGAAACTATTGTACAAGGATTTCGGGAATGGGGAGAGCCATGATTGTTTTAGTTATGTGCAACGTAAGTACAGTCTGACATTTATAGAAGCACTTAAGGTAATAGATGCCGACTTTGGACTAGGTCTTCACTTAGGGACCGTGACTAGAGCTGAGATGGCTATTACTTATGGTAATCAAGTTATTGAGGAAAGAAAGCCCACCATCATTGCTAAACGTAGTAGAAGGTGGACTGAAGAAGATGTTAAATTCTGGAGTAAGTTTGGGATTTCCCTAGATTTATTAGCTAAATTTGCTGTAGAGCCGATCGATTACTTTTGGATCAATGAGGTTCGGTATAGCTGCCACACTCTGGCTTATGCATATAATATCAACGGGAGATATAAAATCTACAGACCGTTGGAAACAGAGGGTAAGTGGTTCAGTAATACTACTAAAAATGATATCCAAGGCTATGGCCAATTGAAAGACAGTGGAGACATTGTCTTTCTTGCTTCATCACTAAAGGATGTTATGACTTTGAATGCTATTGGATTCGAAGCTGTAGCATTTCAAAGTGAGATGCAGTTGCCTGGTCAGAAGTTTATCGATCATCTCAACTCAAGGTTTGACTTAGTTGTTGTGCTGTATGATAATGACTTTAATTCTGATACAAATCCAGGCCAGACTATGGCTAACAAAATTTGTAGTACGTATCAGTTAATCAACATTATTATTCCAGCTCATTACAGATCTAAGGATATATCAGATCTTGTTAGAGATCATGGAAAAGATTGTGCAAAAAGAATAATTAACATCCAACTACCCATAAATGACTGATTCTAAATATCATACAGACCCAGAAGTTAGAGAGAAGATTGACACTATATTAAAAAATTGTGCAAACTTGTTCAGCAACTTAGGTACTTACACTACTTTTGATGTTCAAGACATCAGAATTGCAAAACAATTAGAACAACAATGGCTAAACGAAATACAAGAACTAGATCCAATACTGTACGAAAGACTGGTCCCAAAAAAGGAAGCAGAGGTAAAATAAAAGCTACTCAAAAGGTAGTAGACGGCATACAGTTTAAGTCAATGTTGGAGGTGTTTACGTATCGTAAGCTATTAGAGTATGAGTTAAGATTCGAGTACGAACAAAAGAAGTTCGTCGTTATGCAAGGGTTTGACTACCCTGAATGTTCTTGGGAGACTCTACCTAGTGGGGATTATAAGGATAAAGGGAACGGAAAAGTTCGTGATATCACATACACCCCAGACTTTGTAGGGTACGATGCTGACGGAAGAATTAAATGGGTAATTGAATGTAAAGGTTTTGCTAATGAAAGATTCCCTAATACGTGGAAGCTATTCAAGCAGACTTTAATACGAGAAGGAACAGTAATCCCACTGTATCTCCCTAAAAATCAAAAGCAAGTCTTGGAGTCAATCGAAAAGATATTAGCTTTATAATCAACAATTTAACTAACTAAAGGTCTAGAGTAATCTAGGCCTTTTTTATTACCATCCAATGAGTATAAAAACTATTGAAGAAAATTACATCGGGATGGATAAGGGTGTGGCTAAGAGAATTAACAAAGGAGCTGAGAAGCTTGTCTTTGATATCTTGCAGTCTACTCAGTATTCCACCCCAATTCCTTCGACCGTCAGAGAGCTGGTAACAAATGCCTGCGATGCTCAACGAGAGAAGGAGATTGCTATTGAGATTCTTACTGGGGTTAAACAAACATCAGATTACTACATAACCAGAGATGGGGAGCAGTATTCTGATTCTAACTTTGACCCTAGTTACTATTCTATTTCTAACCTGGATATTGCACGTAACCATGTTGAGATAACTTATCAACACAGCAATGGCATTGGCTATTGTGATAAGCTAATCATCAAAGACTACGGTGTAGGTATTGGGGCCAAGAGATTAGAAGGTATTCTTGAATTAGGCTATTCTACTAAACGTAACACAAGTCAGAACTTCGGTGCTTTCGGCTTGGGTGCTAAGGTGGCACTGTCAACTGGTGTAGACTTTTACACTATCGAGACGGTATACAATGGCAAAAGATTCAAGGCTAATTGTTTTAATTATAAGACTGACTTCATTATCCCGAAGTTCAATCTTACAACAGGCCAGATTAACCCATCGATTACTTTGTCTGATGGATCTACAGTATATTATGAGGATACTGTTGATCTTAACTGGACTGAGGTAAGCTTTGGTGTTAAGTCTCACAACTCATCTAGATTTGAGGAAGCAATAGGGGAGCAACTTAATTATCTGGATAATGTAAAATATTATGTAGAGATGAGTGGCCACAAGATGGAACAGAAGATTAAGAGTGATATTATCTATAACTCTAAGAATCTGATTGTTTCTACTAATAACTACTTGAAGAAGCCTCACATTGTTATTGTAAAAGAAGAGGGTGCTGAGACAGGTATTAACTATGGCTATGTAGACTTTAGAGAGCTAGAGATGCAAGACCTGTATGGTCCTGTAGGCTTGAAGTGCCCTGTTAAACAGTCTTACATTGATGAAGAAGGGCAAGAAGTAATCATTCAAGAAGGTGTTGAGGTAACTCCATCACGAGAGAAGGTTATCTGGAGTGATTCGACTAAGGCTTTTATCCAAAAGCTTATCGATTCAGCTGCAGATGAGGTAACTGAACTTGTAGAGAAAGAGTTATTAGAGACAGACTTCCTTAAATGGTTAGATACTTGCAGACAAATCATTGGTGGTAAGAAAGGAAGTAAATATTCAGATGACCCAAGTGAGAGAACTCTTGCAATATTATCAAACATCATTGATACTAAGTCAATCAAGCCTAAGTATTCTCCTGATCCGACTATTAAATTTACTAGTATTCCATCAACTCTTAATGGTTTTAATCTGAAGGTTCATGACAAGAAGGTTGTCAAGCAACACAGTAATGATGGAGTAAGTGCTGTGTTTGAGTACACATCGGATAAGATAGATCATTGGGAACAGATTGGGGATAAGAAGGTATTTTATCGTACAGCTAATTCTAATAAGTACAAAGACTTTTATCTGCATCAGAAGTATGGGGCATTTGTAACTATTAAGAGGACTAATCTTAATTATCTACAGGACCATATGGATACCCCTGGGTTGCCTGATACAGATATAGCTCATTATAGAGCAGAGTATACTAAGAAGCTTACTAATCAGAATCTGATAGAGCCGTTGATCAAAGCATCAGAACTTTATGAGAATTATGATGAGATTGTACTTCCTGATAATATCAAAGAGTTATTTGATGGAGCTGAAGCTATTGCTGTTAGGACAGAATCTGGGGTAAGTTTAACTCCAGATGAGAAACGTAAGCTTAACTCTCAGATTGTAGCATATACTCTTCGTCCCGATAACCATAGAAATGCAGGTAATTCTTATTCTGATTATGTGTGGGATAAGGTAGAGCCAACTTTGCTTACAGTTATTAACAGTACAATTCCTACTTACTATGGTACTGACGAGGATGGTGAGAAGTTGAAGATGGCTGCTGCTATTCTTAGAAGATTTAATTTTAATCTTGCCACAGCTCTTAATAACAGGTATAGCTATGTTCCTTATGGAAGTAATAGTGATACTATGTATTACTTTGACTATCTCCCAACTAGGCTTCCGTCGGGACACTTTTCAGCCGCATCTGATTTGGATTATAGTGATCAAACTCAGCTACTAAAGCTTAGTGAGACTAATGTGAAATATGTAAGAGACTTAAGTAATTATAAGCACATCGATGAGTTCTTTAGAACTATAGATACTGAAGGTAATTATACTTGTCACCCAGCTGTTAACATGTTTGCTAATCACTTGTGGGCTAAACAGTTCCCAATTTGGGAAAATTTTAGTTATTTCCATGAGTGTTTTGATCTTGACTTTATAGATAAGAAGTATAATGAGATATTTAAATACCTTCTAAATGTCTATAATAAGTTTGATTCTATTGTATTTCATAAACCCATAGCAGAAGCTTTGCTAATAGATGTAAAAGAAGATCTTACTAAACTTACTGAGTTTGAATTGTTATCTGCAGCTGATATATCTGATGATATGAGAGCTGAATTATCTGCTAAATATTTTGTTCTGTCTGATATCCCAGGAGTAAAAGTCTTGGATACTAAGTTTATGGAATTTGTAAGATTTGCTGATGAATTCACTAAGGACACTAAGCATCTACTTCCAAACTTAAGTACTTACAATAGAACAGAAGTTAATGAGCAGGTAAAAATCTATCTGAAAGCTTTACAGGTGTTGGAAATTCCAATCCCTGAGCTAAATTAATTTCGTATCTTTATAGTAAATAATTAAACATGATCAATATTAATGTAATTGATGGTAGGATCTGTGGATCTTACGGAGACACTCCGTTCTCTGTTCAGCATAGCCCTGAACTTTATGAGAAACTGAGTAAACTTGCTGAACTTGCTAACGACTCTGCTACAATAGAGGAGTATCGTAAGTTTATTGACGAGTTCGGGTTGAATACCCAAGAAGATTATACTGAACTTATCCAAGATAAGTGTGAGTTTATCTTTGTAAACAGAGCTACTGGTGAGTTCTTCTTAAAGAATGGTAAGACTGTGTCTACTATCCCAATGCCTGAAGCTTTGGTAGAAAGAATCTATGAGTCTATTGACAAAGGGATTGACTTCAATCCACTAGTTAAGATGTGGACTAGATGGCTTCGTAATCCTATCCTTAGAAAGAAGATGAAGGATGGAAGAGGTAGAGAATTCTCTGAAAGATTCTTCAACTTTGTAAACCTTAAGTATGTACACCCTGTACTATTTAAGAAATATACAGAAGAGATGGGTTTCTCTGATGAGAAGGCTATCGATGCTGCTACTATGTATCAGATGAAGATTACTAAAGAAGGTCTCTTGAATGGTTACAAGGTATCCAAAGAGGTTCTTTATAAGTATGACCTTGAGACTGGTGAGGTACTTGACCGTTACAAGAGAACTTTCAATGTAGACACTGGTGAGATTGAGTCAGAAGGACTACCAGAATTTGTTGAGGATCGTATATTCGAGCCAGCAATTATGGGAGGTTCTGGTGATGCATTCTATTGTGAAGGAGCTAATGGCTATGGTAGCCCAGCCCACTTCATCAAGGTAGGTTGTGTACATCGTCTAGATTCTTGGGATAAGGTAAACACAAACGATCATTCATCTTGTGTTCCAGGTTTGCACTTCGGTGGTCTAAAGTATATCTCTGGATATGCTGGTGAGATTCACAACATATTTGTTGACCCAATGCACATTGGAGCTATTCCTGATGATGAGAGTGGTGCAGTAAGATGTTTACAGTATTTCGTTCATTCAAGTTTGGCTGGAGTTAATGGTTCTATCTATCATTCTTCTACTTATGCAGCTATGACAGATGCTGAGTGGGATAAGATGAGAGAAGAAGCTGTTGTTTTGTCAATGGAGAAAGTACGGAAACTTGAAGAAGAACAAGACGAACTAAATTCATTATAAGCTATGATCGACCGTATAGACACAGAAGGACAAGAGAGTACGATTTGTCTAATTGACGGGGATAGCTTATTATATTACGAGATGGATAAGCCTACCCTAGAAGAAGCTCTGAAAGGAATTGATTCTAGGGTAGAGACTATCCTTACTAATTGTAATGCTAATACTTATGTAGGTTTTCTAACAGGGAAGAGTGGATATAGATATCAAGTCTGCCCAACCTATAAAGCCAATCGTAAGTATCGTCCCAAACCAATTATCTTCTATGCACTTAGAGAGTACTTAAAGCAGAGGTATACATTCAAAGAGTTCGATGGATTAGAAGCTGACGATCTAGTTGCTTACTATGGAGTAAACAACAATGATCATAAAGTTTTAATCTGTTCTCCCGATAAAGATGTACTGCATCAGTGCATAGGCAAGCATTTTAATTATCAGAAAGTAGAGTTTGTGACAACTAGTGAAACAGATGCCGAGAAATTTTTATGGAAACAAGTTTTAATGGGGGATAGCACGGATAACATTCAAGGCATCCCAGGTGTAGGAATCAAGACAGCAGAGAATTGGCTGAAGGATCGTGAGAAAGAAATTGAAGGGTTTGTGTTGAGAAAATATGTAGAAAAGTTTGGGGTAGTTGAGGGCTTAGAACAGTTCTTTATTAACTTTCGACTGGTGTATCTCCTTAAGACTAAGGAAGATATATCAAGAGAAGTTAAGCTGGAACTACCTGAATTACAGTCTTTAATATGTATCAACTCTAAACCTGAAGAAAATGAGCCAATCGACGAGCCTGAATCTCCCTCCTGGGAAACCTGGTAAATCCTTTTTAACTATTGTCAATGCCAGAACAGTGAGATTGTCTGGGGATATAAAACAATTTAAGCCAATCTACAATGAATCTGATGAGATCATTAAGCTAGAAGGGCCAGAGTTGGATTACCATATCGGGCAAGTTATTAGACCTAAACTAAAGACTCCTTATAAAATTAATGTAATTCAGAAGCTAACTGCAGGTGGTAACTCACAGAATCCTGCACAAAGCTATGATTTATCTATTGCAAAGACGAATCTATCGTCAATCTTTGCTGCTCCTTTATTGGGAGGTAATAGAGAGTTATTCTTATGGGATAAGTATTTCGTTAATGCTTTTGTAGAAACTCAAGATGAGAAGAATATCATTGCAATGCTTTACAGATTCTCAGGGGATGTGTTGTTCTTAAAGTTCGAAGCTGCACTATGTGCATTCAGAACATTTAAGTACAAGATTGACACTGATTCGAGTCATGTAATGTTTGTTTTTGAAGTTCCAGAGACATCACAGAGTGCCTATGAACACTTGATGAGGAGTGAGTATTCTAAGATGGATGACTTCTTGAAGTTAAAGATTCTAGATTACCACGGGTTTAATATGGATGGTCAGACAGCTAGAGTTTTATTCAAGTCTGAGATTTTAAAAGCTGAACTTGAAGAAAAGCTAGATTGTATGATCCCAGAAAAAAACGAGCTGCACTCAGCACTTGACATGTCTCAAGAGAGATTTAATCCAGAGTATTATTACACACCAAAATCAGTTATAGAAAGAAAATCAAATGTCAAAAGTACTTGAACAATTAGGGGATTGGGCTCCAGTTTACACACAAGTAACTGAAGAGCTCGGTCTTGAATACGAAGTGCTCAAGTCAACTTTAAAGTCAGAAAGAACCTCTAGGATTGTTTACCCAAGCAGTCCAGAGGTTCTTCGGGCTTTTGAGCTGACACAACTCAAAGATTTAAAAGCAGTCATCATTGGCCAAGATCCGTATCACAATGGAGCTGCAACAGGTCTAGCCTTCGGGGTTAGAGAAGGGTTTAAGATTAACCCAAGTCTTAGAGTTATTTATAAAGAGCTATGTTTGGAACACGGAGAAGAAGAACTGCCTAATTTTGATTTCAGCTTAGAGAGCTGGGCCAAACAAGGTGTACTCCTTCTCAATACAACATTAACTGTGGTAAAAGGTCATCCTAATTCTCATGAAAATCTTTGGAAAGGATTTGTAGATGCGATGATGAGGAACATGATCAGATTCCACAAGGACGATGTTGTATTTCTACTATGGGGTAAGTATGCACAGAATAGATTCAAAGCTATGATTGAAGCTTCGAATAACTATGATGGTAAATCCCATGTTATTATTACTACTGCACATCCTGCAGCTGAAGTATACGGAAGTATGAAAGCTGGATTTGTTGGGAGTAATTGTTTTCTGAAAGCTAATGATAACCTTTCTTATCCTATTGATTGGGTAGGCTCATATGAATCTGAGCACCCACTACCTCAAGATACATGGGATGGAGGACAAATACAAGAACCGTAATGAAAAAACAAATAACAAAATGAAAAACGTACACGTATTACCAACCGAGAAACCAAGCAGGTTAAGAATCGGAGACAACGGAAATGTTGTGCTAGGCTTAATGCAAAATAGCATTGTAAGCAGAAATGATAGCTTCACTAATTATCACATCTACATCACTTCTGATGAAGAAATTAAAGAAGGAGATTATACTTTAATGTTTGATGATTTTGGAAATTTATTTATATGTGATAAACCACAACAATATTTAGGTATTGAAAAAGGTCATCATTTAAATAAAGGATTAAGAAAAATAATTCTAACAACAGACCAAGACCTTATCGATAACGGTGTTCAAGCTATTGACGATAACCAACTCGAATGGTTTGTAGATAATCTAAGTTGTAAGGAGGTTGAGGTTAGAAATATGAAAACAATTCCAGAATTGCAATTAAGTGGTAATAATCACTTATGTTACAAAATCATCCTTCCAAAAGAAGAATCAAAATGCGGAAAAAAGCAAACAGCAGTAGAGTGGCTAGTAAGTGAATATGCAAAAGCATTCAAAATTGCTGTTAATGCAGTTATGGGTGAAACCATTGAACAAGCCAAAGCAATGGAGAAAGAGCAGATTCAAGACGCTTATGATGAGGCTTTTTTAAATGAAGACAATGGAGAGCAATACTACACTCAAACATACGGAGGTAAAAAATGAGATATAGGATTATTCAGGTAATTACAAGGCATGAAAGTTACCATTTGCTTCAACTTAGAAGATGGTTTATATGGAGAACAGTTAAGAGAACAGACTATCATCCAGATGGAACCCCTTGGAAAAGCGACATGAAGTTCAAGTTTAAAAATGATGCTTATCAATACTACTTTGACTATTACATGCAAGCAACTAAAAAAATTGTGGAGGAAGGATGAAATATACAGCATCTTTAGTTCAATGCAGCATTTGTACACATCAGTGGGTTGCTGTTAGACCTTTAATGACATTAGAACTTGAATGTCCAAATTGCTTTAATATAACATTTGTTGAAGTTATTGATGATTAAAATTACGGAGGTAGCAAATGAGTAAAATTTCACAAAACCTGAAACAATTTAAACAATTTCACGAATGATGAAACAACTAACACTAGAACAGAAGCTTAACTATATGAGATTAGCTTTAAGCTTGCAGAACATTGGTCTACATGAAGAGACCATTGATTCTATTGTATCTACCTATGATGCACTACTATTAAAGGGTGGTAGTCTTAATCTTGAAGACATAACTCAGATTGGGTTTGATGTCAAAGCAAGACACACTAAAATTGTAGAAGACAATGCAACAGGAGATGATGATGAGTAAAATGGAATGGCTTACCTCAGAACCTGAACAACCAGGTACATACATTGTAGAAACAAAAACTATGATGAATAACAGAAATGTTATTGAAGCTTACTGGAATGGTGAGGGTTGGTCTTTTACTAGGCAAACTTTTGTTAAATATTTAAAAAGAGTAGTAAGTCTTAGTTAAGAAAAACGAAGAAAACTTAATTACCAAAATTTGAAAATTAAAGTTAACAGATGAATGAACCAAGTAACTTACTAGCATCAGTAATCATGGATTTAAGAATCCGTGAGGAAAAAGGATTAGCAACATACGGTACAACTATGGATAGGAAGGACCTATCTAAACAAGAGTGGCTGCAACATGCCTATGAAGAAGCTCTTGATTTAGCTCTGTACTTAAAGAAGCTAATGGAGGATCATGACAAACTTAAAATTAAGGAGATTTAGTTATGGGCTTAGACCAGTATGCTTATGCAAGACAAGTCATTGATAATGACGAAGAAGTAGAACCAGTAGACACTGATATTGCCTATTGGAGAAAACACAATAGACTTCAAGGATGGATGGAGAATCTCTATAGAGATAAGAATCCAGACTCCAATAGAGAATTCAATTGTGTTGATTTAGAACTAACTGCTGAAGATCTAGATAGACTAGAGAAAGATGTGATTGATAAAGCTCTTCCAAGAACCGAAGGATTTTTCTTCGGGAATGATTCTTATTCTCAAGAAGAATGGGCTCAGGAAGACATGAAAAGAGATCTTAAATTTATCAATGATGCTAGACAGTATCTTAAAGATGGGTACAAAATAATTTACTCCTCATGGTGGTAAATGTTGGTTAAAAAGAAAGGGGCGAAAGCCCCTTTTTTTAATGCCCCGTCTTATTTACCTGAGCCAGCTCCTAAGTTAAACCACTTAGATGCATCTTCTGGATTCTTTGATTTCTCTACACCTCCTAGAATTGGTACAAGTTCTTCTAGCTTAGCTACGAATTTATTATCTCCCTTCTCATTTCCTGCAGTACTTCTTGCATAGTCTAGTCCTTCTCTATTTCCTGTAAACAAAGCACCAAGCTCTGCAGTTCCAAGATCGAAAAGGTTAACTACCTTTTGTAGAGGTCTGATAGTAGCTGTTGGAGATTCAGCCATCTTAATAAATTCTGTTGGGCTAGAGAACTGACGTAATTCTGTTTGCATTCTAAGTGCTTGATAGATCAAGAACTGCTCAGCATATGTTTCCTCTTCATCATCATCAGAGAGAGCTGCTACAGCTAGTACACATATTAACATGAACATTGCCTGGGTACCAAATCTCTTTATATTCTCTTTCTCAAACTTTTCCATATTACGGTACACACCTACTATATTCCCTTTAGCCTTATATGACTCTTTGAAAAGTCTAGCAGCTGTGTGGTAAATACCTTCTGATACTGTACCAAGTTCTAAGTCTTGATGCAATCCAGCTCCTAATGTACCAGTTCCACTTCCATAGTATCTTCTAAGTGATGGGATAAAGTATCTTCTAAAGAGCATGATTAGTTTGCCATACCATCTACGTTGTAGAACAGCATCATCAAACTTATTCTTAACCTGGTTTGTCTTTTTAGTCAATCCAGATACTTTCATTCTGAATCTATTCCGTATCTGATCAGCATTAGCAACCTTTGGGTCGATACCATATCTACCTGACTTTTCATCTAGGATGAATACATCCCATAGATTAGCAGGTTTGCCGTCTGCATTATTTATTACATTGCCTTGTGCATCCTTGAGTTTACCCTCATAAGACTTCATCATGGCAAGCATTCTAGTAACAGCTGTCTCATTCTCCATTATCCCTTGAAGGGCCATAGGGATATTTTTTACGGCCTTTATTGCTACTGGCCCTGTTCTATTCCCTGTGTCTGAAGATAGTGTTTCTCCTAGTGCATCGAAGAAGTTAATAGCCTGTCCCATCTTACCTTTAGGGACAAACTTCTCATAGTCTTTCATTTGTCCAATACCTTGCAGTTGCAAGTGGTAAGTAGATTTAGCCCAAGCTAGGTCTCCCTTAGAGAAGTACTGGCCAGCTACTCCTTCTTCTATAAGTCTTACGTTATCCAGAAGCAACTGGTTACCTGCTTGAAGTGCATTGAATGCAAGGTTGTTCAAAGCTGTAAAGCTGGCTAACTTGGCTGCTATCTTATTATACGAGAACTCTTTTCCTGCAAAGTTTAAGCTTGCTTTAAGTTCTTCTTCCCCAAAGAATACAGTGTCGATAAACTCAGCAAGATGCTTGAAGTTATTTGATACTTCTTTATTAGTTTGGTATCTAGTCTTCCCTATAATTTTAGAGTATATGTTAATTATAGGAGAGCTACTAGAGTTTACTGTTAGAGTCTCTCTCTTCTCAACAATATCTCTCATCAACATTACAGCTCCTTGTATCTCAGACTTTCTTTGGAACATGTTAGCCATACCTGCAAATTGTACAATAGCAGATGCCATGTCTCTGGTTGCAAGCTTCTCGTTGATAGGGTTTACGTAGAAGATAGGGATAACTTTATCTCTAGCTTCTTTGTTAGCATTGATTGAATCTCCGTAGTGAGTATCTGTAGATAAAAAGTTTAAAGTCTCTCTAGCCCCTAGTTTAATAGAGTCTATAACTCCATCTTTCTGAACTTTTTCAAGTCCATCAGCAAGTATTGCTGGAGCTACGTAACTAAAACTCTCCCATGAGTTTCTTACTGGACCATTCTTACCTATTAGTTTCTGGCTATCCTTATACACATCTAGAAGAGCTGTGTAATATTCAAATGCAGGGCCGTTAGCTTTAAGAGCTGTATACTTTGGGTTAGTATATTTAGCTGCTAATGGTTGAACTGCTCTACCTTTGAACTGTCTACGTTTAGGATCATAGATCTTATTCATCAAACTCTGGATCTCTTGAATCTGAGAATGATAATAGGCCATTCTATCCCCATCGTTATTAGCAGATGCAGTTGACAATCCTTTATTAGCTGCAGCAAGTTCATTAGTTAATCTTTGCAATAGCTTCTGTGAATCAGGGCTAGGCTCAGAGTTGTTAGCATACCAGTTAGACTGCTCCTCATAGAACTGAGCAATCTTAACTTTATTCTTAGCATCATCAAACCATGCTTTTCTCTCATCTGGAGTGGTCGGGATAGCATACTTAGTATTCAATCCCTCATACATAGCTGACTCTGCTTTTCTATAGCCAGTTACATCTAAAGGCTGCACAAAAGTTAATATCCTCTCTTTCTTCATCTCCCCAGTTTGCGGGTCTCTAACCATGTACTCATGTACCTCGATGATGTCTTCATTAAAAGTTACTGGGTTAACACCAGAACCTTTACTCTCTGCAAACTTTCTATATGCATCAGCAACTTTGTATGCTACCTCTTGGGTATCATCATTGGCTTCATACATTTTATTCTTCAAAGTCATAGCAAACATTTGAAGACTAGCCTGAGACGAATAGACAATAGGATCCAATACGTAGCTGAATGCAGACTTATCTTTCTGAGCTTCTCTTAATTCGTTAATTAAAGTCTCTCTACCTATCTTTTTATTTTCTAGTTGTTTGATATTTAGTTTAAGCTGAGCATCAAACAATCCTTCTTTAGTTGTGATTTTATTGCCCTTCTCATCAGTCAATGTTCCGTCTTTAAACTTCTTCTCTAAAGCTCTCCATTCATCATTCTTGTCTGGGGCAATAAGTCTTTTGTTTTTACTAATATTATCGATAATGCTATTTATCTGATCTTCTGTATCAGTATTGTTGTATTCTAGAAGTAGATCAGCCATCATAGGAATACCTACCTCGTTATAATCATTTGCAATTATGCTCATCTTATCGATGGCATTAATAAGAGATTGCTCTAGCTTGGTAAGCTTTAAGAATTCTTGATCAGTGGTTTGCTGTTCTTGGGTAAGTTTACTTTGTAATCTTACTTTCTTATACCTAACCAAGTTACGAATCTTAGCCATCAAGCTTTTATCAGGATCCATACCTCCGTAGAAGTTAGATACTGTGTCCCCTACTTTATGTAGTTGGTTGATGAGCTGCAATCTTTCTGATGTAGATAGATTTGGATTGTACTTCTCATCTATCTCTGTAAGCATGTCATCAGCAGTGGTAGCTACACGAGAAGCATAAGCTACAAAGTCCATTAACTGTTCAATCTTTTTAACCTTTTCTAGGTCCTCATACATAAGCTTAAGACGAGCAACAGCTTTTTCATTTGCTTCTTCTCCTGCTCTTTCTAACTTAGCTATGTTTTCTTTTACAGCAATTTTTATATCTGCAAGAATATTCTCAAAGTCATCCTTAACTCTTTGATCACCACGGCTATCAGCCATCATAGACTTAAGGCTTCCCTTGAACATGGCTTTGTCAAACCTTCCCTCTAGCAAAATCTTAGCAAGTTCTTCTACAGCAGAATCATTGTTATTTATGTTCAAAGCTTTTGCAAGTGCTCTGAATATCTTATTAACTATCTGCTGGAATTTGTTAGGTTTGGTTCTATTGATCTTAGCACCTGCCAATCCAATAGCAGTAACCACAACCTCTTTATCCAATGTAGCTTCGTCAAGCTCAGGGTATTTTTCTTTAACCTGTCTGTATAGTTCTGTACCCTTTAGCTCTTTGATTGCAGCTTTAACTGTTGCATTATCCTCACCTAAGAGCTCAACTAAAAGATGGCTGAACTCGTGGATGTGAGTATCCTCAGTCATCCTGGTTGGGTTAAACTTTATGGTAGCAGGCTTACCTGGTTCTATTACGATTCTTCCTTTTACAGGGAGTTCAGGATCTACCTCTACGTTAACTTCTATACCCTGTGTTCTAAATGTATTCTTGATACTAATGATTTGGTCAGCCACATCTTGATACTGTATTTCTCCTACAGGTGTTTCAAGTTGTCTGCTATCTGCTTCTAAATCAAACTTGGATAACTGATTCTGTGCAGCATTTGATACTACCTCAGACTCAGCCATTACAGCTGTAGCAGTAGCTACTGGAGTATAAGGATTAAAAACTTGTTGGTACCTAGCTGCATCAGCTGCTCCTCTTTTATAGTTAGCTACATACTGATACATTTGAGCTCTATCATAGTCACTCAATTGCATAGGAGCAGCAAGTCTATTTAAAGAATTAAGTTGAGTTTCATCAATACTTACATAGTAATCATGAGTTGGGAGAACTGCAGCTGTTTTACCTGGTCGTGCTGAGTCAGGTGATCCTTTAGATTTAAAACCTTGTAGTTTAAATACAGGTCCAGTAGCTCCATAGTTAATAGCAAAGTGTACATTTAGTCTAGCCATAGATTGGATAGAAGAAATGTCTCTACCTTGTCTGTTGTTAGCATCTACAAGCAATGGCATGTTCAGTTTACCACCAGACATTACATACCCAGCAGATTGGATAATCTTGTAGATCTCTCTTCCAGAGATAGGTGCACCAGTAGAAGCAGCTGCGTCAACAGTGTTTACTATTAAAGTCTCAGTAGGGTTAGCTACTATTACTCCATTACCATTAATGTTTGATACTACACAACTCATTCTATTATTATTTATACAAAGTTAGTTATCCGTTACACAACATCAGATTATCATTGTCTTTTACCCCAGGAATTTTTATATCATTTGTAAACTCCAAGGATTCTTTGAACACTTGTGCCTTAGCCATCTGTTCATCTGTTGAGATATTTGGGAGAGAGTATATTGTCTTTCCTACAAATGCAGAGTCAAGTCTTCCGTATACGAATTTATCTCCTTTCTTTCCTGTCTTTATAAATGTTCCAATCTCGTTAGTTTTGGAGTTTTTAAATACTAAGAACTGTTTGTTTTTAGAACTAGTCAGCTCAGTAGTTTTATTATTAAGACCTCTATTATTCTGCCTATCTAGAAGTGGTCTACCTTCAGCTTTCATAGGACCAAACAATTGCATGTAAGTCATAAGATCTGCAGTATCAAAGTAGCTGGCATTCCCAAGTTTATTACTCTCTTCATGTAAGAATTCCAAAATACTCTTCTGCTCGTTACCTACTTTTTGTGGAGCACTCCAGAACTCAATAGGGATGATATCATGGTATGATCCAGCTCCTTGTCTAAATCCACTTGATAAGAAACTGTGCATAGCAAGTTGCTGACCAAGCTGTTTAATTTTTAGAGCTTCTGCTTTTAACTTAGGATCTTGAATAACTCCATTTGTAAGAACTACATCCTCAGGGTTTACATTTAAGAAGTACTGAGGGCTAAACATCATAGCTCTAAGAGTAGATGTAAATCCTTCTCTCTCACTTCTAGAGAATGCAAACGATCCGTCAAACTTAATACCGTAGTATTTCTTAATTGGATCTACTTCGGTTTCAAAGTTACTAATAAACTTAGTAGAAGCAAGCTTAGGGAATTGTTTTTTCAATTGATTGAGTCTAGTACCAATGTTATTAGTAGCATTGCTATACATATCCTCAGCATAACTTTGATTTAAGTATCTCAAGAAAGGAGATGTGCTCTTAGTAAGCATAAGGAATGTAAGGTTAGCATCCACTAATTGATGCATAGCACTAGTCATTCCTTTTACCCCAGCACCTAGTTTAATTCTCTCCTTCATACTTAAGAAGGCTGAACTAGTTCTCATTGGGAAGAAGTAACTAGCCACAAGTAAACTATTGTCCTTAAGTGTTTCGTAACCTCTCTCTAGTCCATATATAGACTCTTCCCCTAAGAACTGATCCAGGACATTTCCGTTTGGATCAGGACCATAGAACATTAGGTCTTCTACATCTCCAGTTTCTGGATCTACTGTAGCTTCGAAGTCTTTAGCTTTGTCGTTATAAGATTCGATGTTACCTATTCTATTAAGTCCGTCCATAGAGTCAGGAGTAATTCTCTTATAGAGACTCAGTAGCTTGTTACCAGCTCTGTGGAATAACACAAAGTTTTGCACGTATGCTAATTGCTGCTCAAGGTCTCTATTCTCTTTAGATAGGTTCTTAAGATCTTCAGCATTCATAGGAGTAGTCTCAGTAGCTACTTTAGTTTCTACTGGAGTCTTATCACCAAGAGCTGCTTTTCTCTTAGTCATCTCAGCTCTTATCTCTGCAATAACTGCCTTCTTTGCATTTTCCAACTGTCTACTTTCTCCACCATATTGGTTCTCAAGTATAGAAGTAAGTCTTCTTACATATGGTTGATTGAGTAGGTTAGTACAAGTAGCAGTATCATAATCATTATGATAAGCCATGAACAATGCTCTTATTGGAGCAGTGATCAAACTATCATTAAGTTCAAGTTGGATTGGATCCTTACCAGCATCCACAGCTGCAGACAAGAACAGTGATCCTGACTTATCCGTAGTTATTCCTTCCTTAGTGTATGTTTGATACTGGAAGAATTCTTCTACTTGCCCAGCTGCATTCTGAATCTTAATAGCATAATCTTTATTAAGATTAACGATACCATGCTGAGCTACGTTTCTTCCTGCAATAATGTTTGCATAAATACCACGAAGTTTATTACCAGCTTGGTTACGGATAAGAGCATCAGTTTCTGTGCTTATATCATTCCAGTCTTGAGCTGTGTCAAATTCTGGAAGGGCCTCTCTTATTCTGTTTACTTCTTTTTGAAGTGTAGTGTCGTCAAGTGGAGACAAAGTCTCAGTGAAGTGTGCAGGGTTAGCCATCACAGCTTCCATAGTATCTAGGATAATATTGTTAAGCTGTTTGTTAGATACCTTCTTTCTATCCTGAATCATTCCAGGAGTAGTTGCTATCTTCTTGTAATCTGGAATTACTTTTTTAATTCCGTATTTAGATGTAGCATCTTCTTCCACTTCTGGGAACATCAAGAAGAGTTTATCCACGTCAAAGTCAGATCCCATCAATTTTACAAGCTGTCCAGGTACAACTATAGACTTAGCATAATTCTCAGGAAGGAATCCTTTTATCTTTAGGATAACTGTAGATGCCTTATCCTGGTTAGGGATACGGTAACCAATGATTCTTCTAAGCTCTTCTGGAACTTCATCTAAAGATTGGCCAGGTTTAATTCCAAACTGACGAGCCAAGTCTTCTCTGATCATTACCTCTGCATGGGCAAGTCTCTGCTTACCATTAGCATTAACAACTTCATAGAACTTAAGCTCATTGTCAATCTCGTGCCCACCAAGCTGAGCCACCTGTACAGCCTCATACCCTTTTACAGATTGTTTGAATACTCTGTTGCTCATCACAGACATGATGATAGATTCAAACTTCTTATTATATATCGGGAGATCAAGTGGCACCTTAAATCTAGGGCTACCATCAGCTTCTAACTCAATGTCTAGGGCTCGGTAATAGTTAGAGTGTAAATCCCCATCAAGGATTTGTTTGTAGATAATGTCACGGATATTCTTAAGTACATCGAGTTTAGCATCGTTAATAATCTTAGGGTCTTTAGTACCCAGAGCTGCTTGCAAGTCTGATATCTTAAGCTCTTGCATTACATCTTGCATGTCCCTAGCCAACTTCTCTTCAATAGCTGCATGGTACATGGCCTGCATTTCTCCCCCATTCAAATCTACTTCTTTACCTTCAATGCCTGCATTGTAAGTATAAGTAGTAGCATTGTTTACGTTAGCCATCATGTTCTTCTTAATCTGACGGTTAAGAGTAACAACTGGGTTATCCTTCATCTCTGGGATAGTCTGAGGTTTTCTCAACCCTTTAGACTCATTCGTATTTATCACGGTAGTAGCAAACTCTCCTGCTAAACCTGTTACATTGTGTACATTTCTCTTAGCTAGCTTTTTACCTGATACAAAGTTTGCAACATGGACTGGATCCATACCTGCATAGACTCCTTCTGATTCCATTCTTTGACGAAGGTCCTCTAGTTTAGGGAAGTCCTTAGTGTAAGATTTAAGAAGTACAGAGTAAGAGTTCTTCTCTGATATCGGGGTCATTGAGTTACCTACTAATTGTAGCTTCTCGAAGTAAGTCTTTGTAGGATATACAGGGACAGCATCTCCAGCTTTATAACCCTTAGGTACAAACCCTGGCATGTAAACAAACTCTCCAGTCTGCTTGTAATTCTTATATGCCATCTCAGCTTCTTTAGTCCACTTACCTTCACCTTGCATTAACCCTCTGTGCATGTCAAGGCTAATGAATGCTTGAGCATCGGTAGAATCAAACTTATTTGGACGATATGCATTAGAGATAATTGTTGCATTCTCTAATGGAATACCAGAAGCAACTAACCCATCTCTCATTTTATCAGCAGCCTCATTAGCTCTCTTTACTTGTTCAGGGGTAGTATTGAGTTTAAGATCGGCAAGAGTAATCTCATTAAAGGTATCCATCATACCATAGGCCTCACCTGGCATCCAGTCTACTGAGCCAACATTGTCAGACTTAAGTGCATACTTAGAACCTGGAGAAGTCAAGTGACCCATACGTTTGTAGAAGTCTACAAGATTCTTCGAGTAAGCTCTGGATCCACGGTAAAGTTTAACTAGTTCGTTTCTCATCAGTGTTTCTTCAAACACAAATGCTTCAAGTATCTCGTTCTCCTTTAAGCCACTTAGACTTACGTTATCTATTCTATTTAAATGAGTCTCATTGTTTGGAAGCTTCTCTGATAGTATCTGCTTAAGCTTAGCAGCTTGATTCTTCATATAAGTATCAAGCTTAGCTACCATAGCATTTAGTTTAGCATCTACTGCAGCTTTTTCTTCTTTCGATAATTTACCCTTTACATAGTCATCTATCACTGTGCTTAAGGAATTCTTTTCTAGGATTGATTGGCTATTTTTAGTAAGAACTTCGTCTGTTACAATCTGCTGTCCATTCTCATCAAGAGCTGTAAACTGGAAGAATTTAGAATCAAATGCTCTTCCGAGGAAGTTACCATTCTCATCGATAGTTACTCCAGTTTTTGGATCGGTATGATACCCATCTACAAACAATGAGGTATCTCCACTGAGTACTATTCTTCTAGCCTCAGCCATACGTAAGAAGTCCTGTACAATCTGAGCTTTAATCAACTCAGCTTTGCTAGCATTTTTCATTTTAGCAGACAACCTGCTAAGTCTAGGTACATTATTAGTTGTAAACTTATCTCTATCAGCCTGTACAGATGCAAAGATTTTAGTAGTATCAGCTCTTCCTGCATTAATAAATGCATTAATACGTACTACATATGAATCTATCTTGGACATATCCCCATAGGATGTAGCATCATCAAATCTATCTGATTCTTTAAGGGCATCCAGATCTTCCAATCTAAACTCTTTAAAGAATGTTTCATCTTGAAAAGCTCTAAATAATATAGACTGAAACTCAGGATTACCATGAGCTCCCATAAATGGGTCTTGCATGTATCTTTCAATAAATGCAGCTCTATTAGTTTTAAGATCAGTAACAATCTCTTGCATGTGAGACTGTGTATTAGTTGCATAAATCTGTGATCCACTTGCAGATACGTGGCTCTCACCAGCTATGCTAAGTACAGGGGCAAAGAATTCTGCAAACTCTAAGGCAACTGACTTCTTACTAACTATGTAGTTAGTGCTAGTTCCAGGAGTCATAGATCCTACCAAGCTACCCTTATCAGCTTTAAATGTTGCAATACCATTCATTAAAGCATACAGTTTATTCTGTAATACTTTTGCAGCCATTTGGCCTTGAACTTTTCTAGTTCCACCTGCATCCGAAACATAGAAGCCATTGCTAACAATTTTGTGGACGTTATCATAAGTGTCTTGGATATTCATGTTGTCTCCAACATTCAATCCCATAGCCCACATCAAATCACCGATTCCTTTAACAATAGGATTAGTTATACCAGGCTCCATAGGGATATCCCCTATAGGTCTTTGAGGCATAAGCTTTTCAAGAACTTTAAATGCTTCTACAACTTCATTAATCTTAGAATCAATTTTTGCATAAGTAAGAGTAGGCTCTTCTCCTTCCTTTCCTTCTAGTTGCTGTGCTTTGTATAGACCTCTTGAGTTAACATCGTCAGTAGCAATTACTGCATTCCTCCAAGAGTCTACTAACTTCTCAGCTTTTCCTTTTCTATTAGGATTAAAGATCTCTACTCTAAGTTTGTTATTAGGTTCTGACTTACTCTTCATAAGTACAAACTCAGTAGTAGCAAGAGCAAATGCATTATACATCATTGCTTTTTGAGGAGCATCTAATCCTTTTACAAAGTCAAGTACAGGATTAATAATGTTTGGTTTGTAAATAGCTGCATTCTCAAGAGCCGTTACCATGTCATTGAATGTTTGCTTTCCAGTAAACACCTCAAGTAACTCTCTATATACAGTCTCTCTGTCTAGATAAGTATCTACACCAAATTTATTTTCCTTC
>Ga0209298_10000283_pt1 | contig 33867 bp, 31 predicted proteins | sample S_140806_EF_Meta_FD_187325 | JGI IMG/M metagenome (GOLD analysis project Ga0209298, IMG submission 187325) | Freshwater microbial communities from Lake Simoncouche, Canada to study carbon cycling - S_140806_EF_MetaG (SPAdes) (version 2) | ecosystem: Environmental > Aquatic > Freshwater > Lake ... | reverse complement strand
ATCATCGAGAAGCTGGTTTGCTGGAAGTTTTTGAAGAACGGGTCTCGTAACCCGCGGCATGGTAATTCATCACACTATTGTGGCGCCCGCCCATACTGCACAACTCTGATGAGTTACTCCTACTAGGTAGTAATCGACCCATTCGAGTAAAGTAATAAACGTGTTAGCAATTATTGCTCCGGGACAGGGTTCCCAAACTCCGGGGATGTTTAATTCTTGGGTAAACAATCCCGTTTTTCATGAGCTTCTATCCAAATGGTCTATGCGTATTGATTTAGATTTAATAAGACTTGGCACAACTGCCGATGCAGATGAAATCAAAGACACCGCCAAGGCCCAACCACTTATCGTTGCTGCATCTCTATTAGGTGCACACGCACTTGGTATCAAGAATTTTTCATTCACTTCAGGTCACTCAGTGGGCGAACTAGCAGCAGCGGCAATCAGTGGTGCAATCTCAGATGAAGATGCTTTGCGATTAGTACGAGCACGAGGGTTAGAAATGGCTAAAGCTGCAACCCTCTCCCCTGCTGGAATGTCTGCAGTGTTAGGTGGAGATCGTGAAATCGTTTTAAAGAGACTCAATGAACTGCAATTGGTTGCCGCAAACGATAATGGTGGTGGACAAATTGTGGCTGCAGGTGATTTAGCTGCCCTTGCTTCTCTTTCAGAAAATCCTCCCGAAGGCGCACGTGTTCGAGCGCTGGCTGTTGCTGGAGCTTTTCACACAGCTTTTATGGCACCTGCCGTTGAACCACTACGCGCACGTGCTGCAACAATCTCAACCTCCCCAACAACAATTTCAGTAATTTCTAATAAAGATGGTGAAGTAGTCACAGATGGAGCACAGGTGCTCACTCGCATCGTTAACCAGATAGCTAATCCAGTTCGCTGGGATCTGTGCATGGAGGCGATGAAAAAACTCGGCATAACGGGTGTCATTGAATTACCACCGGCTGGAACTCTGGTTGGCTTACTCAAGCGCGGTGCTCCAGAGATCGAAACTTTCGCTCTTAAGAGTGCAGATGATGTGTCTGCCGCTAAGGAATTTGCAGGAAGGCACGCATGATTATCAAATCATCACCGACGACTAATAGTCAGATCCTCTCTGTTGGTTCTTATCGCCCAAAGCGTTTAGTTCCTAACTCTGAAATTGTTGATCGTATTGAATCAAGTGATGAATGGATTCAGCAGCGCACCGGTATCGAATCTCGTCGCTTTGCAGGTCCTGATGAAACCGTCATAACAATGGCTAAAGCTGCATGTGAGAGTGCCCTTAAGCGAGCAAAGTTAACGATGGCAGATATCGATACATTAATTCTCTCTACTATTTCTTATCCCTACCAAGCACCAAGTGCTGCAACTGAACTCATCAATGAACTTGGCAATCCCAAAGCGGCAGCTTTTGATATCAGTGCAGCTTGTGCTGGCTTTTGCTATGGCGTCGGAATGGCAAGTGATTTAGTGCGTGGTGGAACATCGAAGAATGTCTTAGTAGTCGGTGTTGAAAAGCTTTCTGACTTTACTGACCCAGATGATCGCGCAACTGCCTTTATCTTTGCCGATGGCGCCGGCGCAGTAGTTGTTGGACAAAGCACAGAGGCAAAAATTGGTCCAACTATCTGGGGCTCAGATGCAGATTCACGCGATGCGATCTTGTTAAATCCTGCATATACAGAGTTTAGAAATGCCCCTGATAAAGGTGTTGCCCAATTAGGGTGGCCGAATATTTCCCAGCAAGGCCAAACTGTTTTTCGTTGGGCTGTTTATTCCATGAGCAAAGTTGGTCTCAAGGCTTTGGAGTCTGCTGGATTAGGCGTCAATGATCTTGATGTGTTTATCCCTCATCAAGCAAATATTCGCATCATTGAAACAATGGTGAAGGAAATGAAGTTACCAGATTCAGTTTTAGTTGCCGATGACATTCGTGTGAATGGAAATACATCAGCTGCATCTATTCCTCTTGCGATGGATATCTTGCTTGAAAAACATCCCGAGATGCATGGCAAGTTAGCGTTGCTCATTGGCTATGGGGCTGGCCTGGTTTATGCGGGGCAAGTGGTGCAACTTCCGCCTGCGCCCTGAGATTTATGACACTTACGCCTGTCAATACTCGTAAGTAAGCACTCCTTTCATAGAGAATTACCACCTGTTGATCCATTGAACTATTCGCTTGAGAAAAGGAACACATCACATGGCACTTGCACCAGCAGATGTACTAGCAGGACTTAAAGAGATCGTTGAAGAAGTAGCCGGTATTCCAGCTGCATCAATTGAACTTGATAAGAACTTCACTGATGACCTAGAAGTAGACTCACTGAGCATGGTTGAGGTTGTAGTTGCTGCAGAAGAGCGCTTTGGCGTGAAGATTCCCGATGAGGCTGTTACTGATCTAGCCACAGTTGGCGATGCAGTAAATTTCATCGTTAACGCAGCTAAGTAAGTAGTAAGAACTTACCCTTCATGTCTCGTCGCCGCGTTGTCGTTACTGGACTTGGTGCCACAACTCCTATTGGTGGGGATGTAACAACTTCTTGGTCAGCTCTCCTTGCTGGCACAAGCGGTGTTCGAAACCTGACTGAGGAGTGGGCGCAAACTCTTCCTGTGCACTTTGCTGCACGAGTAGCAGTTGAACCAGCAGAACAAATGGAGCGCGTTGAACTGCGGCGCCTGGATAGATCTGAACAGTTTGCACTCGTTGCATCACGCGAGGCTTGGAAAGATGCTGGTTCTCCCGATGTTGATAAAGAGCGTCTGGGTGTTGTTATTGCATCAGGTATTGGCGGCGTTACAACTCTGCTTGATCAATATGACATCTTGCGCGAAAAAGGTGCGCGGCTAGTTAGTCCACACACTGTTCCAATGTTGATGCCAAATGGACCTGCAGCAAATGTTGGTCTTGAACTACAAGCCCGCGCTGGTGTTCACACACCAGTGAGTGCGTGTGCATCTGGTGCTGAAGCAATTGGTTATGCGCTAGAGATGATTAGAAATGATCGCGCAGATATTGTCGTCAGTGGTGGTGTTGAGGCAGCTATTCATGCAATGCCAATGTCTGGCTTTGCTGCAATGAAGGCTCTATCAACTAGAAATGATGAACCACAGCGTGCCTCTCGTCCATATGATTTAAACCGTGATGGCTTTGTTTTAGGTGAAGGCGGCGGAATATTAGTTCTAGAAGAGTATGAGCACGCCCTTGCGCGCGGTGCCAAGATCTACTGCGAAATAGCGGGCCAAGGTTTAACTTCTGATGGTTATCACATCGCAGCACCTGATCCAGATGGAGCTGGCGTACAGCGCGCAGTTAAGTTTGCTCTGCGTGATTCAGGCTTATCTACAAAAGATATTGTTCACTTAAATGCCCATGCCACTTCCACGCCAGCCGGTGATGTGGCCGAAGCAAATGCTTTGCGCGCTGCCCTTGGAACAGATGCAGATCATGTTGCAGTCTCTGCAACTAAATCCATGACGGGGCACTTATTAGGTGGTGCGGGTGCGATTGAATCGGTCTTTATCGTTAAAACTTTGCAAGATCGCTTAGCTCCACCAACAATTAATATCGATGATTTGGATCCAGCCGTCACTGTTGACGTTGTTCGCGATAAACCTCGTGCACTTCCTGCCGGTGATATCGCAGCGCTTAATGACTCTTTTGGTTTCGGCGGCCACAACGTCGTATTGGTATTTAAGAGCATATAAATGCCAACTGCGCAGTTAGACCCTCGCGATCCAGAAGCCCGTATCACTCGATTACTCGATGATGGAAAGTTTGAATTCCTACTCCCCCGCACTGATTGCGGAATGGTTGCTGTAACCGGAGATATCAAAGGAAATAAAGTTGTTGTCTTTGCCTCTGATGCCACAATTAAAAGTGGAGCGCTAGGAGTTGAAGGTTCAAAAGTAATCGTTTCTGCTTATCAAGCGGCAATGGGAGCACAAGTTCCCATCATTGGTATTTGGCACTCAGGTGGTGCGCGCTTAAGTGACGGTGTTGCATCATTAGATGCCTTCGGTGAAGTTTTCCAATCAATGATCTCTGCAAGTGGTCGCATTCCGCAGTTATCACTTGTTCTTGGACCTACTGCAGGTGGGGGTGCATATGGACCAGCGTTAACCGACATTGTTGTTTTATCTCCTGAGGGTCGCATCTTTGTTACTGGCCCTGATGTTGTTAAAAGTGTTACTGGTGAAGATATTGATATGGCGCTGCTGGGTGGACCAGAGGCTCACCGTAAAAACAGCGGCCTTGCACACATCATTGCTCCCACTGAACAAGAGGCAATTGATGATGTTCGCGACTTAACCGCACTCTTTGCTAATCACGGGGTTATGAACCCTAATGTGGCCGATATTGATCTTTCAGTCTTTGTTCCGCAATCAAAGGTGCGCACTTATGAAGTGCACCCATTAGTTGATGCGATTTTAGATAAAGAAACAGAGCATATTGAGCTGCTCTCTATGTGGGCACCAAACATGACAACAATGATTGGCCGCTTAGGTGGTGCAACTGTTGGAGTATTAGCTAATAATCCAGCACACATCGCTGGTGTTTTAGATGCAGCTGCAGGAGAAAAAGCAGCGCGCTTTGTCAGAACCTGTGATGCTTTTGGAATACCTCTCATTGTTATTGCAGATGTTCAAGGCTTCTTACCTGGCGCAGGACAGGAATGGGAAGGCGCGGTACGACGTGGCGCAAAGCTCTTGCATGCATTTGGTGAAGCCGTTGTCCCCCGCGTTACATTAATAACGCGCCGTGCTTATGGCGGTGCCTATGTTGCAATGAATTCAAAGGCATTAGGTGCAACGCGTGTATTTGCTTGGCCAGAAGCAGAAGTTTCAGTGATGGGCGCTGTTGCAGCAGTTCGTGTGTTACATCGTCGTATTTTGGCAGATTTGCCAGCAGAGCAACGTGAATCTATGGAGTTAGAGCTAGCTGCAGAGCACGAGAAGATTTCTGGCGGTGTCACACGAGCAGTTGAAATAGGCGCAGTTGATGAGATTATCGAGCCTTCACTTACACGTAGTGCGTTAGCAAAAATTATTGCTAACTCACCACACCGCCGTGGTGCTCACGGCAATATCCCGCTTTAGTTTGTATTAAAAGTAACTGAAACCGTTGCACTAACAGTCTTGTTGATAGTGCTTGTGTCATAAGCACCATAATCTGCAGTCATCGTTGAATCAGGTGTTGTTATCTGAATTGGACCTGCTTTTACATTAGCCAATGATCCAAGTGAGCCACCAACAGCCTTAGTCAGTGATTCAGCGCGAAGCTTTGCATCCTTCATTGCCTCGCTCATTAACTCTGGGCGAAGCTCTGGCAAGTTGGAGATGTAGTACTGAGGTCCATAGTTGTTGACGTTAATTCCAGTTCCAAGCAATGAACCAATTCCTTGGCTCAGCTTTGAAACCAACTGAACATCCTTTGTACGCACTGTGACATCGCGTGAAGCGCGATAAGAAAGAATGCGGCCTGTTGAATTACCGTTCACATACTCCTCATTGGCATACGTTGAAACTGCACCAAGAGTAAGGGCATCTGCTGCTATGCCACCTTGAGTTAAATATGAAGATAGTGCTGCAACATCTGAATCTACTTTCTTGACTGCTGCACCAACAGTTGGTGATGAAAGGCTGACAGAGAGTGTCCAGACTGCATTATCTGCAACTGCACTTGTCTTGGCAGATCCAGTGACAGTAATTCCATTACCGGCACGTGTTGCAAAACCCGTTCCAACTTGTGTTAATCCAACGCCAAGTGCAAGCGCAATAATTACTGCTGAAACAATAATTGTCACTGCCTTACGACGCTCTACTGTGATAATCGGGGATTCATTGAGTTGGCTCATATCTTTATTCTATCTGACTAGATTGCGTGCAAGCGAGCGACCTCAGCCATGCCAGCACTCCTAAATTTCTCTAACTGTGCATCCCAGGGCGCTCCCATAGCCAGAGCAAATCCTTCTCGCATTGAATCTTCATCAAAGGCGTTCTGCATAACATTGTTAATCGCAAACTCATTGAGGAGAACGCTGCCGCTGAGATCAGTGATTGCTCTGTGAATTCCAAGCTCAGGCGTGAAGCGAAACAACTCTCCACCGTTTTCATGGTTTTCGATGACTTCAAAGTTTAAGTAATGCCAACTGCGCAAAGTGCTCGCAATTTCTGCGCCAAATCCGCCACGAGCGTTCCACTGGCATTTAGTTTTAAATGTGCCCACCATCATTGGTTGAGGTAACCAATTCAACTGTGCATCTGGGCCAAGGATGTTTTGTATCGCCCAATCAATATGAGCGCGCAGCGCAGAGGGTGCTGAATGAATAGTAAGTAAGCCCCGCACCGATATCTGGGCAGAAGGCGTGACAAGACGTTGCATACGAATCTCCTAGCAAGGGCGCCAAATGCGACCTTCCCCAGCTGCATTTGCTCTTACTAGTGCCTTAATTGAACACCGTGCACGCTCAAACTGTCCAGCCCCACTTTAGGCATACGGGTCAGTAGGCGGTAGAGTTCACCTCAGTCGGACGCTTAATCAGTACCCGTTTCATGTAACACATATTCGGTATCGCTGGCGCAAGAGGAAGACCGTGATCCGAGGATTTCTCGGGACACCCACATATCGAAGGAAAAGTAAAAACATGGCAACAGGCACAGTTAAGTGGTTCAACTCTGAAAAGGGTTTCGGTTTCATTGCAGTTGATGGTGGCGGACAAGATGTATTCGTTCACTACTCAGCAATCCAAGGAAACGGTTACAAGTCCCTTGAAGAGGGTCAGGCAGTTTCATTTGAGGTCGTACAGGGTCCAAAGGGTCCTCAGGCTGATGCAGTTAATCCTGCCTAATTAAAACCGCTTTATAAATAGCCCTCACTGGAAACAGTGGGGGTTATTTTTTTGGTACAGGTGGAATCTCACCAACTTTTAACTTGCGTTCATTAACCTCTTTCACTGGAGATAAATCTTTTCCCGCTTTCCATGCATCCAAATATTTCCACGGCAATACTTCCCCGCGGCGCACCCACCATGTATCAGGCGGTGTTGGCCAAGAAATTCCAAAATGTAAATGAGGAGCAGTGCCGCGAGCACTTCCAGTAGCACCAACCGCACCAAGCACACGTCCTGCTAGAACGGAAACTCCTGGTTGGATGCTTGCGGGAATAGAGCGCAGATGAGAACCGTAGTAGCGAACACCATCTTTGCCAATGATTGAAACGTAGAGTCCTCCGCGATCAATACCTAAATTTGTTTTTCCACTCCAAAGATCTGTGCGGTTCACTTCATCGACCACGCCATTAATTGGAGCCACAAACTTACATCCAGCTTTTGTCAAAATATCGGTGGCCGCATAATCATGGTGAGCTTTGGCATAGTTGACTTCACAGCCTGTCACTGGAAATACATAAATAGGTGCAGCGCTTGCGCTACTCATGGGAATTAACATCAATAAGCCCAGGAGCGTGGAAATACGGCGCAGATTCATATGTCTGACCTTATCTTTGCCACTATAGATTTAGCCCCGTAACATACGCATGCACTCAAAGAAGTTTTAGGGGCGGTAGCTCAGTTGGTTAGAGCCCAGAACTCATAATTCTGTCGTCGTCGGTTCGAGCCCGACCCGCCCCACGTAAGAACCCTAAGAATTAACTCTGCAGATCAAAGCGATCAGCATTCATTACTTTGGTCCACACACTAACAAAGTCTTTAACAAACTTTTCCTTGTTATCGTTTTGTGCATAAACCTCGGCGTATGAGCGAAGAATTGAGTTAGAGCCAAAGACTAGATCCACACGTGTGGCTGTCCAATCAACAGTTCCGCTCTTTCGATCGCGGATGTTGTAGAGGTTCTCCCCTGCTGGCTCCCACACGTACTTCATGTCAGTTAAGTTCACAAAGAAATCTGTTGAAAGTGCGCCAACATTCTTTGTAAACACTCCATGAGATGTGCCCGCATGGTTAGTACCAAGTACGCGCATTCCACCAATTAGTACTGTCATTTCAGGAGCGGTGAGGCCTAGAAGTTGAGCTTTGTCCAGTAGTAATTCTTCTGGTGATACTGCGTAATCCTTCTTCACCCAATTGCGGAATCCATCGTGAATGGGTTCAAGCACCCCGTAACTTGCGACATCGGTTTGTGCCTGTGTTGCATCGCCGCGACCTGGTGTGAAGGGAACTGAAATCTTTACTCCAGCAGCAGCTGCTGCTTTTTCGACCCCGATGTTTCCAGCCAAAACAATCACATCTGCGATGCTTGCACCAGATGCTTGTGCAATTGGCTCCAGAGCAGCAAGCACTTTGTTTAATCGTGCAGGCTCATTGCCTTCCCACTTACGCGCTGGCTCTAAACGAATACGAGATCCATTTGCTCCACCGCGAAGGTCAGAACCACGAAATGTTCGCGCGCTGTCCCAAGCAGTTGATACCAACTCTGAAACTGAAAGTCCGCTTGCTTCAATCTTTGCCTTTACTGCGCCAACATCATAAGAATTTGTTCCTGCAGGAATCGGATCCTGCCAAATCAACTCTTCTGCTGGAACATCAGGTCCGATGTAGCGAATCTTTGGACCCATGTCGCGGTGGGTTAACTTAAACCAAGCGCGCGCAAATGCATCATCTAGGTGTGCAGGTTCTGCATGGAACTTCTTAGAGATTTCCAGATAAATTGGATCAATAATCATTGCCATATCTGCATCAGTCATCATTGGGTTATAGCGAATTGATGAGTCCTCGACGTCTACTGGCTTATCTGCTTCAATAATATTTGTTGGCTCCCATTGATGTGCACCAGCTGGAGATTTCACAAGTGCCCATTCATGCTTAAAGAGCATTTCAAAGTAACCGGCATCCCACTTAGTTGGCTCACTTGTCCAAGCACCTTCAATGCCACTTGTTACAGTGTTACGACCAACTCCACGCTTTGTGTGGTTATTCCATCCCAAACCTTGCTCAAAAATATCTGCAGCCTCTGGTGCTGGACCCAACAATGATGCATCCCCATTTCCGTGGGCTTTTCCAACTGTGTGTCCACCTGCTGTTAAGGCAACGGTCTCTTCATCATTCATTGCCATGCGTGCGAATGTTTCACGGATATGTTGCGCAGTTAGTGCTGGATTGGAAACTCCATTAATGCCTTCAGGATTGACATAAATTAATCCCATCTGAACTGCAGCCAGTGGGTTTTCTAATGAACTTGCATCAGTAGTGTCTGCATATCGCTCATCACTTGGCATCATTAATTCAGGTTCTGAACCCCAGTAGATGTCTTTTTCTGGGTGCCAAACATCTTCGCGTCCAAAAGCAAATCCGAAAGTCTTCAGGCCCATGCTTTCATAGGCGATAGTTCCAGCAAAAATAAATAAATCTGCCCAGCTGAGTTTGTTTCCGTACTTTTGTTTAATTGGCCAAAGCAATCGACGAGCTTTATCTAGATTGCCGTTATCTGGCCAGGAGTTAAGTGGAGCAAATCTAAAACTTCCTGTGCCTGCGCCTCCGCGACCATCTGCAACACGATATGTGCCAGCTGAGTGCCATGCCATGCGAATCATCAATCCACCGTAGTGACCCCAATCTGCTGGCCACCACTCTTGTGTTTGAGTCATGAATTGATGCAGATCCTTTTTCACTGAAGCAAAATCTAAAGTTTTAACTTCTTTGCGGTAATCAAAAGCTTCTCCCAGAGGGTTTGTCTTGCGATCATGTTGATGCAAAATATCTAGCTTGAGCGCCTTAGGCCACAAATATGTATTTGACTCACTTACTTGAGTATTTGCACCGTGTGCTACTGGGCATTTTGCGTCCATGATTCCCCCTGTTTGTTGCCTTGAATAGCGCTAAGTATGGATGCAGCAGTACGGGCCCGCAAATTATGAGAAAAAGTCTGAGTTCCTCACCAGAATGATAAAGAAATGGAGCGTCAATAACACAGCCAAATACATCATCACCCCTTCTGAACGTGACCATTAATACAGTTTTAGGGTTCTCGGTATATTTGCTGGTTCTGCGTAATATCAAACTGCCAAAGATGGTGCAAAGAGTGCATCTAGGGATAGCCCCATTTCTATAAAGTGATCACAGAGCACATTTCTAGTGCCAACTCTCAATCCATTAAGCAATCTCGTTATGAAGGATTAAATATTTCTTTTAGGTTTAACCTTAAAGACATGAGTGAGCGAATATTAGTTGTAGTCGATGATGCTTTTGAAATGTCCACACTAGTTGCAGCTTTACGCTTACATGAGATTGATGTGATTGGAGAAGCTAAAAGTGAGAGCGTTGCAATCAATTTACTTCGACGATTACAACCAGATGTAATCCTGCTTGATATGAGTATTGTCAGCGTATCTGCTGTGAAGATTGCAGCCAGTGTGCGCAAAATTAATCCACTCATTGGAATCGTTATTCTCACTAGTTGTCCTGATTTTCGCCTTATGGGTGAATCCAATGATGAAGTTCCTATTGGAGCCAAAATACTTGTTAAGAAATCGATCGTAGATTTCACCGCCTTATGCGATGCGATAAGAGAATCAAAGATTGCAGCTGTTGAAAAACACAAAGTGACATGGATTAATGGCAATACTTCATTTCAGGACCATGGAGTTGCAACTTTAATGGCCCACTTGACCAACACACAGGCTGAGGTGCTGCGATTAGTTGCAGATGGAATGACAAATGCCGAGATAGGACGCACGCGTTATGTCAGTGAAAAGTCTGTGGAACAAGTAATATCACGAGTCGCGCAGGAGTTGCATGTGCAACCAGACCACAATAAAAATATGAGAGTGCAACTTGTTGGTGAGTATTACCGCTGGTTAGGCGCGCCACACCACTAACCACCAGCGTTCATAGGTAAAGTTTGCGCCTATGGAACTGCAAGAAATACGTAATCGATGGAACGAAGTCCTCGATGCAGTTCTTAAAGTTGATCGGGTTTCATGGATTGCATTCTTTGATGCCCGATTGGCCGACTTTGATGGTCAAACCCTTACTTTAGATTTTTCAGATGCCCGTAAGCTTTCAAACTCTCACGAATTCTCAGAGACCCGGTTGAAGCAACAGCAGATTCTCATTGAAACGATTAAATCTGTTCTGGCAATTGACGTTGAAATCAGTGAACGATGAAGATCCGTGCCGCGATCACAGCTATTGCGCTGACTCTTCTGCTCATTGATGCGCCACAAGTTCAGGCGGCGAGTAGTTCACTTACTCTTTCCTTGAGACAAACACCATCGGCCACAGATTCAGTTGTAACTTTCTACGGCACCATTAAACCTGCTCGTTCAGGGTTGAGCGTTAAAATCCAAGGAAATACTTCTGGCTCATGGAAGACAACACGCTTTGCGACTAAAACCACAAAAGCGGGGACCTGGAAAATTGTGGCTGTTGCAACTTCCTTTGATACTCCTATTAAGTACCGTGCTCAGGTAAATATTGCGGGCAAGATAACAAACTCCCCCATTCGCACAATCACAATGAAGAAATTGCCGCAGATTTCAAACATTGATCCCTCCTTGGCCGTTGAATCCTTCGGTCCTGGTGGACGTATACATGGTGCCGATGTGAGTAGATGGCAACATCCCAATGATAAGCAAATAGATTTCTCAGTTGCTTATGCCTCTGGACTTCGCTTCGTGATGATCAAGGCCTCTGATACTAGAGATGACGCAGATGCTCTTGCACTTAAGTATTTAGTAATGGATCACTCATCAGCCCAAGCTGCCGGTCTCTATACCGGTTTTTATCACTATGCGATTTTGCCTGATGTTAGTGATCCAGCCGGAATCATCCGTGATGCAACTGCACAAGCTCAAAAAGTATTGTGGAGATTAGCTGCCATCGGTGGTTACACCGAAAGAGATCTCTCTTATGCATTAGATCTTGAGAATAAATGCGTGCGAGTATCTTCCTCAGGTGCCTGCCAGAAATATGCCACTCGTGCTGCAGTAACGCTATGGGCAGAGACATTCCTAGGTTTACTCAAAGAAAAGACTGGAAGAACTCCCATTCTTTACTCTTATTCAAACTTTCTAGAGAGTTCAATGAATAAGAGTGCCAAGTTAGCCCAATACCCTCTATGGCTTGCCCAGTATGCAATTGATCCGTTTAATCCCATCAATCAACCTGGAATTAAAGCTGGTGGTTGCTTTGTGCACTCATGGACTGGTGCTAACTGTGATTCACAATGGACTATCTGGCAATACACATCATGCGGAATTGCACCTAAGTATGGTGTTCCCGGAACTCGACTTGATCTCAACATCTTTAGAGGAAGTGCATCAGATTTCCTTAATCTCTCTAAAGGAAGCTGGGCGCCTTCATTAGTTGATTTGATGCCAAATAATGAGCCAACGCAAATGGTTATTAATGCTCAATCGGCGAGCACAACAAACAAATTAGTTACCTTTAAAACAACTGTTACGCGACCTGACTCAACTCCGGTTGTGACTGGTGCGGTAAAACTTGTCTTTGACGCTGCAACTGCGCCAAAAACAAGACCAGTTCAAACCGTATTACGTGCCACAAGTGGAGAATGGACCTTGGCTATTAAGGGAGTTCCTGCTGGAACATATGGTGGAAAAGTTGTTTACACCGATGTGTCACAAACACATGCTGAGAGCTCTCAATCAGTAACTTTTACAGTGGTTCAAGGTCCAACTCCATCTCCAACACCAGAACCAACTAAGAAGCCAACGAAGAAGCCTTCAGTGGATGGTTGTGCAAATCAGATTAAGAACTAACGCTCTCATGCTCTTCAAGTAGTTCATCAAGTGCTTCAAGTTCACGATCTACTAGCTCTTCATATGCCGTAACTGAAGCTTTTCGCTCTTTTACACTCCATCCAAGCACTGGCGCAATAATTGCGGCAATCTCATCTGCTAAGTGCACGCCATGATCACTTGCTTCAAAAGCAATCCGAGTACGGCGGGAAATAACATCATCAACTGTTCGTGCACCTTCATGACTTGCCGCATACTCAATCTCGGCCTTTATGTAGAGCAAATCTTTATCAACTTTTGCCGCAAGCTTTGGGTTTGCTTCGATAAGTGCTAGAACTTCACTAATCATCGAGCCATAGCGATCGAGCAAGTGAGTAATTGTTTGGGCATCCAGGCCGCTAGTTTCACTCAAGCGCTCCACTTGTTGCGCTAATGCAAAGTAACCATCTGCGCCAACTAGCGGTAGCTTCTCCGTAACAGACTCAGGCTTAAGGGCCCGAAGTTCAATCACTGCGCGATCAATGGCATCTTTAGCCATCACTCGATAGGTCGTGTATTTACCACCAGCAATACTCACAAATCCTGGCGCTGGTCGATCAACTGTGTGTTCGCGTGAGAGTTTAGTTGTTGCTGAGTCTTTATTATTTGCAACCAAAGGTCGCAAGCCCGCATACACACCGATAATTTGCGAAACATCTAATTTAGGAGAGAGCACACGATTGGCTTGATCCAAAATGTATTGAACATCTTCACGGCTAGCAAAAGGTTCTGCTCGATCTCCGGTGTATGGAGTATCGGTAGTTCCAACGATCCACTTATCTCCCCATGGAATCAAGAACAAGACTGAAATTGGAGTCTTGAGAATGATTCCAGCGTTAGATTTAATTGCTGAGCCTGGCAGAACGATATGAACACCTTTACTCATTGTCACGCCGTAGCCTGGCTTTAATTCAAACTTTGCATGGAGTTCATCGCTCCAAACACCGGCACACATAACTGTGGCTGTTGCACTGATGTTTATAGTTTTTCCAGATACTAAATCTTTAGCTTTTACTCCAACGACGCGCTTGCCCTCACGCAAGAGAGACTCCGCACTCACTCGAGTTGCGATCACTGCGCCATGGCGGGCAGCTGTGCGCGCAATGGTCATTGTGTGCCGTGCATCGTCTACCTGTGCATCAAAATACTTAATCGCACCAGTAATAAGGTCTGGGCGCAAAGAAGGTGCAATCTCATTGATTTGCTTTTGACCAATGTGTTTGTGCCAAGGAAGTGCTCGCTGGAAACCACGTAGTGCGTCATAGAGTGCGAGGCCCGCGCCAACATATGTGCGCTCTTTAAATTTTTCTGTTAGTGGAAATAAGAATCCAACTGGCTTAACTAAATGTGGAGACAAAGAAGAAACCATGAGTTCACGCTCATGGAGTGCTTCACGTACTAATTTAAAGTCATATTGTTCTAGGTATCGCAGACCACCGTGAATAAGTTTGCTAGAACGGCTAGAAGTTCCTGATGCCAAATCTTGAGATTCAATCAAAGCAACTTTCAGACCACGTGATGCGGCATCAAGGGCCGCCCCAACACCTGTGACTCCCCCACCGATTACTAAGATGTCAAAGGATTCACTCGATAATTGTGCAATGGCGCTATCACGCTGCTCGGGGCTTAGCTGTGACAGGAACATAAGCGTTGCATCTCCATTGCATCTGGGTAGAGTAAGCCTAACTTAATTGTGAAAGGTTTTCACTTCGTGACTTATATCGGCAGCCTGGATCAAGGGACTTCAAGTACTCGTTTCATGATCTTTGACCACTCAGGCAAAGTTGTTGGCCAACATCAACTCGAACATCGCCAAATAATGTCTCACCCCGGTTGGGTTGAGCATGATGCCAGTGAAATTTGGCAGCGCGTTCAAGAAGTTATCGCTGGGGCTCTCAAGCAGGCCGACATCTTGGGCTCTGATTTAGTAGCTATTGGAATCACCAATCAACGCGAAACCACGGTGGTTTGGGATGTAACCACTGGGCAACCTCTATCTAATGCCATCGTGTGGCAGGACACTCGAACAACAGATTTTCTCTCAACATTAACTGATGCCCAGCAACAGACAATCCGTTATAAGACTGGTTTAACGATTGCACCTTATTTTGCCGGCAGCAAGATGAACTGGTTTCTAAACAATGTTCCTGCTGCAAAAAGTGAAGGTGCACGTATGGGAACTATTGATTCATGGTTGTTATGGAATCTTTCAGGCGGAGTTCGCGGCGGAGTACATCTAACTGATGTAACAAATGCCAGCCGTACATTGTTAATGAACCTTGAAACCCTTGAATGGGATCAAGAACTTCTAGACATTTTTGGAGTTTCTCGAAGTTGCCTTCCAGAGATTAAATCTTCCTCTGAAGTCTATGCATCCACCGATCCTCATGGTCCATTTGGAACTTCCATTCCAATCGCTGGAATCTTAGGAGACCAGCAAGCTGCCATGGTTGGGCAAGTCTGCTTTGAACGCGGTGAATCTAAAACTACATATGGCACTGGAAACTTTGCGCTCCTCAACACTGGCACAGAAATCGTGAGATCTAAAAATGGTTTGCTCACAACAGTCTGTTTCAAGTTAGGCAATCAACCTGCTCATTACGCTCTAGAAGGCTCTGTTGCCGTCACTGGCTCGGCCATTCAATGGTTGCGCGATCAATTGGGAATTATCAATAACGCTGCTGAAACTGAAAATCTTGCATCCTCTGTGACAGATACTGCAGGAGTTTATTTTGTGCCCGCATTTTCAGGACTCTTTGCACCGTATTGGCGCAGTGATGCACGCGGTGCAATTGTTGGATTAACTCGGGCTGCAACAAAAGCTCACCTTGCCCGCGCTGCCCTTGAGGCAATTTGTTATCAAACTCGCGATGTTATGGATGCGATGGTTGCTGATAGTGGAGTTCCAATGCGTGAAATGCGCGTTGACGGTGGCATCACTGCTAACTCGTTGTGCATGCAGATGCAGGCCGACATTATGGGAATTGATATCACTCGCCCACTGATCGGTGAAACAACTGCGCTGGGGGCTGCCTATGCTGCTGGACTTGCTGTTGGCTTCTGGAGTTCTCAAGATGAAGTGAAGAAACAATGGCAGCAATCACGACGCTGGTCACCAACATCAACGCTTGAAGTGCGCGAAGCCGGTTATAAGCAGTGGAAGAAAGCTGTTGAGCGAACTTTGAACTGGGCTGATTAAAGCTTTGTAATTTCGATCAACACAGCGTTTGCTGGTGCAAGAATCGGTGCGCTCACCCCAATAGCTGCAAGGGCTGAACCTGACATTGTGATGCCATCCATCCACTGCGGTGGAGTAATTAACATGAAGCGTGGTTTGCCTGCTGGATAAACAGCCTTAACTGAATAAGAAGCAGTTGCATCTAATCCAGGAAACTTAAGAACCGCAGGATGAATTGCCACAGTTGGAGTTAGCTGAACGTAAGCAAATATTGATTTCTTAGTATCGGCAGAGACAACCCCATAGAGATATCCATGCGCATCTGGATAATCAACGCGAACAGATTTTCCGCTATGTAGTAGTGCACGATTGTCTTTGTAGTACGCAGCCCATGTGGCAAGGTTTTTACGTTCTTCATCAGTTGCTTGAGTAATGTTCCATTCAATTCCTGCATGGCCGAAGAGAGCCGTTGTTGCGCGCATAGAGAGCTCTAACGTGCGCCCAGTTTGGTGGCCATGTGTTGGTCCAATATGTGTTCCAAGCATTTCAGGTGGAATAACTTGGGAAGTCCAACGCTGAATAGTTTGGCGCTCGAGTGCATCGTTGTTATCACTAGTCCAGAAGCGATCCACATAGTCAATAACACCAAGATCAATTCGTGCTCCGCCGGATGCGCATGACTCAATTTCAAGTCCTGGATGGCGCTTTTTTAACTCGGCAAATAAACGGTAAATTGCCTGTGTTTGACGGCGCACACCAGCCACACCTAAATGCCCAGCATCTACCAATACGCGGTTGTGATCCCACTTAATGTAAGCAATCTTGTGAGCTGCTAAGACTGCAGAGGTTTGTTCCAAGACATGCTTATATGCGTCTTTATGTCCAAGATCTAGAACAAGTTGGTGGCGCCATAGTGGTGGAACTCGATCACCTTCATGCAAGATCCATTCAGGATGTGCGCGATATAAATCAGAGTCAGGGTTGACCATTTCGCCTTCAAACCAAAGACCAAACTCAATTCCCTTGCTATTGATGCATTCAATAATTGGCGTTAAACCATTTGGCCACACCGCAGGATCAATAACCCAATCACCTAAGCCTGCGCGATCATTGCGGCGGGAATGAAACCAGCCATCATCTAAGACAATGCGTTCAACACCTACTTGGGCGGCAACATCAACAAGTTCTCTCATTTTTGCTTCACTGTGATCAAAGTAGAGCGCTTCCCATACATTCAACGTCAGCGGGCGCGGGCGCTTAGGGTGAATTGCACGTGCACGCAGATGTGAATGAAAAGCTGCGCTGATGCCATCTAGGCCTTGATTCGAATACACAGCAAATAGCGCTGGTGCTTCATAGCTCTCTTGTGCACCAAGAATTACTTCACCAGCAAGTAAGAGCTCACCTGCTCCCATTGATTGCGCACCATCAAAACCGCGCTCAACTAAATAATGTGAATTACCACTCCACGCAATGCTTGTTGCCCAAGCAGATCCAGTTTGGAAAGAAGTTTGTGCACCAAGTGCAATATCTGCAATAGAGAAGTTGTGACCGCTTCTGCCCTCACGGGATTCACGCACCCACGTTCCTATTTGAATATCACGACGCTGTGGTTGACGCTCATTAGACCAACGGCCTGCAAAGTCTAAAGTTTGTGTTGCCTCTTGTGGCAAGGGCAACCAATGGATAAATTCGTTGAGAACATAATCAGAGGTTCCAATGTTTTTAACGCTTGCCTTTTGAGTAAGAACCCCAAAGGCATCTAAATCAAAAGTTACTGCAACCTCTAACTCAGCATGAAAATCTCGAAGGGTTACTGCGCAGTGATTATCCTGATGATGAAAATCTGTTACTTCAAATTTAGTTGACCAAGCTTTTCCATTGCGGTGACCAGATAAAGATCCACGGCCTAAGAATCCACGAGAACTCTCGCGCATTAAACCTGGCAGCTGCGGTTCATCCCAAGAACTGTTTGCAATCGATACTCGACTAGCTAGTGCGATGTCATGGTTCTGCCCAAGAATTGGGGCTCCCCAATGGCGAATTACCAAGGCCCCATTAACTACCTCAATAAGCAACGAGGAAGTTGGAGCGCTCAGAAGTGCAGTTTGCTTAGTCACAAAGGTAGAGTAACGACACTATGGAGCAGAGTAAAAAACTAAGCGCTGGCATCCTGCGAAATGATCGCCAGATGGCAGATGGGCGCACCATTCGCTATTACGACACTTCTGGCCAAAACCGCAGCGCTAAAGATGCTCGTCCTGTTGAAGAACAACCAGCTATCGGTGAACTTCGACTCGATCCCCTGGTTAATGAGTGGATTGCTATGGCATCTCATCGCCAAGGCCGAATCTTTTTACCTCCCAAAGAACTCTGTCCACTATGTCCAACAACAGGTGAGCTCTTAACTGAGATTCCTGAATCTGATTTTGAAGTAGTTGTCTTTGATAACCGCTCTCCTTCACTTCGCCCACCTACTGGAGATTGGGCTTTACCTGATCAAGTTGGACCAGATACTGATTTAGGGAGTGCTGCAGGAAAGTGTGAAGTTATTTGCTTTACAGCAGAGCATGGAAATGCATTTAAAGATTTAACTCCTGCTCGCGTGCGAGTACTGCTTGAAGCATGGATTGATCGCACGGCTGAACTCTCACAAGAGGGCTTTATTGAGCACATTGCACCATTTGAAAACCGTGGTGAAGAAATTGGCGTGACCCTCACACACCCACATGGTCAGATCTATGCCTATTCATTTATTCCACCACGCGTTGAAAAGATGTTGGCTGCAGCCAAAAAATATAAAGAGTCCACAGGCAAAGTGTTATTTGATGAAGTTGTGGCACGTGAAATCCGTGATGAAGAGCGCATCATTGCCCGCAACGATCGTTGGATTGCATTTGTGCCATATGCCGCACGTTATCCATTTGAAATTCACGTCGCACCAGTTAACCCAGTTGCAGATTTAACTGGATTAACTGAGCAAGACCGCGATGCATTTGCTCCTATTGCACTTGAAGTAATGAAGCGCCTGGATGGTGTCTTTGGAATTGATATGGCCTATATCGCCGCATGGCACCAGGCACCTGTTCGTGTTGGTCGCGATGTGTTGCGCTTGCACTGGCAAATCACCAGTGTGCGCCGCGCTCCTGGAAAATTGAAATATCTAGCAGGATCTGAATCTGCCATGGGCGCATTCATTATGGATATGCGTCCTGAGCAATCAGCGGCGCAGTTGCGCGAAGTAGTTTTGTAATGCGGGTTTTGGTAACTGGTGGCACTGGCTATATCGGCTCAACTGCAGTGGATATTTTGCTTGCGCAAGGGTATGAAATTTCCATTCTGGATGATTGCAGTACTGGCCATGCCGACACTGCCCCTGCTGGTGTGAGCTTTATTCAAGGCTCACTTCTCAGCGCTGGAGATTTAGCACAAGCACTCGTTGGTGTAGATGCTGTCATGCACTTTGCCGGTAAATCACTCGTTGGTGAATCTGTTGAAAAGCCTGATCTTTATCATCAAGTAAATGTCGATGGAACCCGCAACTTGCTAGATGAAATGCACAAGAGTGGCGTGACAAAGTTAGTTTTCTCTTCATCTGCTGCAACTTATGGTGAACCTGAACGCGTACCTATCCTAGAAACTGCGCCTACTAAGCCAACTAATCCATATGGTGCGACTAAATTAGAGATAGATCAAATGATTACTGCAGAGGCTGCATCTCGTGGGATTGCTGCAGCATCACTGCGCTATTTCAATGTGGCAGGTGCACTTAAATCAAAGCGGGGCTGGTTAGCAGAGCGCCACAATCCAGAGACACATCTAATTCCAAATGTATTGAGAAGCACCAAAGAAAACCCAGTAAAGATTTTTGGTACGGATTGGCCAACAGTAGATGGGACGTGCGTGCGCGACTACGTCCACGTTGTTGATTTAATTGACGCTCACATCAAAGCTTTGGAATCACTACAACCTGGTGTGCACGAGATCTATAACTTAGGTAGTGGAGATGGTTATTCAGTGCGAGAAGTTGTTGCAGCTGCATCAAAGGCTGCAGGACATGAGATTCCAACTCTTGATTCACCGCGTCGTGCTGGAGATCCTGCAGTTTTAATTGCCGATATCAATAAAGCAAAATCTAAGCTTGGTTGGAGTCCAATAAGAGGAATTGAAGTCATGGTTGCTGATACTTTGGCAGCTCTTAGCTAGGTCATTCATGTTAGATATTGATAAGAGATTTGCGCAGGCATTTGGCGCTGCCCCAGACATCATCGCTGCAGCTCCTGGGCGAGTGAACTTAATCGGAGAACACATCGACTACAGCGATGGTTTTGTGCTCCCTTTTGCCATTAAAGACCGGACCTTTGCAGCTATTCGTGTGCGCAATGATCGCAAAGTACGCATTTCTTCCATGCAGCGCAGGAACAAAGTTGTTGAACACAACTTAGATGCAATTAAGCCTGGTTTGAAAGGTGAATGGGAGCGCTATCCATTCGGTGTTATCTGGTCTCTTGGAATAACTAGTGGCATAGACATCATGATTGATGGCCATGTTCCACTTGGAGCCGGCCTATCTTCATCTGCTGCTCTTGAGTGCAGTGTTGCAACCGCGCTCAATCATCTCTTTTCTTTAGGTCATTCATTAGAAGATTTAGCACGTCTAACACAAAGAGCAGAAAATGAATATGTGGGTGTTCCATGTGGAATCATGGATCAATCCGTTTCACTCATGGCTCACTCTGGTTCAGCTCTTCTTTTAGATTGCCGTGACTTAAGCACCAGACACATTGTTTTCGATGTTGCATCTAGTGGTCTAGAGCTTCTGATCATTGACACGCAAGCTCACCACTCCCTCACCGATGGTGGTTATGCAGAGCGCCGGGCATCGTGTGAATCAGTGGTTGCAAAGTTAGGTATTCCTTCCTTGCGTGAACTCACACTTGACCAACTTGAATCTTCACGTAATCTTCTTACAGAAACTGAGTTCTGCAGAGCTCGCCATGCTGTTACAGAGATGAAGCGTGTGATGGATGCAGTAACAGTGTTGGAGGCCAAAGATTTTGTGAACCTTGGCCAACTACTTAATCAATCCCATTCATCACTTCGAGATGATTACAACGTCTCATGCCCAGAACTTAACTGCGCAGTAGATGCATCAATTACTGCAGGAGCCTTGGGTGCTCGCATGGTGGGTGGCGGCTTCGGTGGAAGTGCAATTGCATTGATTAAGGCATCACACACAACAGAGACAATTGCAGCTGTTGAAAAAGCATTTGCAGAAAAACGGTTTAAATCACCCCGCTTTTTTACTTCACTTCCAAGCCAAGGTGCAGAGGTTATTCAGCGGGGATAATTGAAATCACTTCTACGCCGCCAATTGCACCTAAAACATTGAGCAAATCAGTGGGATCACTTCCCGGAACAGCAACAGTAATCTCGTCAAAACCGCGTCCATCTTCAGATTTAAGAACGACTAATCCACGAATATCTCCGCCTGCAGCACCGATTGCTGATGCGAGCAAACCAAGTGAACCAGGGCGATCTGGAAGTGAGACGCTAAGTCTAAAAAGTGCCATGGCTTAACAATACCGCCAAAATCTTTCTCTCACCTTACGCCTCAATGACCCAGGCACCCTTAACCGCAACTTTGATTTTTCCAAGCGGGTTCACTGCTGGACCATTAACAACCTTTGCAGATTTGTTTGGATCAAACTCAGCTTGATGACATGGACATTTCATTGTCTTGCTGGAGGCTGAATATTCCACGGTGCAGCCCTGATGTGTGCAGATTGCTGAATAAGCAAACACACCGGTCTTGGTTCTAAAAAGGATTGATGGTGCCCCGTTGCTGGCAACAAAGTTGTGGTTGCCTCCAACTTTAAGTGATGCCAGCTTAACAATTTTTGTACCTTTGCCTGCTGCCATTGTTGTAGTTGCAGGTGCAGCTTTTGCAAAGAACTTACCTGCTCCTGCAAATGCAACTGCTAAAACACCAGTGATTCCAACTCGCAACACGCTACGACGCTCTAATGACATTGTTAAGACCTTTCGTTTGCTATTTCCAATGAGGAGTAATAAATAGGACAACCATAAAACTGCATATGCCGTATCACTTGCTAAGAAGTAGGGAGACACATGAAAACTACCAGCAAGCCATAAACCTAGCGACATGAAAAATCCACCTATAGCAGCCAAACGAGGTGCGACCCAGAGGAGTGTTGCTAGACCAATAGCAAACTCAGAGATCATCACAAAACCGCCCACCAAAGTGGCATGTTCTATTAACTTATTAAAAGCAAAGCCAACTGGCGATTGTGTTGAAAACCCAGATAACTGTGTTCCAATATACGTAGAAGAGCCTGGTGTAAGAAAACCTGAATCTGTTGCTTTATCCCAACCAGCATAGATCCATGTAATTCCAAGCCACAGGCGCATGATTCGAAATGCAGGTGCTTGACTGCGCCATGATGAACTGGCTGTGCGCAGATAGCTTTGAATCATGTTCATGAGATGAATAGTAAAGGTCGAGCCTGAGAAAAGGCCGAGTGAAAAGCTCCCTGACTTGGATTCGAACCAAGAACCTGTCGATTAACAGTCGACTGCTCTGCCGTTGAGCTATCAGGGATCAATAGAGCGCAAACTCTAGCGCACGCACAGGCCTTGGCTGAAATTGAGGGGTTTTAAAGCCCCCCCAGCGCCAAATCATGCAGATTTCTGCGGGCACTTTCTAGGGCAACTAATTGGGCAAAAGCTGCGTTGTATTCAATTTCATTTTCTACGGGATTGAGTCGCTGCAGCGAAGATTTAAGTTCTGCAATGGAGCGAGATATTGCAACTTCGCGCAATCTGGCAACAATGCTTTCAACATAGGCAGCAGTTGGTTTTCCATCGGCGCGAATTGGTTCAACTGTTAACTCAGTAAACAAGGTCTTGATTCGCTCATCACTAATGGTTTCTGCAGAGATTGCAGGAGTATCATCAATCGTCTTACGCAGTTCTTTATAGGCAGGATGCGTAAATGCACCTGGCTCAATATCACTCCATAGAGTTCTGGTGAACAGCGCTGCCTCTTGCAACCTGGCTTTTAGTACTTCGCGCTCTAAAATCAATCGTGCTTCATTGGGATCTGGTCGCCAATTACTATCTTCACTTGTCGGCTCAATCGATTCACTGACTTTAGGTTGACTCTTCACGCCTTGAGCAACAGCTTTTGAAACAATTTCAACCTCTGTTCCCAGCCATCCTGCAAGTAAACGTGTGTATTCAGGGCGAAGTGACTTATCACGAATCTGTGCAACAAGTGGTGCTGCAGCATTAAGTGCATTAACTCGGCCCTCAGCGCTATCTAGTTTGTGATGTGCAAGCTCGGCGCGGATGGCAAATTCAAAGAGTGGAACTCTGCGGGCAATTAAATCACGCAGCGCTAAATCACCTTTTTGTTGACGTAGCTCGCATGGATCTAAACCATCTGGCTCAACGGCTACAAATGTTTGCGTAACAAACTTTTGATCCTCACTAAATGCGCGAAGAGCAGCCTTTTGTCCGGCAGCATCACCATCGAAAGTAAAGATTACTTCGCCTCTAAATGAATCATCATCCATCAGTAATCGGCGCAAGATGCGGATGTGGTCTGCGCCAAAGGCTGTGCCACACGTTGCAACTGCTGTTGTGATGCCAGCTAATTGAGCGGCCATGACATCGGTATATCCCTCAACTATGACTGCCTGGCGCTTCTTTGCAATCTCTTTCTTAGCAGCATCTAAACCATAGAGAACTTGGCTCTTTTTATACACAGGTGTCTCTGGAGTATTGAGATATTTAGGGCCTTGATCCTCTTCATCACTTGCTAATTTGCGACAACCAAAACCAACAACATCTCCAGAGATATCTCTGATCGGCCATGTTAAACGATTGCGGAATCTATCGATAGGTCCGCGCTGTCCCATCTTTGAAAGACCAGCTGTTTCAAGTTCATCGATGCTGTAGCCCTGTGCGCGCAGATGCTTAGTCAGTGCATCCCATTCATCTGGTGCAAATCCCACACCAAATTGCATACATGCATCTTTATCAAAACCTCGTTTGGTAAGTAAATCTCTGCCATGCGCAGCATCTGGAGAAGTATTGAGTTGCTCTTGATAAAAACGTGCAGCCTCTGTGTTAGCTGCGATCAGACGTGAGCGAGCACCCGCTGAAAATGTGGGAGTTGAGAAACCACCTTCGTCATAGCGCAATGTGTATCCCATGCGATCTGCAAGGCGTTCAATAGTTTCAGTGAAAGTTAAATGGTCAATCTTCATTAAGAAAGCAATAACGTCGCCGCCAGTTTGGCAACCAAAGCAGTGGAAATAACCCTTGCTCGGTGTTACGTGAAATGAAGGAGATTTCTCATCGTGAAAAGGACACAGACCTTTCTTTTGTCCTCCGCCGGCGCTTTTTAATTGAACGTACTCCCCTACGATTTCATCAATAGGTGCGCGATCACGGATGTATGCAACATCTTCATCCTTAATACGACCGCTCATAGGTTCATCTTAACGAGAAGCTAACAAAGCGGCATGGAGGGCATATGCGCCAGGGTCAGTTAAGGCTGCTACTTGATCGATAATCACGCGCATACGAGCCATTTCATCGCCTGCTTCATTCCAGCTTTTGAGGAAGAATGAATCGAGTTCCTGCGGTGAACGAGCACGTAGCATTTCAACGAGTTCACTGATAATTACCTGCTGCTTGGCATAACGATCTTGTGAGTGCGCAGCATTGATTAAGTAGTGCCCTGCAATGGCCTTTAAGAAATCTACTTCAATCTTTTGCTCACGTGGGATTTCAAGGTCTGCGCTATAGCGTGAAAGTGGACCATCACCATGAACTTTGCGTGTTTCCAACTCTGCAGCTAGAACAAATCGACCAATGAGCTGGCTTGTTGAATCCTTTAACCGTGCAAGCGAGCGATGTGTTCCATCGTAATAATGTGGCCAAGCAGATAGAGCTGATAAACGCTTATGGGCATCTATTGCTTCTTGCTCAGATGCATCACTTCCATAATCACGGACCATTACTGCATAGAGATCTTCAAAGTCAGTCTCAAAGTTCTTTACAGAAACTTGATTAGCAAAAATCGCATCTTCTAGATCGTGCACAGAATAAGCACAATCATCTGACCAGTCCATAATCTGGGCTTCAATGCATTTCTTATCAATTGGCGCACCAGTTCGCATCCATTTAAATACTTCAACGTCATCATCATAAACACCAAACTTGCGTGGATTTTGTGAACGTGGCCACGGATACTTCGTAGCGCCATCTAGTGATGCTCTCGTTAAGTTCAGACCAACACTTTTGCCATCACTATCTACTGTCTTTGCTTCAAGGCGCACCAACAAACGAAAGCTTTGGGCATTTCCTTCAAAGCCACCAAACTCTGATGCTATTGACGCTAACGCTTCTTCACCGTTGTGACCAAAAGGTGGATGACCTAAATCATGGGCCAGGCATGCGGTGTCTTGTAAATCTGGATCTGCACCTAGTGATTCACCGAGTTCGCGGCCAATTTGTGCGCACTCTAAAGAGTGAGACAAACGTGTGCGTTGAAAATCATTTTCCCACGGCACTGCGACTTGAGTCTTTGCCGCTAAGCGACGAAGTGCTGCTGAATGAATAACGCGTGCACGATCGCGCATGAACTCTGTTCGCCCAGCACGCTTTGCTGGTTCATCAAGAAATCGCTCTTGATCATGCTGGCTGTAGGTCACGGCATAACCTTAGTGACGATGTCAGCACCCGGTAAATGATCGCTGACTTGAATACCGCGCCGGCCCACAGTTATATGCACCAAATACGCCCCAGCTTCACGCAATAAATACTTATAACTTGAGGCAGAAATCGTATTGGGGCCAGTTCGCACCGGTGAACAAGTGCTCACTACCCCTTGATCATTTGCCATCGTCATTGCACGTTTGCAGTGATAAGGATCAGTAACAATGATTACATCACTGACATATCGCTTCTTCATCACTGTTACATAGGCCTTAGTACTTGTTAACGTATCTCTACCTTCTTCAATTGCAGTTATTTTCTTAGATGGTATTTCGTGAGTTCGAAGCCAATACTTTCCTGAAGCTGCCTCAGTTGTGCGATCACCCGGCGCACCTGCGCCCACAGTGATAATTGTTGGCGCATACCCTAAATCAAAGATTCTTTTTGCTTCAACTAAACGTGCTTCCAGAGCCTCTCCTGGTTTGCCATTTAGCTGCGCTGTTCCTAGAACAACAATCACATCAGCGTTGCGAACAATTGGGTTCTTAGCAGCGCGCCAAACTTGAGAAACGGCATAACCAGGTGCAATCAAAGCTATGACAACAATGATTGTGATTGTGCGACGAATCCATCTAAAGAGAAACATTTAACCGCCTGAGAATGCATCCTCTAGTTCAACATGAACTAGTTCATCAGGATCATCTAGCCAACCTTCGGGCAAAGTTGGTGGACGGCCGTGACTTGTTCGACCACGTGGTTTATCGCCGACTTCAACTGGGTATGACTGATCTTCCAATTGATCAAGTAGTGCGCGCATCTCTTCAAGTGAAGAAACCATTCCTAAATCATGGCGAATTTCGCGGGCAACTCTAAAGCCCTTCAAATACCAGGCCATGTGCTTTCGCATATCGCGCATTCCGCGATCCTCTGACTCTAAATACTCAACAATCAGATTTGCATGTCTAAACATCACTTCACGCACCTGGTGAAGGTTAGGAAGCATCTCCTTTTCTCCACCTTCAAGTGCACTTACTAAATCTGTAAATAACCATGGTCTGCCTAAACAACCGCGGCCCACAACAACTCCGGCGCAACCAGTTTGCTTCACCATTTCTACTGCGTCATTGCCAGACCAAATGTCTCCATTGCCTAAAACTGGCACTCCACTTGGCTTTAGATGCTCAACTAATCTGGCAATTGCAGACCAATCTGCTTTGCCTTCATACATCTGCGCCGCGGTGCGAGCATGCAGTGCAACCCAAGCAACACCTAAATCTGCAGCAGTTTGCGCCGCCTCTAAATACGTGTGGTGATCAGTATCAATACCAATGCGCATCTTCACAGTCACTGGAATCCCAAAAGGTTTTGCAGCATCAACTGCTGCTTGAACGATATTTGAAAATAGCTTGCGCTTATAGGGAAGAGCTGCTCCCCCGCCTTTTCTTGTTACTTTTGGAACTGGACAACCAAAGTTCATATCAATGTGATCAGCTAAGTTTTCTTTACCCAACATAGTTACTGCAGCCCGCATTGTTGTTGGATCAACGCTATAGAGCTGGACAGATCGTGGCCATTCATCTTTACCCGGAACAATCATGCGCATTGTTTCTGGGCGACGTTCTATTAATGCGCGCGCAGTAACCATCTCAGATACGAAAAGACCAGCACCTTGTTCACGACAAAGCGTGCGAAAAGGTGCATTAGTAATTCCTGCCATTGGAGCAAGCACAACGGGTGGATCAATTAAATGATCACCACTTGCTAGTGGCAGAAGGAGAGGTTTTAGCAGCCTAGTAATCGCGGTGCCAACCAAGCTTCAACCTGATCAAGGGCGATACGTTCTTGCGCCATTGTGTCGCGATCGCGAATTGTGACTGCATGATCCTCTAAAGTCTCAAAGTCAATAGTGATGCAGTAAGGAGTACCGATTTCATCTTGGCGGCGATAACGACGACCAATAGCACCTGAGTCATCAAAATCAATTGCCCAGTTCTTGCGAAGCTGTGCGGCTAAATCTCTAGCCTTAGGTGATAAATCAGCGTTACGTGACAGTGGAAGAACCGCAACCTTGATTGGTGCCAAACGGTGATCAAGTTTGAGCACTGCACGCTTTTCCATTTCACCCTTGCTATTAGGTGCTTCATCTTCGCTAAATGCATCCATTAAAAACGTTAATGTGCATCGATCAACACCTGCTGCAGGCTCAATCACATAAGGAGTCCAGCGTTCTCCCTTTTCTTGATCAAAGTAAGACAAGTCTTTTCCAGAAGCTGCTGAGTGAGCTTTGAGATCAAAATCTGTGCGGTTAGCAATGCCTTCTAGCTCGCCCCACTCAGTTCCGGCAAACTCAAACTTGTATTCAATATCTGCTGTTCGCTTTGAATAGTGCGACAACTTCTCTTTGGGATGATCATAAACTCGTAAACGATCTGGGTTGATTCCAAGACCGGTATACCAAGCCATACGAGTATCAATCCAGTATTGGTGCCACTCTTCATCAGTTCCTGGAACTACGAAAAACTCCATCTCCATCTGCTCAAACTCACGTGTGCGGAAGATAAAGTTTCCTGGAGTGATTTCATTTCGGAAAGACTTACCAATCTGGCCAATACCAAATGGTGGCTTTTTGCGAGATGTGGTCATTACTTGATCAAAGTTAATAAAGATTCCTTGCGCAGTTTCAGGACGCAAAAACGCTAGCCCTGATTCATCTTCAACTGGTCCAAGGTATGTCTTGAGCATTCCGCTAAATTGTTTAGGTTCAGTGAACTGACCTTTGTTGCCACATGCTGGGCAGTTAATATCGGCAAGGGATGCTGGAGCTTTCTTATGCTTTGCTTCATATGCCTCTTCTAGGTGATCGGCGCGATAGCGCTTATGGCATGCGGTGCACTCAGTCAGTGGATCACTAAATGTTGCAACGTGTCCGGATGCTTCCCAGACTTCCTTTGCCAAAATCACACATGAATCAAGACCGACAACATCTTCGCGGCCTGTGACCATGGATTTCCACCATTGGCGCTTAACATTATTTTTTAACTCAACACCTAATGGGCCGTAGTCCCACGATGCTCGAAGTCCGCCATAAATTTCAGAGGATGGAAAAACAAATCCTCGGCGCTTTGATAATCCAACGATATTTTCTAAACGATCCGTTGCCACAATATTCTCCATCCGGCTGGCTGTCGGCGAAAAGCAACAGGTGTTACTTCCGTGACTTAATTTTACTCTGAGTACGGCCTTTCATATGCACCGGGCTCGTCAATTGCCTGTGCAAGAAGTGGAATCGCATTCATCTTTACGTTGATATTGCTCAAGGCCCTGCGATATGAACCGACATTTTCCCAATGGGTTACTAACGTCCACAGTGAGCTCTCATCCAGGTTCTGGCCAATTTCACCCTTAATGAAGCCTGCACACTGCGTCAATGCATCCAGGGCCACTGAAAGTTCTGCCTCAAAATGTGCGGCATTGCCCAGGGCAACGTTAAAGCGGGCGATTGCGATCATGAGCCCTAGCCTAATCGCGATACGCTAAAACTATGAACTTAGCGATTATCTTTGCCATCTTCACCGTTCTTGCCACCACGGCAGGTGGAATCTTGGCATTTAAGTCAAGGGATCGCTTCCATTTAGTTCTCGGACTTTCTGCAGGACTTTTGCTTGGCTTAGTTGGTTTTGATCTATTACCTGAAGTTTTCGAGATGAACACCGATCTTGTAGCTGGCGTACCAGTTGTATCGGTTGCAATACTCGGCGGATTCTTACTTCTGCATATTCTCGAGCGCTCCTTTGGTTCTCACGAGCCAGCGGAATCTGATTACGGTCATGACCATGAGCACCACTCCATTTCTGGCACCCTTGGCGCCCTTGCCATGGGCGGACACGTATTCCTTGATGGCGTTGGTTTGGGTGTTGCATTCCAAGTCAGCACTTCTTTAGGTATTGCAGTATTTCTTGCAGTAGTAGTCCACGCATTTAGTGATGGGCTTAATACAGTTTCAATGATAGTTAAGAGTGGAAATTGGACTAAAACAAGTAAGTATTTATTAGGAGTCGATGCAATAGCTCGCATTGGTGGTGCAACCGTTGGTACCTACTTAGCACTTAACGATAAATACTTAGCGCTCTACCTTGCACTCTTTTCAGGTTTTGTTATCTACATTGCTACTTCACATATCTTGCCAGAAGCGCACTCTCGTCATGAATCACGTTGGACTCTTGTTATGACTGCCGTTGGAGTAATGGTGATGTGGGCGGTAGTTGCAAGTTCTTAAGCCTTACCAAACCTACGATCGCGCTGTGAATACTCCTCAATTGCTTTCCACAAAGTCTTGCGTGTTACATCTGGCCACAACACATCCATAAAAATAAGCTCTGCATAGACGCTTTGCCACGGTAAGAAATTGCTGGTGCGTTGCTCACCTGATGAGCGCAAAAATAGGTCCACATCACTCATTTTCGGTGAATCTAGATACTTAGCAAAAACTTTATCGTTGATTGAATCAGCCTTGAGCTTGCCCCTCTTCACATCACGAGCTAACTCTGCAGCTGCATCAACAATCTCTGCTCGTCCGCCATAGTTGACACACATGTTCAATGTCAGAGTTTTATTTCTGGAAGTTAACTCTTCGGCCTCTTCTAACTCATTAATAACACTGCTCCATAGCCTTTTAGAACGGCCCACCCAGCGAATGCGAACACCCATCTCATTCATCTGATCCCGCCGGCGTCTAATCACATCGCGATTAAATCCCATCAAGAAACGGACTTCTTCAGGAGATCTGCGCCAGTTCTCAGTTGAGAATGCATAGGCACTTAACTCTTTAACACCAAATTCAATTGCACCTTCAACAACATCAAAAAGTGCGGCCTCCCCTGCTTCATGTCCTGCTGTGCGCGGTAAACCGCGCTGCTTTGCCCAGCGTCCATTGCCATCCATAACAACGGCAACGTGATGAGGAATATGAATTGTCATACTCGTTCCACCATCGGCAAACTCCTTAAGCCGCGCTCAAGGTGCCATTGTAAATAGGCAGCGATTAATCCACTAGCCTCCCGGCGATGTTTTCCCTCACTAGCCGTGGCACTCTCCCAGTCACTGCTAATGAGTGCGCCCATCAACTGCAAAGTTTCCATCGCAGGAGTTGCACATGCAGAAGGACGACAGTCATTACACACTGACCCTCCCCCAACTAATGAGAAATATCTATGTGGCCCGGGTTTTTCACAACGAGAGCAAATAGTCATAGATGGTGCATATCCAGCAACAGCTAAAGATCTCAGTAAGAATGCATCCAAAATAAGTAAGGGCTCATATCTGTTTTCGGCCAAAGCTTTCATTCCACCAACAACTAATTGAAACTCTTGGAGCGCAGGTTCATGTTCATTGGGTGAAAAGCGCTCAGCAGCTTCTAATATCGCTGAAGCCACTGTCCAGCGCTGATAATCCTGAGTGAGTGCTTCTCCATAATTCATCAACGCTTCAACTTGTGTAATGGTGTCAAAGGTTTTTCCCACATGGAGTTGGAGATCAACGTGGCTACCAGGTTCAAGTCGCGCACCGAATTTAGACATGGTGCGACGAACACCTTTTGCAACCCCGCGGATGCGCCCATGATCTTTGGTGAGCAAGGTGACGATGCGATCGGCCTCACCGAGTTTTTGGGTGCGCAAGACAATTGCCTCATCCCGATACAAACTCATACGGGCAAAGGTAGTGCGTTGGTTAGCGAATTGCGCGATTTATGGCAGACACGACAGCTTTAAGGGATGCCGTGGTGGTGTTTGGATCGATTCCAACACCCCAGAAGGTTTCACCTTCAATAGAACATTCCAAATACGCCGCAGCCGATGCATCGCCACCTGCTGAGAGGGCATGTTCGTAATAATCTAGAACACGAACATCGACTCCGTAGTTTTGCAAGATATTACAAAACGCTGCAATCGGTCCGTTTCCTTGGCCTTTAAGTTCTTGAACTGCGCCACGATCTGTCAGTGAAACATTCAAGTGAACATCTTCACCAAGAACAGATGTCTGACTTAAGCCCTTAAGACGAAAGCGTCCCCATGGTGCACCTTCTGTTGGTAGATATTCATCTTCGAAGATGTTCCACAAATCATCTGGGCTAATTTCTCCGCCTTCGGCATCGGTCTTAGCCTGAACATTTTTAGAGAACTCAATCTGTAATCTGCGTGGCAGATCAAGATGGTGTTCGTTCTTCATCAGATAAGCAACTCCGCCCTTACCTGACTGTGAGTTCACACGGATAACGGCTTCATAGCTGCGACCAATATCTAATGGATCAATAGGTAAATATGGAATAGCCCATGTGTGATCACGGACTTCTTTACCTGCAGCCTTTGCATCAACTGCCATGTGATCGAAACCTTTTTTAATTGCATCTTGGTGTGAACCAGAAAAAGCTGTGAAGACAAGGTCTCCGCCATAAGGATGACGCTCAGGAACACGTAGTTGATTGGCATATTCGACTGTGCGACGCACTTCATCGATATTAGAGAAATCAATATGTGGATCAATGCCGTGTGTAACTAAGTTGATTCCAAGAGTCACAAGGCAAACATTTCCTGTGCGCTCACCGTTTCCAAACAAAGTTCCTTCAATGCGATCGGCTCCTGCAAGGTAACCAAGCTCTGCTGCTGCAACTCCTGTGCCACGATCATTGTGTGGGTGAAGAGAGACAATCACGCTCTCGCGATTATTTAAGTTTCGGCACATCCACTCAATGGAATCTGCATAAACGTTTGGAGTTGCCATTTCAACAGTTGCTGGCAGGTTCATGATGGTTTTCCACTGTGGGGTTGGCTTCCACACATCATTAACCGCATTACAAACCTCAACAGCAAATACAAGCTCTGTCCCCGTGTATGACTCAGGTGAATACTCAAAAGAGATCTTAGTTTCAGGAACTGTTTTAACTAGATCTAAACAGATCTTGGCAGCATCAGTTGCAATCTTTTTGATGCCCTCTTTATCAAGACCAAAAACAACTCGGCGCTGCAGAGTGGATGTGGAGTTATAGAGGTGAACAATTGCCTGCTTGGAACCCTTGATAGCTTCAAAGGTGCGAACAATTAACGCTTCGCGTGCTTGAGTTAGAACCTGAATAACTACATCATCAGGGATCAACTTCTCTTCGATAATCTTTCGAACAAAATCAAAATCTGTCTGGCTAGCACTTGGAAAACCCACTTCAATTTCTTTGTATCCCATGGCTACAAGAAGTTTGAACATCGCTAACTTGCGCGGTGTGTCCATTGGGTCAATAAGTGCTTGGTTGCCATCTCGAAGATCAACTGAACACCACTGCGGGGCTTTAGTTATCTTCTTATTAGGCCAGGTGCGATCTGGTAAATCTATTGGGTGAAAAGGTTCATAGCGATGCACTGGCATCGATGAAGGTACTTGCTTAGGAAAATTCATTTCAATTGCTCCTTATAAGTGTGCGGAATTTGTCTTTTTACCGATACGACAAACCCCGCAGCGAGGGGTTCGGTTATTTGACCCCGCCACGGCAGCTAAGGAGGAGACTGCGTGTGTTCATGGGTAAAGGGTAACGCGCAGGCTAAAGAACTGGCAAATATCGATCTAGTTCATATGCGCTGACTTGGCGGCGATAGTCCTGCCATTCAGCACGCTTATTGCGCAAAACATATTCAAATACATGCTCACCCAAAGTTTGACGGACTAGTTCACTCTTTTCCATCTCTGCAATGGCTTCATTGAGATTAGAGGGAAGAGAAATTGGATCCTTTGAATCGGTTAATACATAGCCTTCTTCAACGCCTTTGAGTCCTGCTGCCAACATCACGGCATATGCAAGATATGGATTACATGCAGTATCTGGTGATCTAAATTCAATACGTGTTGAGTTTTCTTTCTTTGGCTTATACATAGGAACACGCACTAATGCACCGCGATCACTTGGACCCCAGTTAACAAATGCTGGTGCTTCTCCCCCGCCATGTAAACGCTTATAAGAATTGACCCACTGATTAGTAATTGCAGTGATTTCTGGTGCGTGCTTGAGAAGTCCTGCAATAAATGAGCGACCAACAGCTGAAAGATTTAACTCTGCACTCGGATCATAGAAAGCGTTTTCTTCACCTTTAAAGAGTGAAACGTGGGTGTGCATTCCACTACCTGGATGATCGGTAAAAGGCTTTGGCAT